>ULWK01020910.1_pt1 | contig 13816 bp, 8 predicted proteins | sample 1960281 | NCBI WGS metagenome assembly ULWK01 (sample SAMEA4835810, study PRJEB28245) | human gut metagenome | biome: gut microbiome; material: fecal sample | place: Denmark | collected 2008 | reverse complement strand
AGACCGATGACAAGACCGACGGCGGCGGGGCAGATCCAGCCGAGACCGAGGCCCGCAAGGGGCAGAACGCTACCGATCGCTTCGATGATGCCATCGAGGTGGCATGCGGCACGCAGAGCGGCGGGCAGGGTGCGCAGCAGGTCATAAAGGGCGGAGATCAGCGTAAGGCTGATGACCCAGTTATAGACCTTCTTATCGTGGGAGAAGAACTTGCCGAACAGCGCCAGCAGGATAAGCACGATGGCCAGCGGGTAGAGGAACATCAGCACCGGAACGGCATAATCGATGATGGCGGAAAGACCGAAATTGGCAAAAATGAGGGAAACCAGCGTGAAGATGACCGCCCAGACCCGGTAAGCGGGACCCTTGGGGAACAGGCCGGTAAAGGTCTCGGAGCAGCTGGTGATAAGGCCAACGGCGGTCTTGAGGCAGGCAAGCGTTACGGTGACGGCGAGGATCAGCAGACCAATCCGGCCGAGGAAGGTTTGAGAGATCTGCGCCAGCGCTACACCGCCGTTTTCGGCTGCGGGCAGTACGCCGCGGCTCTTGGCGCTCATGGCGGTGACGGCAACATAGATAAGCCCCATGAATAGGCAGCTGAAGATACCGGCCTTGGCGGTATTGCGTGCTACGGCGCCGGGCTCATCAACGCCCAGTTCCCGGATGACCTGTACCACGATGATGCCGAAGGCAAGGCTTGCAAGGGCGTCCATGGTGTTGTAGCCCTCCAAAAAGCCGGTGAGGAAGGGCTGTTGGATGTAGCCGCCCATAGGCTCCACACTGGAAATGGGAACGGCGGCGGGGGAGACCAGCGTTACCACGACAAGGATGCCGAGGAACAGCAGGAAGAAGGGATTGAGGATCTTGCCGACCCATGTGAGGATCTTGCCGGGGCGCAGAGAAAACAGCAGCGCCGCAATAAAGAACGCCAGCGTGAACAGCAGGAGATACAGCTTCATATTGCCGTTCTGGGGAAGGATCTGTTCCAGCCCGACGGTGAAGGAAACGGTAGCGCAGCGGGGAATAGCAAAGAATGGACCAATGGTGAGGTACAGCGCACAGGTAAAGAAATAGGCATAGGGACGGTTTACCTTGCTGCTGAGGGAAAACAGACCATCACTGCGGGAAAGCCCCAGAGCTGCAACACCCAACAGCGGCAGTCCAACACCGGTAATCAGCAGTCCCAGAATGGCGCTCCACATATTGCGGCCGGCAAGCTGACCCACTGCAGTGGGGAAGATGAGGTTACCTGCGCCAAAGAACAAGCCAAACAGCATGCTGGCAACATAGATGTACTCTTTTACGGTTAGTTTCTTTTTCATGGTGTCTCCTTTGTCGATGAGGAACGGGAACAAAAACAGTCGGTCGATTATACAAAAAGACCGCAGAAACTGTGTTCCTGCGGATCTCTTTTGGTGGAGACGAAGAGGATCGAACTCTCTACCTCTTGACTGCCAGTCAAGCGCTCTCCCAAGTGAGCTACGCCCCCATGTGTTTTTGGACTGCTTGACTATAATAGCATATCATGGGGAGTTTGTAAAGACCTTTTTTCAAAAAAATTCGGGTAAAACAAAAACTTTACCCGAATCCTTTTGCTTTTATGTTATTCCAGCTCAAAGGCGCCGGTATACAACTGATAGTATTTCCCTTTTTGGGCGATTAGCATATCGTGTGTACCACGCTCGATAATGCGTCCGTGTTCCAGCACCATGATGACATCGGCATTCTGCACGGTGGAGAGACGATGCGCGATGACGAATACCGTCCGGCCATGCATCAGCCGGTCCATGCCGCGCTGTACAATGACCTCGGTGCGGGTATCAATGCTGGAGGTGGCTTCATCAAGAATCATCACGGGTGGATCGGCGACTGCCGCCCGTGCGATGGAAATGAGCTGGCGCTGCCCCTGAGAAAGATTGCCGCCATCACCGGAAAGGATAGTATTATAGCCATCCGGCAGATGGGAGATGAAGTAGTGCGCATTGGCCAGCTTGGCTGCCGCAATGCATTCTTCATCGGTGGCATCCAGTCGTCCATAGCGGATGTTATCCATTACGCTACCGGTAAAGAGGTTGACATCCTGCAGGACCACGCCTAGGCTGCGTCGCAAGTCACTCTTTTTGATCTTGTTAATATTGATACCATCGTAACGGATCTTGCCATCGGCGATATCATAAAAGCGGTTGATAAGGTTGGTGATGGTAGTTTTACCGGCTCCGGTTGCACCGACAAAGGCGATCTTCTGTCCGGGCTCAGCATACAGGGTGATGTCATGAAGAACCGGCTTTCCATCCACATAGGAAAAATCCACATCTTTCATGCGCACATCGCCGTGCTGCCTTATCAGCTCATAGCCGCCTTCCGGCAGAGGCTTTTTCCATGCCCAGATACCGGTGCGGCAGTTGGATTCAACCAATGCTCCGTCCTTCTCCTCGGCATTCACCAGCGTTACTACGCCGTGATCCTCCTCACTGGGTTCATCCATCAGTTCAAAGATGCGCTCGGCGCCAGCCAGCGCCATGACGACAGAGTTGATCTGCTGGGAAACCTGGCTGATGGGCATGGTAAAGCTGCGGCTGAGCTGCAGGAAAGAAGCAATGCTGCCCAGTGTCATTGTACCGATGCCGGTCAGGGTTAGATTGGGTACCGCTGCTATGGCCAAAAGACCACCCACAATAGCGACCAGTACATACTGTAAATGCCCAAGGTTGCCCATAATAGGCATCATAATATTGGCATAGGTGTTTGCTTTTGTAGCGTTTTCACAGAACTCATTATTGAGTACATCAAAGTCCTTTTGATTTTGTTCTTCATGGCAGAAAACCTTGACAACCTTCTGCCCGCCGATCATTTCTTCAATAAAGCCATTTACTTTGCCAAGGGATTGCTGCTGCTTTACAAAGTATTTGGCGCTGCCGCCACCTACATTCTTTACGACGAACAGCATCAATCCCAAAAAGACAAACATGAGGAGGGTAAGCCACACACTGGTACTCAGCATGGCAATGAATACTGCTGTGATGCTGATGATGGAACTGACCGCGTTGGGCAGGCTCTGGCTGATCATTTGCCGCAAGGTATCGGTATCGTTGGTGTAGTAGCTCATCACATTGCCATGGGTATGGGTATCAAAGTACTTGATGGGCAAGGTTTGCATGTGGGCAAACATATCGTCCCTTATGGTTTTTAGGGTGCCCTGCGCCACGGGGATCATCAGCCGTGTCTGCAAGTAGGAAGCCAGCATACCGGCCAGGTAAATGCACCCCATCATGGTCAAAGCTTGAAGAAGCGGGGCGAAGCTTGGTGCCGACTGTCCAATAAGCGGAGCGATATAATCATCGATCAGCGATTTGAGGAAAAGAGAGGCGGAAACACTGGCTACTGTACTGATGATGAGTAAAATAAAAACACATACCAGCCGGGCTTTATTTCCTTTGGCGATGTAGCCTATAAGGCGCTTCAATGTTCCTCTGGAATCCTTGGCCCGCTTGCCGCCGGTAAAGCCTCTTCTAGGAGCAGCACTCATTCTTCCAGCCCCCCTTTCTGTTGAGATTCATAGACCTCACGGTAGATTTCATTATTGGCCAGCAGTTCTTCGTGGGTGCCGCAGGCGTTTATTCTGCCGTTATCCATTACAACGATCTGGTCGGCGTCCATCACCGAGCTGATGCGCTGGGCAATAATGATTTTTGTGGTATTGGGGATTTCCTCACGGAAGGCCTGGCGGATCAGGGCATCAGTCTTGGTATCCACGGCACTGGTGCTGTCGTCTAGAATAAGGATCTTCGGCTTGCGCAGGATCGCACGGGCAATGCACAAGCGCTGCTTCTGCCCGCCGGAAACATTGGTGCCGCCCTGCTCGATATAGGTATCATACCCATCGGGGAAGGTGCTGATAAAGTCATCGGCCTGCGCCAGACGACAGGCGTGTACCAGCTCCTCGTCGGTCGCGTCGGGGTTGCCCCAGCGCAGGTTCTCCTTTATCGTCCCGCTGAACAAGGTATTCTTCTGCAATACCATCGCCACATTGTGCCGAAGTGTTTGCAGGTCATAGTTCCGCACATCCACGCCGCCTACCTTTACACAGCCGCCAGTCACATCGTACAGACGGGGGATGAGCTGCACTAGGCTGCTTTTGGAAGATCCGGTGCCGCCGATAATACCAACCGTCTGTCCAAAGGGGATAATCAGGTCAATGTCATCCAGCACCGTTTTATCGGGACGCTTGGCATAGCTGAAGCTCACATCAGTGAATTCCACACTGCCGTCTTTGACCTCATATGCGGGGTTATCGCAGTTGGTGATATCACTTTCTTCATCCAGCACTTCCACAATACGCTCGGCAGAGGCACGGGACATGGTGATCATGACAAATACCATCGAAAGCATCATCAGACTGGAAAGGATCTGCATGATGTAGGTGAAGAAGCTCATTAAGTTTCCGGTGGACATATTTCCAATGACGATCTGTTTGGCACCCAGCCAGGAGACCAAAATCATACAGGCATACACACAGCCTTGCATCAGTGGGGAGTTGAGGGCCAAGATGCGCTCGGCAAGTGAAAAATCCTTATAAATGGTGCCGGAGATGGTATCAAACTTTTCGATCTCGTGGTCCTCGCGCACAAAGTTTTTTACCACACGGATACCGGAAAGATTCTCCTGCACTACGCCATTCAGTCTGTCATAGGTCTTAAAGACCCGTTCAAACACGGGGTGAACATGTTTGATGATAAGGTAAAGCCCCACACCAAGGATGGGAATGACGGCCAGGAAAATGAGAGAAATATCGTGATTGATGCGAAAGGACATGACCATGGCGAAGATGAGCATGGCAGGGCAGCGGATAAGGGTACGAATGATCATCATAAAAGCATTCTGCACATTGCTCACATCGGTAGTCAGACGGGTGACCAGACCAGCGCTGCTGAATTTATCAATATTGGAGAAGGAGTATACCTGCAGATGATGAAACATATCATGCCGCAGATTGCGAGCAAAGCCTGCCGTGGCGCGTGCACAGCTCCGGCCGCTCAGTGCACCAAAAGTAAGCGCTACCAGTGCAAAACCCACTAGAATGGCACCATATCGCAGGATCATGCTCATGTTGCCAGCTTCTATGCCCTTATCAATTAGGCCAGCCATTACAAAGGGGATGGCCACATCCAAAAGCGATTCCACTAGCACATAAAGAGGGGAGAGAATCGCGTCTTTTTTATATTCCCGTATGCATTGGGACAGTCGTTTAATCAATGGTTCGTTCCTCCTTGCCAGGGGTCAAGTTTTCTATCACTTTATCTAGCAGGACATAAAGGGTCTTCAACTCTTCGCCGGTTAATCCGGCAGTCACTTTCTGCTCTACCCGCAGGATATCCTGCTGCATTTGCGCCAGCTGTTCTATGGCGATCGGTGTTAGGACCAGTCGTTTAAGGCGGGCATCGCCCTCCACGGGTTCCCGCACGATCAATCCGTCCCGCACCATAATCTGCAATATGCCGGTTGCGGTGCTGCGCCGGATATGAAATGCTGACTCCAAGTCCTTTTGAAAGACTGGCTGGTCCTCGTGTACTTCTAAATAACCCAAAAACATTTTCTGCATCATGGTTCCGGGGTGGACTGTATCACGATTGGTGCCCAATTCTTGGTGAATCAAGTTGGAGATTCCTTTAATCTTCATGCATATAGACGGGCGCTTTATCTTCATATTGGCTCCTTTCTATCTTGTTAGGATGCTAACAATTATAACGCAGGAGCGCCGGAAATGCAACCGGAAAGTCCCATAAGAACAGCCGGAAAATGAAAACTTTTTATGAATAAGGGGAGCGGGCATATTTCACATCTTTTACGGAAAAATCTCTGTTACTCTGCGCCTATCATTTTTCCCCACGGTATGGTACAATTAAACTGTATTTTTATAAGGAGGAGCACACAGTGAAAAAACAACTTCTTTTCCGCCGTTTTCCGGCGGTTCTATTGGCTCTGCTGACGGTACTGATGCTGGCGCTGCTGCCTGCCTGCGGCGGTATGACAACCCGGCCGATGGGAGAAGATGACCCGCTGGTGCAGGAAAACGGCACGCTGCTGGTTGAGGATGGCTCCTATTCTACGCCAGAGAAGGTGGCAGAATACCTGCATTTTTATGGCCATCTGCCACAGAACTATTTAACCAAGCAGGAAGCGAAAGCACTGGGGTGGGCTGCTTCCCAGGGAAACCTGTGGGAAGTAGCCGAAGGAAAATCCATTGGCGGTGATCGCTTTGGCAACCGCGAGGGTCTGTTGCCGGAAGCTGATGGACGCACCTGGTACGAGTGTGATGTGAACTATATGGGCGGCTTCCGCGGGGCGGAGCGGCTGCTCTATTCCAGTGATGGACTGATCTACTATACCGATGATCATTATGCGAGCTTTACCCTGGTTTATGGCGAGGAGGAAACACCATGAGAGAAGTTTATCTAGAGGGCCGGCTGATGACCGACCGTGCCGCGGCGCATGCAGAGATCAAGAATAAGCTATCCTTGCCGGAGTATTATGGTGCCAATTTGGATGCTCTGTGGGATTGCCTGATCGAAATAGGAGAGGAGACGGTTATTACAGTGTGCCATCCCGGTGCGATGCTTTCTGCCCTGCGGGAATATGGCTGCCGTTTGCTGATGACATTTTTTGAGGCAGAAAAAGAAAACCCTGTTCTACACATTATCATTGGGACCCACACCGCCCACCGAGAGGAGGAAACCGAATGAGCGCTGTTCATTTTCCAAAAGATTTCGCTCTTGGGGCTGCTTCCGCTGCTACCCAAATTGATGGCGACTGCAAGGAAAGCAACTGGTATGAGTGGTACAAAAATGGAAAGATAAAGGATAACAGCGATCCCAATATCGCAACTGACCATCGCGGCCATTTGGAGGAAGATACCCGCCTAATGGCGGAGATGGGGATTCGCCACTACCGCTTTGGGCTGGAGTGGGCCCGGCTGGAGCCGCAGGAGGGCCAGTTTTTGCAGGAAGAGATTGAAAAGGTGCGAGAGGAAATTACGCTGCTGCACCAAAATGGCATTCATGTGCTGCTTACCCTGCATCATTTCTCCAATCCTTTGTGGTTTGAGCATCAGGGCGGCTTTTTGGGCAAAAATGCCGTAAAGAGGTACCTTGCCATGGTGGAATTTGCTGTGCGCCACCTTGGTGATCTGGTGGATGAATATGTTACCATCAATGAACCAAATGTCTATGCGGTCTGCGGTTATTTGGGGGCAGGCTTCCCCCCTGGGGAATTCAATATCTCCCATGCTCTGCGGGTAATGAAGGTGATGGGCGAATGCCACCGTCGGGCTTACCGGTTAATTCATAATATCCATGAAGAACTGGGCTATGCCGAACCCAAGGTTGGCCTAGCCATGCATATGCGCGCCTTTGTGCCGTACAATGCGAAAAATTTGTGGCATCGCATTGCTTGCCGCATTTCGGAATACAACTTCCAGACTAAGTTGAACAAGACCTATATGCTGGGCCCCGAGGGCCCCTACGCCGATTTTTTGGGCCTCAATTATTATGCTCGTACTGCTACCTCCGGCTTGGGGGATGGTACTTTGCCGAATGTTCCGGTGAATGATCTAGGCTGGGAGATCTACCCGGCCGGCATTGTGGAGTGCTGCCAAAAACTCCACGCCCTTCTGCCGGAATTGCCCATTTACATCACCGAAAACGGTACGGCCGATAATAATGATGCGTTCCGCCGTCGTTATCTTTATGAGCATCTCAAGGTTCTTTCGGAGAGTGGTCTGCCCGTCACCCGCTATTACCACTGGTGCTTTGTGGATAACTTCGAATGGCTGGAGGGCTTTACTGCCCGCTTTGGTCTTGTGCATTTCGATACCGATACTCATGCCCGCACCATCAAAAAGAGCGGAGAGTTCTATGCCCGTATGATTGCGGAGCATGGTATCACCGGAGAAATGGCGGCAGAGGTGGAAAAGGAGGTCTATCCCAATGGCTGATACCCCTTGGTGGAAGCAAAAAGTTATTTATCAGATCTATCCCATGAGCTTTTGCGATAGCAATGGTGATGGGATTGGCGATCTGCCTGGCATCCTCTCCCGGCTGGATTATCTGCAAAAGCTCGGTGTCGGCGCCTTGTGGCTTTCACCGGTCTATCCCTCACCCAATAAGGATAACGGCTATGATATCAGCGATTACTGCAATATCCACCCCAATTATGGTACGCTGCAGGATATGGATACCCTCATTGCAGAAGCAAAAAAGCGGGACATCCGCATTATTATGGATCTTGTTATCAACCACACCAGCGATCAGCATGAATGGTTCCAGAAGAGCCGCCGCCGCATAGAACCCTACACCGATTATTACATCTGGCGGAAAGGGGAAAAGGGCAAAAAGCCCACCAACTGGGGTAATTTCTTCGGTGGAGATTGCTGGGAGTACGATGACCTGCGTGGGGAATATTATCTTCATCTTTTCGCTAAGGAACAGCCTGACCTCAACTATCACAATGAAGCAGTCATCGAAGCGATTGAAGAAGCCATGCATTTTTGGCTGGAGCGGGGTGTGGCAGGCTTCCGCTGTGATGTCATCAATATCATCTACAAGGAAGCCATCAAAAACGGTAAGTGGCGTCCTGCCCTCACCGGCAGCGAGTATTATCTCTCCACCCCCGGCTGCCATCGGGTGCTGCACCGTCTCCATGAAGATGTGCTCGCCAAGTATGATGCCTTTACGGTAGGGGAGACGGTTTTTGTTACGCCTAAAATGGCGGATGACCTAGTCAATCCCGCCCGTGAGGAACTTTCCACGGTATTTGCCTTTGAGCACATGGAAACCGACTGCTATAAAATCAAATGGTTTCTGCGCCGGTTCAACCCCGATTGCTTCTTTGCATGCCTTACCAAGTGGCAGAAGGCTCTGCCGTGGAATACCGTTTATCTTGAAAACCACGATCAGCCCCGCTCGGTTTCTCGCTTCGGTAATGATACCCAATATCATGATGAAAGCGCCAAGGCACTTGCCACGCTCGTTCTTACCTTGAGGGGAACACCGTTTCTGTATGAAGGGCAGGAGATCGGCATGACCAATTTTGATTTTCCAGATATGCAGAAGGTGCGCGATGTCGAATCCATCAATATCTGGAACATCGGCAAGCGGCTGCACCTGCCGCGCTCACTGCGCTGGCGCATGATAAAGACCAAAAGCCGCGATAATGCCCGCACCCCCATGCAGTGGAATGACAGCCCCAATGCGGGCTTTACTACCGGTACGCCGTGGCTTTCGGTCAATGGCAATTATCCCCGTATCAATGTAGCAGAGCAGGAGAATGCGCCAAACTCTGTTTTAGCGTATTACCGGCAGTTGATTGCTTTCCGTAATGGCAGTGAGATTCTACAAGCAGGTGATTTTTCCGAATTATATCGCAAGGATGGAGTTTATGCTTACCGCCGCAGTCTAAATGTCGAAAGCATTATTGTTGTTATCAGCCTTTCTACAAAGGAACGACCCAATCCCGTTTCAGGCACCGTTGTCCTTTCCAACTACGGTCGGCAGGAAAGTCCCGCCTGCCTTTCTCCTTATGAAGCACTTATTCTGCGGGAGGTGTAGGCTATGAGACATATCACTCAGCAGGAAAATACCTTTCTGCTTTCCACCGCTCATACTGCTATGCTGCTTCAAATTACAAAGTACGGTCATGTGGAACTGCTGCATTACGGCATGCCGGTATCCATAGAAGACGCCGCGGCCTTGGCAGCCCGCCGTACTATGCCCTATGGCAGCCAGGTGATGTATACCGAAGAAGACCCCACCTACTGCCTCGATAATATTCCTCTTCTCTGGTCGGGGGTTGGCAAAGGCGATTTTCGCATTTCTCCCATTGAACTGGAATTGCCGGACGGCACCCTTACCACTGATTTCGTCAATGAGGATTGTACCCTCCGTGCAGGGACGCTGCCCGCTGTGGGGTTGCCTGCTGCCTACGATGAAAGCGGTGAAGCGGAAACGCTGGTGCTTTCCCTCAGGGAAAAGAAATTTGCCCTGCGGCTGGAGATTATCTTCACCGTGTTTCCAGCAGCGGATGCCATCACCCGCCGCACTGTTCTTTACAATGACGAAACTGTTCCAATTACTGTTCATAGCCTGATGAGTCAGCAGATCGATCTCCCACAGCTGAAGTATGAGATGCTTACCCTTGATGGTGACTGGATAAGTGAAACGCATGTGCATACCCGGTCGGTGCAGCCGGGGCGGCTGGTCAATGAAAGCACCACCGGCTTTTCCTCCAACCGGCACAATCCCGGCGTGATCCTACTGGAACAGGGAACAGGAGAGAATACCGGTCTTGCCTATGGCTTTAATCTGCTGTACAGCGGCAGCCATTACACTGCTGTGGAGCGTTCTCCGCGTGACTTTGTCAGGATTATCTCCGGTATCCAGCCGCAGGGCTTCTGCTGGCGGCTTCCCGCAGGGGAAATTTTCCGTGCACCGGAAGCGGTGATGACTTTTTCCAATGAGGGCCTAAATGGCCTTAGCGGCAATTTTCATCGCTTTGTACGGCAGCATATCCTGCGTGGAAATTGGAAGGAAAAACCTCGTCCGGTCTTGCTTAATAACTGGGAGGCGTACTTCTTTGATTTTACCGAAGCGAAATTGCTTTCCCTCGCCAAACAGGCCAAAGCGGTCGGCGTCGAGCTGTTTGTTTTGGATGATGGCTGGTTTGGTGAGCGAAACAGCGATACAGCGGGTCTTGGCGATTATACCGTCAACCGCAAAAAACTCCCCGGTGGCATCGAAGGCCTGGCGCAGAAGATCACAACGATGGGCCTTCGCTTCGGCTTATGGTTTGAACCGGAATCTGTTAATCTGGAGAGTGAGTTGTACCGCACCCACCCAGAGTGGGCTTTACAGCAGCCGGGACGGCAGCCCTCTATGGGACGGCACCAGCTCCTGCTTGATCTTACCCGTCCTGAGGTGCGGGATTATATCGTTCACCACATTACCCATCTTTTGGACCATTGCCCCATCACCTATGTCAAGTGGGATATGAACCGCCACATGAGCGATCTTTATTCCGCTGTCACGGCGGGCGGGGAACTGCCCCACCGCTATATGCTGGGGCTTTACGAGGTGCTGGAACGCATCTTTACCCCTCGCCCCCATATCCTTTTGGAGACCTGCTCCTCCGGGGGTAACCGTTTTGATCTTGGTATGCTGTGCTACTCGCCGCAGATTTGGTCGAGTGATGATACCGACCCGATTGAGCGTCTTTCCATTCAGAAAGGGCTCAGCTATTTCTACCCGCCCTGCACCATGGGCGCTCATGTTTCACAGTCGCCCCACCAACAGACTCTACGGCAGACACCGCTCTCTACCCGCTTCAATGTCGCTGCCTTCGGTGTTCTGGGATATGAATTGGATCTGGGCGAGCTTTCCCCGCAGGAGAAAAAGCAGGTCGCCGCGCAGATAGAATGGTACAAAAAATACCGCCCCACCCTGCAATATGGTGATTTCTTCCGTGTTCCCACTCGTCGTCAGGGGCTTGTCGGTTGGGCGGTGGTCGCACCGGATAAGAAACAGGCTGCTGTCCTGCTGGCGCAGCGGCTTTGTTCGGCGGCTCCTCCAGCGGACTATCTCACGGTTCCGGGGTTGAAGTCGGAGGCCAGATACCGTGTTGTTGCCGTACCGCAGCAGGTGGCGGTTGCTCGGTTCGGTGGCTTGGTCAAGCACATTGCCCCGGTCAAGATTTCCACCGATGGCCTGGTGCTGCGCACGGTCAATCGTCACTACGCCCTGCCGGATGGCAGCTTCACCGCCATGGCTTCCGGTGCGGCATTGGCCAGCGGTATTCCGCTCAATGATCAGTTTCTTGGCACAGGCTACCATAAAGATCTGCGCCTTTGGGGGGATTTTGGTTCCCAGCTATATCTCGTCGAGCAACTCGGCGAAAATGAGGAGGATAACACCAAATGAATAAACTGGATAGAAGAAATATGATTTTCTTCGGACTTGGTACCATTGGGCGGGATATGTTCTATGCCTTTGAAGCTAATGCCCTCATTTACTACCTTTCCAATGTTCTCAGCCTGCCGTTAGGCGTCTTTTTGGCTACCAGCATGGTTTTTACTGTGCTGCGTGTCTTTGATGCTCTGAACGACCCGCTGATGGGTCTGCTGGTGGATAATACCCGCTCCCGTCACGGACGCTTTAAGCCCCCGATGGCGCTGGGGGCCTTGGCGGGCGGTGCTTGCTACCTTGTCCTTTTTGCCGATTTTGGTTTGCGGGATTATTGGTTTGTGGCGGTGTTTGCCATTGCCTATATTTTGTGGGATATTTTCTATGGCCTCAATGATATTGCATACTGGTCCATGCTGCCCTCCCTTTCGGTAGAGCAGAAGACCCGTGAAAAGATGGGCGCCTTTGCCCGCATCTGCGCCAATATCGGTATGTTCTCCATCATGGTCGGCTGGGAGCCCATTACCTCCGGTATGGGCAATACCCCCAAGGCGTGGTTTACCGTGGCACTCGCCGTTACCATTCTCATGCTGCTGTTCCAGCTCTTCACACTGTTCGGTGTCAGGGAACGCAAGGATATGTTCCGGCGCGAGGAGGAAAAAACCACCCTGCGTGGCATGTGGGAAGTCCTCACCAAAAATGATCAGCTCCTGTGGACCACCCTTGCCATGTCGCTCTTTAATATCGGCTACATGAGCACCACCACCATGGCCATTTACTATATGCAGTATGTTTACGGCAATAAGGATATGTACGCGGTGCTGGCGGCGGTCGTTGGCATGGCGCAGCTGCTGGCGCTGGTCATCTTCCAGTCTTTCTCCAAGCGGATGCCGCGCGAGAAATTGTATCTTTTGGCTACTATCCTTGTTATGATCGGCTATGCCATCTTCTTCTTTGCTGAGGTCAGCATTATCCTCATCGCTGTGGGCGCTTTGTTTATCTTTATCGGTCAGGCGTTCATTCAGCTGCTTATGCTCATGTTCCTAGAGGACACCATCGAGTACGGCCAGTGGAAAAACGGTAAGCGCAGTGAGAGCATTACCCTCTCGGTGCAGCCGCTCATCAATAAGATTGGCGGCGCTGTTTCCATGGGCATTACCAGTCTGATGTTGGTCTGGTCTGGTATTAAGGTCGGCGAGACTGCGGCGGAGAGTATCTCGGCGAGCGGCCAGTTCACCGTCAAGCTTATGATGATCGTTCTGCCTGTGGTGTTCATTCTGGCAGGTTATATCATCTATCGCTGCAAGTTTAAGATTAATAAGGAAATGTATGACCGAATTATCAGTGACCTGCGGGTGCGCGGCGAACTGCACGCCGAACCGGCAGAAGTCATTGAAGTTGCTGAAACAGTCGAAGTAAAAATCACTAAGGAATAAACAGAATAAAAAACGGCTCCTTACCCGTTACAGGGCAGGGAGCCACTTTTCTGTTTTCCTGTTTCATTCCAGCGGCGGCAAAAATCGGTTCCGGCTATGTCGCTTTCCTCAACAGGCGCCAGCCCACCTTTCGTCGGGCGCTAGCCTGTTTTCGGTGGCTCATTGCCGTCTCCCGCTTTTTCCTCGCCGCCTTACTTTCACTCCGCCACGATCCCCTCAGTGTCCACCGCAAGCTCCATGATATTCCAGCGGTGTTCTAAGCGTTTGCATTTCTCAGCAAATTGGGCAGCAAAGCTTGCTTCATCGGTCAGTGCCAGTAGGGTAGGGCCTGCCCCGCTGATGCAAAAGGCGATCGCTCCGCATTGCTCCGCCGCCGCTTTTACTTTGCCATATTCGGGGATCAGGCTCTCCCGGTAGGGCTGGTGCAGACGG
>ULWK01029987.1_pt1 | contig 13825 bp, 10 predicted proteins | sample 1960281 | NCBI WGS metagenome assembly ULWK01 (sample SAMEA4835810, study PRJEB28245) | human gut metagenome | biome: gut microbiome; material: fecal sample | place: Denmark | collected 2008 | reverse complement strand
TTCACTTCGCATCTTGGCGCATTCTCATTTGGAAATAGTATAACATAATCAGGCAATGAAAATCCGCAGCATGGACAAGTTCGTTCATGCTGCGGATTCTTTATGTGCGGATAGCTTTTACAGCTGCCCCGAAATCGCCCGCCAGAAGCCCTCGCCGCTGTTCTCGGTGATTTTCAGCGGACAGGGGAGTTTCGCGCGCACCTCATCGACGCTCATGTTGTCCAGAAACAAGTCGCCCTCGGCGCGAATCATGCTGCGGACAATCAAAATTTCGTCCGCCTGCACGTCCTGGCACTGCGCCACCAAGTCCTGCCCGGTAATCAGCCCTGCCACCGTCACGCTCTCGCCGAAAAACTTGTTGACAATCGGGCGCACCTCGACGGTTGTGCCGCGCGGGGCGTGTTTGTTCGCCAATTCCCGCAGGAATGGCGCGACGCTCGTTCCGGTCGCAATGCAAATGCGGCGCGGCGGCGTTTCTTCCATCGGCAAATCCTCCGCCGCGTATTCGAGGTCAGTCTCGAACATCCGCAGCATCCCGACGCCGTTCTCAATCTGCGGGTAATCCTCGTATTCCTCGTCCGTCGGCAGCGGCAGACCGGACAGGCAGTAGAACTCGTCCGCCGGGAAAACAAGGCGCGTGCCGATTTCCCGCAGGAAGCGCTCCTGATACGGCTTCACGCTTTCAATCAGGTCGGCTGCCATTTGCTTGTTGTAGGGCTTGATGTACGGCAGTCCGTCGCGGAACTTCGTCAGCCCAATTGGCACAAGGGCGATGGACTGCACCGCCGGCCGCAGCGTTTCGAGATCCTCCAGCGATTTTTTGAGGATTTCGCCGTCATTCCAGCCGGGACAGAGCACCATCTGCGCGTGGAAGCGGATGCCGTTTGCCTTGAGAAGCCGCAGATTGTCCATGATTTTCGCGGCGTTGGGGTTGCGCAGGAGCTTGACGCGCATATCCGGGTCGGTGCACTGCACGGAGACGAACAGCGGCGACACCTTGCGGCGGATGATGCGGTCAAGCTCGTGGTCGTCGATGTTGGTCATGGTGATGTAGTTGCCCATCATCAGGGACAAGCGCCAGTCGTCGTCCTTGACGTACAGCGTCTTGCGCATTCCCGGCGGCATTTGGTCGATGAAGCAGAAGATGCAGTGATTCCGGCACGGGCGCGGCTTGGAGACAATCGTCTGGTCGAGCGTCAGCCCCAGTGGCTCCCAGTCCTCTTTGCGAACGTGCACCGTGCGCGTCTGTCCGCCTGCGTCCTCCACCATCATGTCGAAGCGTTCCTGCGCAGTGAGCGCCTGATAGTCAATCTGGTCGATAATGGGTTCGCCCGCAATAGAAACAAGCTTATCGCCCGCTACCAAACCGAGGCGCTGGGCAATCGAACCGGGCTGTACATGGGTAATTGCGGTGGACACGAGGACACCTCCGTGGATTTGTCAATTCAATCAATGGAATGCCGTTTCATTATGCGCCAATTGCCCCCAAAAGTCAAGGCGAATGCCGGGATTGCGCGGCTGCCGGGGCAAAAATGCGCCTTTGCAGGGAAATTTCGCCCGGTTATCGCCTGATGTGCCGGGCAAAATGAAGCGCGAGGAGGCGGAAACATGGCGACATATCGCATTCGACCCTGTGCGCGCCTGTCGGGCGAAATCACCGTGCATTCGGCAAAAAACGCGGTGCTGCCCCTGATGTGCGGCGCGCTGCTGACGCGGGAGACCGTGACCATCGAGCAGATTCCGGCGCTGACGGATGTGAAAACTCTCACGGATATTCTGCGCGACTGCGGCGTTTTGATGCACGCGGATCAGGCGGAAAAATTGCTGACGATGACGGCGGATTCCCCGCGTTCGCCGCGCCGGGAGGATTTGCTCAGCCGAATGCGCGCGTCGGTGCTGGTAATGGGGCCGCTGTTGGCGCGGACGGGCTATGCGCGGGTTGCGCTGCCCGGTGGCTGCGCAATTGGTCAGCGTCCGATTGACTTGCACCTGAAGGGCATGGAAGCCCTCGGCGCGCACGTTGAGCAGACGCCGGGGTTCGTCACCTTGCGCGGAAAACTGCGCGGAGGCAATGTCTACCTTGATTTTCCCAGCGTCGGCGCGACGGAAAACATCCTGATGGCGGCGGCACTGGCGCAGGGGACAACACGCATCGAAAACGCGGCGAAAGAGCCGGAAATCGCGGATTTGTGCGATTTCCTGACGCAGATGGGCGCGCATATCTCCGGCGGCGGCACGTCCACCATACTCATCGAGGGGCGCGAGACGCTCCACGGCTGCCGCTACCGCCCGATTCCCGATCGCATTGAGGCGGGGACGCTGCTGTGCGCCGCTGCGATGACCGAAGGGAGCGTCCTCCTGCGCGGCGTGCGCCCGGAACACATGCGCGCGGTGCTGTATAAGCTGGGCGAAAGCGGCGTGACGCTGCGGGAAAGCGCGGCGGGTCTGCGCCTGTCTGGCCGCGCGCCCCAGCCGCTGCAGGTTCGCACGCTGGCGTACCCCGGCTTTCCGACGGACATGCAGGCGCCGATGATGGCGCTGGCGCTCAGTCTGCGCGGCACGTCCGTGTTCCTTGAAACCATCTTTGAGAACCGCTTCATGCACGCGCGGGAGATGGTACGCATGGGCGCGAGCATCCGCATTGAGGACAGAATCGCGCTCGTCAGCGGAGGGCATCCGCTGGGTGGAACGAACGTGACCAGCACTGACTTGCGCGGCGGCGCGGCGCTGATGCTGTGTGGATTGCTGGCGGAGGGAGAGACGACGCTGCACGATCCGAATGGGCAGATTGCGAGGGGCTATGAGGATTTGCCGGGGATGCTGCGGGCACTTGGGGCAGAGGTGGAAGAAGAATAGGAGAGCAACACGCGGAAGAATTAAGGGAGTGCGACCAACTCAATCGCGAAAAGGGGTCAAGGGGCAATTGCCCCTTGCAGGGTCAAGGGACAGCGTCCCTTGTGGGGTTTGGGGCAACGCCCCAACTGCTGGTTGGGCGCTCAACTCAAAGGAAGAAGTCAACAAAAGGCGCAGGCAGCGGAGCGTCCCTGCCAGTAACTTTGCGCGTCCGCAGACGCGCCCCCAAGCAAGTCCTGCCAACTACTATACTTTGTCGCGCCAAATGGGCGCGACCACACCGCCTGCCTGCCGCCAGCGCACACAATCCTCCGAAAAACTTGCACAAATCCCCCAAATATGATAGAATACCCCCTGACAAGGGGGACTGAACAGTGGCAAGCGCCTATTCTTTTAGCGATGTAACCATCTTTTACAGCGAAAAAGAGCTGATGAACAACGTTTTCTTGACCATCTCCGAGGGCGACCGCATCGGCGTCGTCGGGCGCAACGGCGCGGGAAAATCCACCTTCCTGCGCCTGCTCAGCGGGAAGGAAGAGCCCGACCACGGCGAAATCAGCGTCAAGCGCGGCATGTCCGTGGCGTATCTGCCGCAAACGCCGGTGCTCCGCGAGGACGATACCATCACGCAGGCTGCGCTGGATTATCTGCCCGCACGGCAGGGGGAAGACCCATCCTCCGCCGCTTATGAAGCGCAGACCATCCTTACGCAGCTGGGCTTTGCTGATTTGAATCAGCCCGTGCGGGAACTTTCCGGCGGGCAGAAGATGCGCGTGGCGCTCGCGGGCGCACTCTGCCGCAAGAGCGACGTGCTGCTTCTCGACGAGCCGACCAACCACATTGACCTTGACATGGCGCAGTGGCTGGAAGACCGGCTGCTCAAGTACCGTGGGACGCTGATTGTCGTCACCCATGACCGTTACCTGCTTGAACGCGCGTTCAGCCGCATCTTTGAGGTCGGCGACGGTAAGGTGGAGGTTTACAACACGACGTACTCCGGCTATCTGGAGGAACGCGCTCAGCGCGAGGAAATGGAAGCTGCCACCCTGCGCAAGAATAAATCCCTCTACCGCAAGGAATTGGCATGGATTCGCCGCGGCGCGCCTGCCCGCTCCACAAAGGCGAAGGGGCGCATCCAGCACTTTGACGCGGTGGCGGAGGCCATCAAAGAAGCGCCGCCGGAAGCCGAGCTTACCATGAAATCCGTCGCCAGCCGACTGGGCAAGAAGATTCTCTCGTGGGAGAACCTGTCCATCGGCTACGGCGAAAACACGCTCGTGCGCGACTTCTCCTATACGCTCCTGCGTGATGATCGGCTGGGTATTATTGGCGGTAACGGCGCAGGCAAGACGACGCTCCTGCGCACGCTCTGCGGCGAGCTTCCGCCCCTCTCCGGTGTGATTGAGAAGGGGGATACTGTCCGCATCGGGTATTTCGCGCAGCACTGTCCCGCGCTTGATCCCGACACACGCATCATTGACGCCGTGAAGGATGTTGCCGTCCACGTCTACACGCCCGATGGGGATTTGTCCGCGTCGCAGATGGCGGAAACGTTCCTGTTCCCATCGCAGATGCAGTATCAGAAGGTGTCCAGCCTGTCCGGCGGCGAACAGCGGCGGCTGTACCTCCTGCGTATCCTGATGGCTGCCCCGAACGTGCTGATTCTCGACGAGCCGACGAACGACCTCGACCTCGCGACGCTGAACATCTTGGAGGACTACCTTGATTCCTTCCAAGGCGCGATTATCGCCGTCAGCCACGACCGCTACTTCCTCGACCGCATCACGACACACCTGTTTGCCGTGGAGGATGCGCACATGGTGCCTTACATCGGCGGCTACCAGAGTTATTTGGACGCGCAGGAAGCGAAAGCGGAAGCCTCGGCGGATATGAAGCAGCCCGCCGCGGCAAAGCCGAAAGACACCCGTGTGCGCGTGCAGACGCAGCTGAAATTCTCCTACAAGGAACAGCGTGATTTCGACACGATTGAAAACCGCGTGGCGGCGCTGGAGGAAAAATTAGCACAGCTGGAGCAGGAAATCGCCGCGAACGCCAGCGACTACACAAAAGTGACGGAATTGATGGACACGCAGGCGAAAACCCAGCAGGAACTCGACGAAGCCACGGAGCGCTGGCTGTTTTTGCAGGAAAAGTGGGAGCAGATTCAGGCACAGAAAGGGTAATACTATTTCCAAATTCACCTGCGCCATCTGCTTGCGCCTTTTCCGCTCTGGCGTCCGGTCGTTCCATTTAGCGTAGCACTGCTACGCTGCATTTCACTCCCGTTAGCCAGAACGAAAAATTCGCGGCGCATCTTGGCGCATTCTCATTTGGAAATAGTATAAGACAATCAAAATAAGCACCTTGATGCATTCAGCTGCAATCAAGGTGCTTTCTTTACCTTACAAACTGCTCTTCGCTGCCGCGGTGGATGATGAGGTGCCACTCCTTCGTCGCGTTTGTTTCCCAGCGGAAACCAGCGCCAATTTGCGTCACGCGGTAGAATGTGCCGTCGGCAAGCGTGCATTCAGTCGTGAAATCCGGCTGAAACCAGTGCAGGACGACCCGGTCGGCATCGTCGGCGTCGGTTGTGCGGTCGTTCACGCCGACGGGGAACAGCGCATTTTCGCGAATCAGCACGGGCAGGGCATTGTAGCCGCGAATCTGGCGGCAGCGCCCTGTCCAGCACAGACCGGACAACTCCGCCCACAGCCCGTCGGGGAGCGAGGCATCAATCGTGCCTTCGTCAGACAGACGCAGCACAAGCAGGTCATCCCCGATGCGAACGCCGCCGTCCAGCGGGAGAATCGCGCGTCCGGGGCGCAGGTACGGCAGGAACGATAATTGCAGGCAGGTGTATTTGCGGATGACGTTGCCCGGCTGCGCGTCGCCGGAAAGATGACGCAGGAGCAAATCCGCCGGAAGCGGCTGACCGGGCTGCATCAGCGCATACGCCGCGCGGAAAAGGAATGCGGCGCGAGTGTCCGGACAGTCCGCAAACAGCGGCGCGGGGGCATCCGTGAAGCCGAAAAAGGGAATTTCCTGCGCGGACAGCAGGGACGAAATCGACTGACGCAGGGCAGAATCCTGCGACGGGTCAGAGACGATCAAACCGAATTGCTTCATTTCATATCCTCCAAAATGCGGCGGAGCGCGCGGACTTCCCGGCGGCGCAGACGCTTCCCGCGGTGCAGGATGTACCAGCGCAGACGGAAGCGGTTTCGCCGGGTGAACACGGGGGTGACGCGGCGGCGGTGGAAGCGGTCGGACAGGCGGACAATTGTGCCCTCGCGGATGAACAGCACGCACCCCTTGACCGGGCAGGGGACACCCGCCTCCGCCAAAGCGCGGGCAAGCGTCTGCGCGTGGGTCGTCACCTGCATGGCGGGGTTGTAGAACGTCAGCCCTGTGCCGTTTTTGCGGGTGAGCAGCAAATCGTGGTCGGACAAATCGCCCGTGACCGTCCCAGCGTGATTTTTCACCTCGATGACCGTTGCCCCGCGGCGGCACAGCGCCACCAAATCGCATTCGCTGCGATTCCCCGCGTGGACGATGCGGTTCGGATACAGGTGCACGCGCCCCGGAAGTCGGCTGAGCAGCGCGCGGGCGTCCTCTTCTCCGCGGATGCCGGAGGAAACGAGCGTCGCCGCGTACTTCGCGCCGCGCGCCCGCCGTTTGAGGTGCAGGGAAATCAGCACGGGCAGGGAAATCATCAGCAGCATCAGCACCAGCAGAATCCAGCCCTGCGTTTGCGCGTCGAAGCGCACCCCCAGCATCTCTTTCAGCGGCGGAAACCACCACGGCGCACTGGCAGCGCAAATCCCCCAGCAGACAGGCGGCACAATCACTGCGCGGAATGCCAAGCGCTTCTGTCGGCGGCGGAGAGCTTGCAGTTTTTGCGTCTGCCCTTCGCTGCCGGAATGGAAAGTTGCCATAAACAGCTCCTGTTCGTATGTGTTCGGGTTCGATTCATAGAATACGACGCGAAAGGGGCAAAATCCTGCCGAATGCAATTGACATTTTGGCGGCGGACTGGTATAATTGCGTTGTCATTGGGCGATGAAGGACAGGGCGAACAGGACAGCGGCTGTCAGAGAGGGAGTCATCGGCTGAAAGCTCCCGCCGAAAACCGTTCGCCGGACAATCCGGAGCTTCCCGACGAGAGCCGGGCGCGTTCCTCGCGTGACAGGGGAGAATGAGGCGCGGATTTTCCCGCGCGAAAATGGGTGGCACCGCGAATTCTTTTCGCCCCATGCAGCATTTGACGGCTGGTATGGGGCTTTTTGTGTCCTGTATCACCCAAACAGAAGGAGGAATACCATCAATGCTGACGCAAGCACCCCGCGGCACAAAGGATGTGCTGCCGGCTGATTCCTACCGTTGGCAGTACGTTGAGAGCAAGATGCGCCAAGCGGCGGCGGAAGCGGGTTTCCGCGAAGTCCGCACGCCCGTGTTTGAGCATACGGAACTGTTTCTGCGCGGCGTGGGCGATACCACGGACATTGTGCAGAAGGAAATGTACACCTTCAAGGACAAGGGCGACCGCTCCATTACGCTCAAACCCGAAGGCACGTCGGGCGCGGCGCGCTGCCTGCTGGAGAATAATCTCTATGCCGACACGCTGCCCTGCAAAATGTACTACCTGAACGCCCCGATTTTCCGCTATGAGGCGCCTCAAAGCGGCCGCCTGCGCGAACATCACCAGTTCGGCCTGGAATGCTTCGGCGCACGGGATGCTTCGGCGGACGCGGAGCTGATTCTGCTGGCGTACCGTCTGCTGAGCGGACTGGGCGTGAAGAACCTGTCCGTCAACATCAACTCCATCGGCTGCCCGAACTGCCGCCCGAAGTACCATGCAACGCTCAAATCGTTCCTGTCCGGGCGCATTGGCGAAATGTGCAGCACCTGCCAGACACGCTTTGACCGCAACCCCCTGCGCGTGCTGGACTGCAAGGAAAAGCACTGTCAGGAACTTGTGGCGGATGCGCCGTCCATGCTGGATTTGCTCTGCGACGACTGCAAGGCGCACTTCGCCCAGCTGCAGTCCTACCTTGACGCGGCGCACATCCCGTATCAGATTGACCCGCGCATCGTCCGCGGTCTGGATTACTACACCAAGACCGTCTTTGAGCTGATTACCAAGACTGAAAATGGCAACCTGACCGTCTGCGGCGGCGGGCGCTATGACAATCTGGTGGAGCAGCTCGGCGGTCCGTCGCTGCACGCGGTGGGCTTCGGCATGGGCATCGAGCGTGTGCTGATGCTGCTGGACAGCGAAGGCGTGGTCATCCCGAAGCCGACGCTCTACGATGTGTTCGTCACCTACATGGGCGCACATCAGGTGGAAGCGTTCTCGCTGGTGCAGAAACTGCGCGACGCGGGCTTGAAGGCAGATATGGATCATACCGGACGTAGCCTGAAGGCACAGTTCAAGTATGCCAACAAGATGGGCGCAACGCTGACGGCGACGCTGGGTGACGAGGAAATCGCCAGCGGCGTGGTGAAGGTCAAGAACATGGCGACGAAGGAAGAGCAGACCATCGCGCTGGATAATATCGCCGACGGCATCCGCAACATGCTCGCTTCCGCCAATTAACACGCGGAAATTGCATGAAAGTGCAACCAACTCAATCGCGCGAACGGGAGTCCAGAGGGTCGAAGACCCTTTGGCAGGTCAAGGGCAGCGCCCTTGCGTCTCCCCCAAATCAACACGCGGAAGAAGTAAGAAGAAGTCACCAACTCAATCGCGAAAGCGGGAGTCCAGAGGGTCGAAGACCCTTTGGCGGGGTCGAGGGGCAGCGCCCCTCGCGTCTCCCTTTCGCCACTAAGAAAGGAGCTGCAAATATGCAGAACCGTACCCATACATGCGACGAACTGCGGCTGTCGGACGCGGGTAAGCGCGTGCAGCTGTCCGGCTGGATGGATAGCGTGCGCATCGTCAGCGCGAACCTCGCGTTCGTCATCCTGCGCGATTTCTACGGCACGACGCAGGTCGTTATTGATGACGAGGAGCAGATGAAAATCATCCGCAGCCTCAACAAGGAGAGCGTCATCTCCGTGACCGGCATCGTGCGCGAGCGCGACAACAAGAATCCGAAAATTCCCACGGGCGATATTGAGGTGGAGCCGGAGAAAATCGACGTGCTGGGGCGCTGCCGCTACAATGAGCTGCCGTTCCAGATTAACCGCTCCCGCGAGGCGGACGAGAGCATCCGCCTGAAGTACCGCTATCTCGACCTGCGCAACCCCGATGTGAAGAAGAACATCGTCATGCGCTGCAACGTCGTCACCGCCCTGCGTCAGGCGATGAACGAGCATGGCTTCCTTGAAATCACCACGCCTATCCTGACGGCTTCGTCCCCTGAGGGCGCGCGCGATTACCTCGTTCCGGCGCGTAAGCATCCGGGCATGTTCTACGCCTTGCCGCAGGCGCCCCAGCAGTTCAAGCAGCTGCTGATGACCTCCGGCTTCGACCGCTACTTCCAGATTGCCCCCTGCTTCCGCGACGAAGATGCGCGCGGCGACCGCAGCCCGGGCGAGTTCTATCAGCTGGATATGGAAATGGCGTTCGCGACGCAGGAGGATGTGTTCAGCGTCCTTGAAGACGTGCTGCCGCCCATTTTCGCCAAGTACGGCACATACAACACCGCGTCCAGCGCGCCCTTCAAGCGCATTGCCTACAACGACGCGATGGAGCGCTACGGCTCGGACAAGCCCGACCTGCGCATTGATCTGGAAGTGCAGGACGTGACCGACCTCATCGGCGGCTGCGGCTTCCAGCCCTTTGAGGGCAACACCGTCAAGGCGGTTGTCGTCAGCGACATGACCGCGACCCGCAAACAGATTGACAAGCTCTGCGCGGATGTCGAGGTCGTGACGGCGAATAAGGTCTACTGGTTCAAACTCGACGAGAAGGGCGAAATCGCCGGCGGTATTGCGAAGTTCGTCAAGGAGCAGAAGGATGAACTGGTCGAAAAGCTGGGTCTGAAGCCGAACACGTTCGTTGGCCTGACCTGCGGCAAGAAGCTGGCGGCGCAAAAGACCGCGGGCGTGCTGCGCCGTCTGGTCGCTGACCTCTGCCCGGCGCACATTGACCGCGAAAAGTACGAATTCTGCTGGATTGTCGATTTCCCGATGTACGAAATCGGCGAGGAATCCGGTGAACTCGAATTCTGCCATAACCCCTTCTCCATGCCTAACGGCGGTCTGGAAATTCTGCAAAAGGCGGCGGCGGGCGAGGTTGACCCGCTGACCATCACGGCGTACCAGTACGATTTGGTCTGCAACGGCGTGGAGCTGTCCTCCGGCGCTGTCCGCAACCATGACCCGGAAATCATGATTGAAGCGTTCAAACTCGTCCGCCTGGGCGAAGAGGACGTGAAGGCGAAGTTCCCGGCGATGTACAACGCCTTCTGCTACGGCGCGCCGCCGCACGCGGGGATTGCTCCCGGTGTTGATCGCATGGTGATGCTGCTGGCGGGCGCGGAGACGATTCGCGAAGTCATCCCGTTCCCGATGAACAAGAACGCGCAGGACGTGATGATGGGCGCACCCGGCAAGGTGGATCAGAAGCAGCTGGATGAACTGCATATCGCCTGCACGAAAGTCGAAGAATAACCTGAATGACGGACGGGGAAAATCCTCGTCCGCCTTTTTTCTGCCGAACGGGAAGAAACCCGGATTGAACGCTTGTCAATCCGGCAAAACTATGGTATAATGGGATGAAACAAAGTCGGTAGACTGCGTTTTGCCATTTCCTGCGCGAAATCATGTGCTTTTGTGCGCAGGAGTTTGGATTGAAATTAGGAGGTGCATTTCGTTATGGCGCTGAAGAAGGATAATCTGCCCGTGAATGTCGATGTGGATACCGAGCAGGGGAGCAGCATCACCTACGCCAATGAAGTGGTCGCGATTATTGCGGGCGTCGCCGCCAGCGAGGTGGAGGGCATTGCGGGTATGTGCAATGTATCCGGCAATCTGCTGGGCAAGAACCGCGCCGTGACCAAGGGCGTGAAGGTGGAAATCGGCACCGAGGAAGCCAGCGTGGATTTGTATGTCGTCATGGAGTACGGCACGCCCATCCAGAAGGCGGCGTATGACGCGCAGGAAAGCGTCCGCAAGGCGATTGAGACGATGACGAACCTGCATGTGGTGCGCGTGGATGTGCATGTGCAGGGCGTCAGCTTTGAAAAAGAGAACAACGCGCTGAACGCCGGTGCAAAGAAGGCGCTGGCAGAGGACAAGAAGGAAACGCCGCTGGTGGAAGCCCCTGAGAGCGAGGAAAAAGCGGCGGAAGATTCCGCGGAAGTGCCTGAAGAAGAGGGCGAGGAGAACTGATGCCTTCATACTGCCGGCAGGGTGTTTGCCTTGCCGGTTTTGAAGTTGCTATCCAATGTAAAAGCGAAAACGGCAAGCGAAGGAAACGAAAGGAGCGAACCGGGAATGAAGCGTCGTGTGAGCGATATTGCGGTGATGATTTTGTCCTTTTTGGTGCTGCTGGCGCTCTCTGCTGAAACAGCGCTGGTCGGCGTGGAAGCCGTGCGGGGTGAACAGTGGCAGCTGATTCGACTGACGGCGTGGCTGCAAGGCAGCGGCGTATGGGGCGGCATGGCGTGTATCGCCGTGGCGGTGCTGGCATTGGTGCTGGCGCTTATGTGCCTGTGGCGCGTGTTCCCGCACCGCACGGCGAGCCAGCGCGGCTATGTGATGCAGAAAAATGAAAATGGCTCCATCGGGGTGTCAATTCGCGCTATCGAGGGGCTGATTCGCACCTGCATTGACAAGCATGAGGCGATTGCCAAGGCGGACATCACGGTCGAGGAGTGCCGCGACGGCATTGCGATTGGATTGCACATTATTCAGGCGGCAGGCGTGAATATCCCGCTGTCCGTCGGGGCGCTGCAAAAGCAGATTAAGCAGTATGTGACGGCGTGCACGGGCGTGGATGTGTACAAAATCCGCGTGATGGTGGAGAACGACGCAAGCATTCCGGTTGCGTCCACCTACGAGGTGCAGGACGTGACGCCTCTGCCGTCGGCGGAGGAAACGGCAGAACAGCCGATGGTCACGCCCCCGGCACAGCCCGTCGCGATTCCCGCGACCGAGCCGGAGCAGAAGCCGAAAGTGCCGGACACGTTCATTTCCCCGGAGGATGACGAGGACGACGAACGTCCGCTGCATCAGCGCCTGTTCGGCACGCCGGAGCAGCCCGCGTTTGTGCCCGCGCCGCCGGAGGTGACAGAAGCGCCCGAAGCGGATGAAGTCGAGGCTGCCGAGGATGCCCCGGAGGAAACGGAAGCATCGGCGGAAGAAGCAGCTGCGGCAGAAGAATCCGCCGGGGAAACGGTGGACGCGGCAGACGACGGCGAAAAATCAGCAGAATAACAACAATACGCATTTTTAGTGTGGAATAGGAGAGAAAAACAATATGGCACGGACGACTGCGCGTGCGGCGGTCATGCAGATGATTTTTGAACATATGGCGGGCGGGGAAGGCGGCGAAGAGACGCTGCAAATGGTGTATGAGGCGCTGCGGAAGGAAGGACTTCCCGGTGTGGACAGCATTTCAGAGAACGAGCCGAGCGAATCCGACCGGGCGTACATCACCGAGGTGCTCGACGGCGTCTTGGCGCACCTCGACGAGCTGGATGAAGCGATTCAGGCTGCCAGTCCGCGCTGGGAAATCAGCCGGATGCCGCATGTGGATTTGACCATCCTGCGCATGGCGGCGTGGGAAATCCTCTACGAGGAGGGAATCCCCGGCCCGGTCGCCATCAACGAGGCAGTCAACCTCGCCAACCGCTTCTCCGAGCCGACGAGCGGCCGCTTCGTCAACGGCGTACTGGGTACGATTCTGCGCAGAAAGCAGGCGGAAAACTCGTGAAGCGCGTCGTTGTCGGGCTTGACACAAGCTGCTACACCACGTCCGCTGCTGCCGTAACCGCGGAGGGCAATGTGATTGCGATCTGCCGCAAGCTGCTGCCTGTTCCACAGGGACAGCGCGGGCTGCGGCAGTCGGAGGCGGTGTTCACGCATGTCCGTCAGCTGCCGGGGCTGATTGAGGAATTGTCGGCGTATTTGACGGATTGCGAAATCGTCGCGGTGTGCGCTTCCCGCCGTCCACGGGATGAGGAAGCGTCGTATATGCCCGTGTTTCAAGCAGGGGACGCACAGGGCCGCAGTCTGGCGGCTCTGCTTCGCGTTCCCTGTTTTGCTACGACGCACCAGCGCGGGCATGTGGAAGCCGCGAAGGTGGATAGTGGCGTGGCGGCGGGCGATTTGCTGGCAGTGCATCTCTCCGGCGGCACGACCGAAGTGCTGTCGCTGGTGGATGACCGCCTAACGTTGCTTGGCGGGACGCTCGACCTCCATGCGGGGCAGGTGGTTGACCGCACGGGCGTGGCGCTGGGGCTGCCGTTCCCGGCGGGACCGCATTTGGAGGAGCTGGCGGTGCGCGGCACGGCGAGGGCGCTGCTGCCGGTCGCTATGGCGGACGGCGGGCTGTACTGCCACTTGTCCGGCGCGGAAACGCAGGTGCAGCGCTGGATTGTGCAGGGGACGATGCCCAAGGAGAACATTGCCCGCGAGGTGTACGACCTGCTGGCGCGGACAGTTTCGCGCATGGTGACGGCGGCATCCCAGCAAACGGGCATTCGTCAGGTGCTGATTGCGGGCGGTGTTGCGTCCTCGCGGCTCTTTAGGGAGCTGGTGACGCAGCGGACTGCCAAGCGTCAGCCGGATTTGCGCGTGCATTTCGGCCGCCCGGAGTATTCCGGGGACAACGCGGTCGGCGTGGCGCTCATTGGCGCAAGAAAATGGCGCGAACAGCAAACACTGAAGGAGACAGAATATGGCAGCACAGATACTGGACGGTAAGGCGATTTCAGCGGAGCTTCGCGGGGCAATTGCACAGCGGGTGGCGCGCCTGCGCGAAAAGGGCGTCACGCCAGGATTGGCGGTGATTCTCGTCGGC
>ULWK01036524.1_pt1 | contig 13894 bp, 10 predicted proteins | sample 1960281 | NCBI WGS metagenome assembly ULWK01 (sample SAMEA4835810, study PRJEB28245) | human gut metagenome | biome: gut microbiome; material: fecal sample | place: Denmark | collected 2008 | reverse complement strand
TTCATTGTTTGCACGGTCGAGCACCGTAACCACATAGGTGAAATGGCCATGGTCGGCGCCAAGAGCGTATTCCGGCTTGTAAGTGACACACTGTATCGCCTCTGCGTTGTCGATGCTAACGTCAACGCCCTTGTCAAAACGATAGACCACATAGGCACGCGCCTCCTGCATAGGGTCGGCGGTCGACGGAGCCTTCCAAAGAAGGCGGTCGCCGTCGCGGCGGAGCGAAGTGACCTCGCCGGGCTTCACGTCGTCGATCCACGGATAGTTGGGCACGAGAGCCACTGTGCGCTGCTGATTCATAGCAAGCGAGTCGGCCACGCCCTTATAGTTGGCTGTGATCATATACCCAGGCCACCAGCAGTTACCCTGAATATTGGGCAGCTCACGCGACAGGCGGATTTTGTGATCGAGTTGCGTGGGGTCGGTCGACGGGGCGAGATCTGGAGTGTCCATCGTAGTCTTCACGTTTTGTCCGATATACATGTGGCGACCGTTGGCGTTGTCGTTCCACCAATACGCCAGTTTCTCCGATGAGGCCACCTTCTTCTCAAGCGTCCAGTAAAGCTGGGGAAGCATATAGTCCACCCATCCTTTTTTCGTCCAAAGCAACACGTCGGCATAGAGGCCGTCGTAGTTCTGAAATCCGTTTGTATCGCTGCCACGCGGGTCGCTCGACTTGTTGCGCCAGATTCCGAACGGACTTATGCCCAAACGCACCCACGGCTTCTGCGCCTCAATCACCTCGTGCAATCCCTCGATGAGCAAGTCGACATTATGACGGCGCCAGTCGCCGCGGTCCATCCCCTCTCCATATTTCTTATACGACTTGCTGTCGGGGAAATCCAATCCATCCACAGGATAAGGATAGAAATAGTCATCCATATGGATGGCGTCAAAGTCGTAGCGCGTAATCAAGTCTTTGACCACACTCTCAATAAAACTACGGTTTTCAGGCAAGCCTGGATCGAAATAAAGTTTGCCATCGTAAGCGACGAAACGCTCGGGATGCTTGTAATAGATGTGGTTCTTTGGCAATTTCTCATTTTTCGATGTCGTCACACGATACGGGTTAAGCCATGCGTGAAGCTCCATGCCGCGCGCATGAGATTCCTCAATCATAAACTGCAGCGGGTCCCAATAAGGCGACGGGGCCTTGCCGGCAGTGCCAGTCAGGAAACGGCTCCACGGCTCCAGTTCCGACGGATAGAAGGCGTCGGCGCTCGGACGCACCTGGAAAAGCACGGCGTTGCAGCCTGCGGCTTTAAGTTTGTCGAGTTGGTCGCAGAGGTATGCCTTTGTCTCATCTGTTGTCATTTTGGCATATTGGCTCTGATGCACTGTGTGGATCCATGCTCCACGGAATTCTTGTTTCGGATTTTCGGTATGCGCCATCGGCAGCGTCAACACCGCCGCGCACAAAGCCGTCAAAATTTTTTTCTTCATTCGAATAAGATATGTTTGTTTGTTGATTTGCCCACGAAGTTACAACGCATCGCCGGAATATGCAAATTTTAGTCTAAACGCTCCATAAATTGTTCCGTAACCCCACATTCGCTTTCGGCAATAGAAAGAAAACATTAAATTTGCGTCTATGATTAAGAAAGTTTTTTTACAAGCGACAATATGCCTGCTGCTTGCGGCATGCAGCAACGACCCAAACCCATTGGTGACCGGATACGGCGACGTGCGGTTTCTGCTGTCGGTCGACCCCTCCGTCACTCCTGTGGCGGGAGCGGCTGGCATCGACGTCGACGCCCCTTCTGCCGACGCTTTGGCTCTCTCTGCCATGAATTGCCGCACGGCGACGGTGAAGTCGTGGGCTTCTCTTGCCAAATTCGAGAGCGGATCGCAGAAATTGCCTGTGGGTGAATATATCTTTTCCGCCAGCTACGGCGACAAGGGTCAAGAGGGATTCATTGCCCCGACATTTTTTGCCGAGCAACCAAACTGTGTGAAAGAGGATGAAGAAACCACGGTCGACATAAAATGCGGTGTGGCTCAGACTCTTGTGTCGGTTTCGTTTACCGATGCGGCTAAAGATTTGGCGGACAACATCATGATGCGCGCAAAGACTGCATCCGGAGAATATGTGGACTTCACGACCAGCGAAAAGCGGACAGCCTGTCTGCGTCCCGGCAACATGCGCTGCGAGCTTACCATCTCCGACGCTTCGGGACGCAAAGTGGCTCTGCAGCCATTCAATGCTTTCGCCGCCGATGCCGCTACACACCATCAATTCCGCTTCGATGCCGACGGCAACAACCTGACATGCGTGTACGATGAACACACGGCATCTACGCCTTACCGGCTGACGGTCGACGACGCTCTGTTCTCCACCCAGTCGCCTACTATCACTGCCGTGGGCTTCGACAACGACAACAGCTACAGCATGCTTGAATACAACAGTCCGGACAAACGGCTCGGTGTTGACATCAACGTGGCTGGAGGATTGAGAAATCTGTATCTTACAGTCATATCCAACAATATGGATGACAACTACTGGACTGCCGAGACCGACATTGCCGCCACCGACGCCGCCACCCTTGCGTCGCAGGGCATCACTGCCACAGGGCTTGAAAAGGGGGCGACAAACGCATCGCTCGACCTGTCGGCAATCGTGGCCCGAATGCACGCTTCCGAAAGCGGGGCTGCCACCGTGCACAAAATCATTCTGCAGGCACGCGACGAGGCTGGACGCGTAGCGCTGTCGCCAATGGTGCTGACAGTGGAGACACGACCAGTAAAAATCGCATTGATACAGCCCGCCGCCATACGCCCTTCCGCCGACAAAGTCGCGCTGGAGATTGAATGCAGCGGCGACCTGCCTGCCGACAAACTAACTTTTGAAACGAAAGGTCCGTCAAGCCTTGACCAATGGCAAGAAGTGACAGCCGCAAACGTCAAACGCGTGGCTGTGGGCAGATACACCGCCACCCTGCCTCTCGCTCCTGGCATAAGTGCCACTCTCGTGAGAGCCTCTTACAACGACGGCTTGAAATATACGGAGCCTGTCGCCGTGGAGCGCGACGTGCCCGAATATAAAGTGATGTGCAGCCAAGAAAACATCTGGTCGTCGCAAGTCGACCTGATGTTCGAGGGCGACGACCTTAGCGAAGTTGTTCCTTATATCAGCGTCCTTGTGAAACCAAACGGAGGCGGATGGCATCCTGCCGTGACCGAACGCAACGTGGCCGACCGCCGCGTCACGGTAAAAACGCTCACCCCGTCTACTTCCTACGAAATCGCCGTAATCTCAAGCGGCAACGACTCCCATGGGTTCGGAGTGACGACAGAGTCGGCTCTCGAACTGCCCAACGCCGACTTTGAAGACATTGACGAAACCATCAGTATAAAGCACGTGAACTGTGGCGGAAAATATTCCAACCTGTCGAGCTGGATGCCAATCTACAACAAAGCCGACATCATCGTCAGCGAACCGAAGAAGTGGGCAAGCGTAAACAAAAAAACGTGCGCGAAGTTTGCCTCAACCTCAAACACATGGTTCCAAGTGCCTACAACAGAAATCATTCCGTCAACTGGCTCAGGGCAATGGGCCGTGCGGCTGCGCAACGCCGCATGGAGCTGGCACGGAGTGGAACCGGCGCGCGACGCTCGCACCGACCGGCACTACTACAGCTCCTATGCTCCCACCCTGGCAAACCGCTCTGCCGGCAAACTGTTTCTCGGCAGTTACTCGGTCGACAAATCCGGCTTGGAGACATATAATGAAGGTATAGCCTTCCGTTCCCGTCCAACCGCCGTCAGCGGCATATACACATTCGTGCAGGACTATCACGACACCTCGGAAACAGGGCTTGTGGTCATCTCGCTTGTCAACGACGAGGACGGGAAAGAAGTGGAAATTGGCCGAGGTGTGGGCTATCTGAAACCATCAACGTCGTTCACGCGCTTCAACGTGCCTGTGGTCTACTCAATACGCAACAAGCGCGCAACGCGCCTGAAACTGATGGTGGCATCGTCAAACCACGCATCCTATTCAATCGAAAAGGAGTCGCGCAATATCAAGACTTCCGACTATCTGGAAACTGCAGTGTCGACCGGCGCGGAACTGACCGTCGACCAGTTGTCACTACTCTACGAATAGTCTGCCTTCCGATAGAAATGCATAGACTGGTTGGAATTCAACCTTGCCCTATGCCGACGTTTCTTGAATATGGATGGTCTATAGCTATCGATCCGAGCTACATCAGCAAGTCGGGCAAGAAGACTCCGCATATCGGTACTTTCTGGTCAGGTTGTGCAAGTTCCATGAAGCATGGACCTGAAATCATAGGACTGGCTCTTGTCGATGTCGGGACCTCGGTCCCACAAACTGGGACGCTCCAAGACACTTGACGGAAAAATCGATTACAAGAAACTTGACCTCACACGCATGGTTGAGCTGCATATTGAAGGACTTGAAGTCACAGCCTACACACTCATAGCCTATTCAAAGGCATTGAAGCAGAAAGTGCGTCTTGTCGTTTGGATTATGCCGAACGGAAAGCACAAGCTTTTCTTCTCAACAAAGACATCCATGTCGGGTGAGGATGTGTTGCGCACATATCGCTCAAGATTCCAAATAGAGTTTTGTTTTCGCGATGCAAAGCAGTATACCGGCCTTACGCATTGCCAGGCAAGACACAAGAACCAGTTGGACTTTTCTAACAATGCATCATTCGCATCACAGAATGTGGCAAAGGTGATGATGAAGGAAAATGTCATTCACAGAGAAGCATAAACTAAATGTAGAGATTACCCCATCACAACATCCAGCACCATCATCAGCACGAAACCTATGGCGAAGCCGATGGTGCTGAGATTGCTGTGTTGGCCGCTTGAGGCTTCTGGTATCAGTTCTTCCACCACTACGTAGAACATGGCTCCTGCTGCAAAGGCAAGCATGTAGGGGAGGGCGGGCATAATGAGTGAGGCAAGCAGCAGAACGGCTATGGCTCCTATAGGCTCTACCACTCCGCTCAGCGATCCTAACACGAAGGACTTCCATCGGCTGTTGCCTGCCGCTCGCATGGGCATTGAGATGATAGCGCCTTCGGGAATGTTCTGAATGGCAATGCCCAATGACACAGAAATGGCTCCGGCTAACGAGATATGCGAAGCGCCGTTTTCGGCTCCTGCAAACACCACGCCTACAGCCATTCCTTCGGGTAGATTGTGGATGGTTACGGCAAGTGCAAGCATAGCTGTCTTTGACAGGTGTGAGCGTATGCCCTCAGGCTCGTCGGTTCCGATATGGAGGTGGGGTGTCAGCTCGTCAATAAGCAGCAGGAAACCTATGCCCATCATGAATCCCACAGCTGCCGGCACTACCGACCATGCGCCGCTGTCAGCCTTCATCTCCATAGCGGGAATGAGCAACGACCATACGGACGCTGCTACCATCACTCCAGAGGCAAAGCCCAATAACGACTTTTGCAATCGCGCAGACATCTCGTCTTTCATCATGAAGACGAAAGCCGAACCAAGCATCGTTCCCAATAGCGGAATCAGAAGTCCAATGATTATTGTTGTTGTCATTCCTGTCATAATCTTTTATCTGTTAGTTACGATGTAAAGATACAATTTCGTTGTGAGTCGGGCAATACCTAAAAGTGATGTCTTCGCCAAAGTGTTTAGTATTCATGCTCCTGCGTCTCCATCCCGAGCAACCATCTGTCCGTATATTCGTCCGTGCGTATCGGCTCGTGCTTTACGCCCTTACTGTCGAGCTCGCTGACAGCTGATGCGAGATTGTTCACCTCGAAAGCGAGGTGGCGCAGACCGGCTGCTTCAGAATAGGAAGGATGTGCAGGAGGATTGGGAAAGAAGAACAACTCCACTACGTATGTGTCGCCCATCCAGCAGTCTGCCTTCCATGATTGGCGTTTCTCACGATAATGTTAGCTCACGATCTTCAAGCCCAGCGCTTCTGTATAGAACAGCTTAGACAGCTCATAGTCAGAGCAAATCACGGCTACATGATGTGTTTTGTTAAGTTTCATAAGCAAAATATTTCTAGAAACAAACAATATCTAAGTTATGATAGATGTTCTAAACATCATCTATGTGTTTGACGCAGATCATGCCTGAAAGTTTAATACCGTAAGAAAACTATATTCATCGTTATGCAATATCATACTTACATATAGGTATTTTCTGCTAAATACCTATTTTTGAGGATGCTCTGAATTTGGTGGTTTCTCTTATGATTACTATTTTTACACCCGTAAATAAATCGTATTTATGCGCCCCGTGTTGTGTTCATGCGGTTTATATAAAGTTTTATAAAGTTAAAGTATTGTATTATGATTATCGAAAAAGTTCATGCAAGAGAAATCTTGGATTCTCGTGGCAATCCTACAGTAGAGGTTGAGGTTTCATTAAAGTCTGGCGTTGCTGGCCGTGCATCAGTTCCGTCTGGTGCCTCAACAGGTGAGAATGAGGCTTTGGAGCTTCGTGATGGCGACAAGAGCCGCTATTGTGGCAAGGGAGTATTAAAGGCTGTAGAAAATGTGAATAACGTAATTGCACCGGCTTTGGTCGGTTTCTCAGCCTTGGAGCAGCGTGCTGTCGACAATAAGATGTTGGAGCTGGATGGCACTAAGACCAAGTCAAACTTGGGTGCCAATGCTATTCTTGGCGTATCGCTTGCTGTGGCTCATGCAGCAGCCGAGTATCTCCATATCCCGTTGTATCGCTATATCGGTGGCTGCAACACTTACACCCTCCCCGTTCCTATGATGAACATCATCAACGGTGGTGCTCACTCTGATGCGCCCATCGCTTTCCAGGAGTTTATGATTCGTCCTGTGGGCGCTCCTAATGAGAAGGAGGCCATCCGTATGGGTGCAGAGGTGTTCCATGCCTTGGCAAAGCTTCTGAAGAGTCGCGGCCTTTCTACTGCCGTCGGCGACGAGGGCGGTTTCGCTCCTGCGCTTAATGGCATAGAGGATGCGCTTGAGAGCATCTGCCAGGCAATCAAGGATGCCGGTTATGAGCCGGGAAAGGATGTCAAGATAGCCATGGACTGCGCTGCCAGCGAGTTTGCTGTTCAGGAGAACGGTGAGTGGTATTATGATTATCGACAGCTGAAGGACGGTAAGAAAAAGGATCCTAACGGCAAGAAGCTCACGGCTACAGAGCAGATAAAGTACTTGGAAGAACTGATTACCAAATACCCTATCGATTCCATCGAGGACGGTCTTGACGAGAACGATTGGGACAACTGGGTGAAGCTTACGTCTGCCATCGGTGACCGTTGCCAGTTGGTCGGCGACGACCTCTTTGTTACCAACGTGAAGTTCTTGGAGAAGGGTATCAGAATGGGTGCTGCTAACTCCATACTTATCAAGGTGAACCAGATTGGCTCGCTTACTGAGACTTTGGATGCTATAGAGATGGCTCATCGTCATGGCTACACAACTGTTACATCACACCGTTCTGGTGAAACAGAGGACACCACCATCGCTGATATCGCTGTGGCTACAAACTCTGGTCAAATCAAGACCGGTTCGATGAGCCGCACCGACCGTATGGCTAAGTATAACCAGCTTATCCGTATCGAAGAGCAGTTGGGAAATAACGCGGCTTACGGTTACAGAAAACTGAAATAGACGGGATTAATTATTGTTATTGAATAAATCATAATCGACATTAATGGGTATGAACAACCGTGATGGTTGGCCATGCCCATATTTTTATTTCCTTTTTTGGCTCATAGCAGAACCTTTGATCCAATTTATTATGTATATAATTACATAAGTGATGATTCAAGTCCATATTATGACAAATTCATACGTAGACCAATAAACGGAAATCATGATGACTTAGTAAACCTTAAATTAAATATGTCAGTACAAAATCTGTTTGGATTTGCCACATTTTGGGGCAAATTAGGATGGGATAATTATCATATCAAATTAGAAAATGAACACTATTCCAAAAATCGCATATATACATCAATAAATGGAAACTTTACGTTCGGAAATCGGCTGGTGTCAGCAAATTATGAAATCAAACCACGATATAACTTATCCGGAAATATATTTAGCACAGCTGAGCGTTGGAATACAATAACATTTCAGTACAATTATAAGAACTGGTATTTCTCTGCGACGGGAGTAAACTTGTTTACAAAACGAGGAAGTACAATTGAAAAAATTACCATTTCAGAAGTTCATCCCGAAAAATACATTCAGAATATCAGAAATAACGCAAATATGGTATTGCTGGGAGCAACCTACAGATTTGACTTTGGCAAGAGGCAGAAGAAGGTGAATCGCACATTAAATAATGACGGAGTGGAAAGAGGGGTAGATATTAACTATTAAATTTTTATTTTGGGAAAGATTAAACTTTGTTGGCAAATGGAAAGCACAGACTGTGGTCCAGCATGTCTGCAAATGGTCTGTGCATTTTATGGAAAATTCTCCATTTTCAATTAGTTTTGTGCCATTTCTCGACGGTTGTTTCCTCTTGATAATAGCACTCGTCAAAATATTCAAGTCTTGAATCGAGCGTGGACTCTGTTATCTGACCTGAAACAATGTGGTCAATGATATATTTCCATGCATCAAGATAATAGTCGAGTTCGTCGCAACTGCCTCCGCAACTATAATTGACATATTCATCGCAAAAATCTTTCTTTTCTGCCAGGTCATTGATAAAATCTTCGCCAAGCTGCTCATTGCATAAGTCGGAAAACACTTCTTCGATTGGATATTCGCCATAAAGAATTGCCTCCGCCGCCGTCAACGGCAAGGACTCCTCCGCCTCGTCAGTAGGGCAATTTTCACAACCGTCCTCCACGGTAAACCGAAACGTGTAATCGCCAGCTTCTATTCCCTTAATTTCTGCCCGAACCTCTGCCACCGCATCCTCATCTTCCACATCAAGAGCCTCCAGTTTCTCGGCAATGTCGCTCAGCTCTTCTGGAACGACATAATTGACCAACGTCACAAAGCCGTCAGGAAACGCCGCTTCATATGCCAATTTGGAAGTTGTCATTCATTTTCAACGGCAAATTTAAAACCCTTCAGTACAGCCTATATGCAGAGAAGGCGCATTCTTCAACAGAATGCGCCTTCTTTTTATTTATAAGTATATTTTTCTTACTTGCCTTGCAGGGCGGCGATGCTTTCCTTGAGGGTTGCAATCTTCGCCTCAGCGTCGGCTTGCTTTTTACGTTCCATTTCGATAACCTTGGCAGGAGCGTTGTTCACGAATTTCTCGTTGCTGAGTTTCTTCAACACGCTCTGGAGGAATCCTTCCTGATACTTAAGGTCAGCCTCAAGCTTCTTCAGTTCTTCCTCAACGTTGATGTTGTTGCCAAGAGGCACGGCATATTCCGTTGTGCCTACCATAAACGCCGCTGCAGTGGCATCTTTTTCCGACACATTTGCGACTGCCGACAGATTTGCAAGCTTCTTGATGATCGATTCTACCGGCACATTGTCCTCACCCATCACCTGCAACTCAAGTTCTTCCTTGTTAGGAATGTTTTTCTGCAAGCGCACGGTGCGGATACCGGCGATGATGTCCTTTGCAACGTCCATATCAGCGATCGTCTGCTCGCTGAACGCGCCAGCCTTAGGCAGCAATGCTGTCATTACGCTCTCGCCGTCTTTGCGCTCGGCGATGTGTTGCCAAAGTTCTTCGGTGATAAACGGCATGAACGGGTGCAGCAGACGGAGCAACGCATCGAAAAATCCGAGAGTCGCCTCATAAGTGGCACGGTCGACAGGCTTTCCATAGGCAGGCTTCACCATTTCAAGATACCACGAAGAGAATTCGTCCCAGAACAGTTTGTAGACAGCCATCAACGCCTCCGACAAACGGAACTTGCCAAACAAGTCGTCGACCTCGGCAAGCGTTTTGTTGAGCACTGCCTCAAACCATTTCACAGCAGTTTTGGCATACTCCGGCTGCTCGATGTCGGCAACCTCCCATCCTTTCACAAGGCGGAAAGCATTCCAAATCTTATTGTTGAAGTTACGGCCCTGCTCACAAAGAGAGTCATCATACAGAATGTCGTTTCCGGCAGGCGCTGCAAGCATCAAGCCCATGCGCACTCCGTCGGCGCCGAACTTCTCGATAAGCATCAACGGGTCTGGCGAGTTGCCAAGCGATTTCGACATCTTACGTCCCAACTTGTCGCGCACGATACCTGTGAAATACACATTGCGGAACGGCATATCGTTCTTGTATTCGTAGCCAGCCATAATCATACGTGCCACCCAGAAGAAGATGATATCCGGACCGGTAACGAGGTCGGCTGTTGGATAATAGTATTTTATTTCCTCATTGTCAGGGTCAAGGATTCCGTTGAACAAAGAAATCGGCCACAACCAAGACGAGAACCAAGTGTCGAGCACGTCCTCATCCTGACGCAAGTCTTCAATCTTAAGCTCTTTGTTGCCTGTCTTTTCCTGAGCAAGGCGCAAAGCCTCCTCGACTGTCTCGGCAACCACATATCCGCCCTCCGGCAAGAAATATGCCGGGATGCGGTGTCCCCACCACAATTGGCGGGAGATACACCAATCCTTGATATTGGTCATCCAATGACGGTAAACGTTCTTGAACTTTGACGGATGGAACTTGATGTCGTCCTGCATCACAGCATCGAGAGCCGGCTTTGCAAACGCGTCCATCTTAAGGAACCACTGCATCGACAGTTTCGGCTCGATCACAGAGTTTGTGCGTTCTGAGTGGCCCACCTTATTGGTGTAAGCCTCAACCTTCTCGAGCAGCCCTGCCTCGGCGAGATCTTTCTCAATCTGCTCGCGCACCGCAAAGCGGTCCATACCCACATAAAGTCCGGCAGCCTCGCTGATTGTTCCGTTGTCGTTGAAGATGTCGATGCTCTTCAAGTTGTGTTTCTCGCCGAGCATATAGTCGTTGACATCGTGAGCAGGAGTCACTTTCAAGCAACCCGTACCGAACTCAACATCGACATAGTCATCCTCAATCACAGGGATTTCACGGCCAACGAGAGGCACAATCACACGTTTGCCCTTCAGATGGGCGTTTTTCGGGTCGTTGGGATTTATACACATCGCCGTGTCGCCCATAATCGTTTCCGGACGTGTTGTGGCAACAATTGCATAGCCGTCCTCACCCACGATTTTATAACGCAGGTAGTAGAGCTTGCCATGCTCTTCCTTGTAGACCACCTCCTCGTCGCTGAGAGCTGTCTGCGCCGCAGGATCCCAATTGACCATACGCACGCCACGGTAAATCAAGCCTTTGTTGAAAAGGTCGACAAACACGTGGAGCACACTCTTCGAGCGCACCTCGTCCATCGTAAACGCCGTGCGGCTCCAGTCGCACGAAGCGCCAAGTTTCTTCAGCTGCTCAAGGATGATGCCGCCATGCTCCTCTTTCCATTCCCACGCATGTTTAAGAAACTCATCGCGTGTAAGGTCGGTCTTCTTTATACCTTTCGAAGCAAGACGCGCCACCACCTTCGCCTCCGTTGCAATCGACGCATGGTCGGTTCCCGGCACCCAGAGAGCGTTCTTGCCCTCCATCCGCGCGCGGCGGATAAGGATGTCTTGGATTGTATTGTTGAGCATGTGTCCCATATGGAGCACACCAGTGACATTTGGCGGCGGGATAACGATTGTATACGGCTCCCGGCTGTCGGGAGTCGACTTAAACAAGTCGTGTTTCAGCCAATATTCGTACCATTTTCCCTCTACTTCCTCAGGGCTGTACTTCGACGCTAATTCGTTCATATTGTCAATAATTTTCAATTTCTATATAAGATGTGCAAAGTTACTCATCTTCGCCGAGAATTTCGATAAAGATTGTTATTATTTCGATTTTTTTGTCCGGTTTTGTCATCCCATGACTAACTTTGTATGAGCAAAACATATTTATGATGAAAAAAGTAGCAAAGATTTTTGTTTGCGGCTTGGCAATGACAGCAGTTTGCATGGCATCTGCCGAAGCCCAGGATTTGAAAGATTTATTAAACGGTCTTGGAGATGTGGTAAAAGAGACCGTGGCACAAAACAAAACAGTGACCGTAGCCGAGCTCAAAGGCACATGGAAGACAACCGGGCCGGCATTGGTGCTGAAATCAGGCAACATTGCCCAGCAGGCTGGCGGTTCGGCTATGACCACTGCAGCCGAAGCCAAACTCAAGCCCTACTACAAAAAGGTGGGACTGCTCAACACTTCCTGTGTTTTCGACTCCGAAGGAAATTTCACGCTCACTGTGAAGAAGGCACCCATCAAGGGCAAACTCACAGCCAACAGCGACGGCACGTTTAAAATGCAACTGCTCTCAACCATCGCCGGACTCACCAACGACGAGCACTCTATGACGGTCTACGTTCAGAAAGTGGGCAACGAGATGTCGATTTCCATGGATGTTAAGAAACTGATGACGATTGTGCAGGCGGTGGCAAAGAAAGGCGACCTGAAGACAATCAACACCGTGACGTCGATGCTGTCGAACTACGACCACATCTGCATCGGCTTCCGCATGAAAAAATAGCTTCCACACAAGCTTCTATGAAAAGAGTTTCCCAACGGAGACTCTTTTTTCTTTTTTTTGCCTATCTTCGCACATACAAACTGACGGATATGAAAAAACTGATACTGCTCATCGTGCTTGCCGCCGCCGCTTACGGAGGCTATAAAATATGGATTTCCGACGGCGAGGTGCTGAACGACTACATTGGCGAAGAGAATGTGATGAAGGCCAAAGAACACCTGTCGACACTGACCGACAAGCCAGCGACTGCCGACACTGCCACAATTGCAGCCAACTGGTTTGCGACCGGACCTGCGGTCTACCTAAAATCGGGCAATGCCGTGGGCAACCTCAGCGGGGAAGCCGTGGCCGCCATCGCCGAAAACCGACTGACACCCTACTATGAGCAACTGCAGCTCGATGACACTCATATTGAGTTTTCCGACGAAAACACCTTTGTCATCTTCGTGCGCGACGTACCCGTTGAAGGACGCCTTGACAGGATTTCAGGCAACAGTTACAACCTTTCGCTCCACTCATCGCAGGTACGCATTCCGGCTGCCTACAGCAACCAGAAGGCTTATCTGCAGAAAGACGGCAACCGCATGACGCTCACCGTCGACGTCAAACAACTTATCGGATTGGTGTCGGCGGTTGCCGACAACGCCGACAACGCCACGTTTAAAATGGCTATGCGGCTGACACGACAATACGACAACGTGTGCTTAGGATTCCACTTCAAGCGCGCCGAGCATCCCGGCAAATGAGCTGCAGCGCCTGCCGCCGACGCTGATGTCGGTGGCTGACACAACAGACACCTCCACCTTGCCGTCGTCACCCACAGCATAACCGCTGCGGAGCAACGCATTTGTTGCCCAATGACTCAACGACGGGTCGCTGCAACGCAATGCCACCGACCTATGTCCGGCAGGCAGCACCGCGGCAAACTCTCCTGTCAGCATATCGAAGGTCACCGAGCGCGACAGAAACAGTTCATCCAACCGTCCCGAAAGCACCAAATCCTCCGTCTGCCCGTCAACGATTACGCCCCCTGGCAAAAGCAGCCACAAGCGGTCGCTGAGCGACAACGACAACGAGACGTCGTGCGACGACAGCAGTATGGCCTTGCCTTCGTTGTAAGCCAGACGGTGAAGCAGCTGCAACACGTCGACACGGCTCGCCACATCGAGAAACGAGGTAGGCTCATCGAGCAGGATTACGGGTGTCTGCTGCGCCACAGCGCGCGCAATCATCGCTTTCTGGCGCTCGCCGTCGGAAAGTTCGGCGACAAATTTTTCAGCCTTATGGCTTATTCCCACCGCCTCCATCGCCTCTGCCACAATCTCACGGTCGCTGCTGTCAAGACGCCCGAGAAATCCCGTGTGAGGCTGACGCCCGAGTCCCACAAGT
>ULWK01003766.1_pt1 | contig 14204 bp, 8 predicted proteins | sample 1960281 | NCBI WGS metagenome assembly ULWK01 (sample SAMEA4835810, study PRJEB28245) | human gut metagenome | biome: gut microbiome; material: fecal sample | place: Denmark | collected 2008 | reverse complement strand
TACCCGGATTTATCCGAAGATGAGCGCATTTCCCTGATGTATGAGATCAATGGGGATTACCTGGATGATGAACGCACCAACCTCAATGTGCAGCTCTCCCAGCCGATTTTAGTCGTAGGCGACCTGGGCCTGTGGAATGGGCGGCGCATGGGATATAAGGAAATCCCCAGCGGCAACATCCGGGATTGCCTGTATTCCGATACGGATTATTCCACCTGGTATGTGGACCGGCTGGGCGATCTGCGGTGCGACGCTATTCATCACGATGGCATGAACTTTTACCTCTACCGCGTTTACAAGGACAGCGCCAGCCCTTCCCAAATTGAATTGCTGAAAGAAAAACTATATCGCGGCATTGCAACCCGCGCCGATATTACGAGAGTAACCCGCAGGCTGGGCGACGACATCGCCAAAATCTACGGGTTTTTCATTCCCCGGCAGCGGCAGGCCGCAACCATGGAAAGATGAGGTGATGAAAATGGCGTCTTTACCGCCCGTTATGCTGGACACGCACGAGGACTGGTTCAACTTGCTGATGACGGTTCTCCATCAGCAGGCGGAACAGAACCCCTATGAAGAATACCGGGAGATGGCTCAAAAACTGATCGACCAGTTTATGCGTTATGGGAGGCCCTTTGTTGACAGCGACCATGCGCCCTGCGTGGCGCTTCGGATGTACCCGAAGGAGGCCGGAAATACCATCTGGCTGTTGCTGCTCTCCCTGTGCAATCAATATGACCCGGATAAGGATTACAGCGCAGAACTGAAAGCTGCGAAAAAAGAATAAGAAAAGGAGGGGCAACCGATGGCGATACGATATAAAGCCTTGACGGAGCTGTACCAGGAAACGCAGCGCAGCGTGACAGCTCCTGACCAGTGGCGGGCGTTTCTGGCTTCTGCCTGCCGCAACTACCGGCTTTCTTTCGATGAACAACTGCTTGTCTACGCCCAGCGCCCAGACGCCACCGCCGTCCTGGAGATCGAGCGATGGAACCGGCAATTTGGGCGCTGGGTAAACCGGGGCGCAAACGGCATTGCCGTTTTTGATGGGGAACACAATGGAAAACCCCGACTGAAATACTACTTTGATATTTCCGATACCCATGAGGCCCGGTTCCCCCGCCCCGTCCCCCTTTGGACGGTGCGGGAGGAATATGCGCCGGACATCATTGAAACGCTGGAAAACAGCTTTGGGGAGCTGGAGCATAAGGAGGATTTGGGCGAAGCCCTGCTCTCTGCGGCAAAGAACGCCGTAGAGGACAATATGCCCGACTATCTTTCCGAATTGAAAACCCTCACGGAAGGCAGCTTTCTGGAAGAACTGGATGAGCTGAATCTGGAGGTAGAATACCGCAGGGCGGTGCAAAACAGCATTGGATATATGCTGCTGGTGCGCTGCGGCCTCGACCCGTCTGAATACTTTGAGGATGAGGATTTTCGAGATGTGCTGAATTTCAACACTCCACAGACCCTGAACGCTTTGGGCGTGGCCACCGGGGACATCTCTCAGATGTGCCTTTCCGCCATTTCCCGCACGGTCCTTGCCCTGCAAAGACAGCCCCAAAAAGAAAATCGCACATTTGAACCCCAGCAGAAAAACCAGTATGCTGTAACTGAACAGGAAAACACACAGCCGGAAAGGAGTTTTGAATATGACCGAGATCACTTACACCAGGCAGGGCGACTACAATCTGCCGAACCTTCTGCCGCCCCAGGAGGAGCCGGTTCCCCATGGGAAATACGCATTGCTTCGGAAGAAATTTCTCAAGGAGCACCGCAGGGTGACGTACACGAACCTGCTGACCAGCGGGAAATTGAACACACATCTGGCGGAGATCCAGCAGACCGCCCAGCGCCGGATGGAGGAAATCGTGGCGCAGATGGCGAAAGCCGAGGGCGTGACGGAGGAACTGAAAGCCAGCGACCAGATGAAGTGGGTGCAGATGATGAGCAACCTGCAGAACGCGGCGGAGGAAACGGTGCTGGCGGAGCTGATTTACAGCTAACGACCCAAGAGCCGGAACCGGAAGAAAGCGCAGGTGGCGAACAGCTCCCTGCGCTTTTGGATGAAAAGCAGATCATGGCCATCATCGCCAACAAGGATGATGACCTGAAATATAAGAAAAATCAGATCGAGCTTTTCTTCTCGGTTCACAGCGATGTTCAGGAACGGGCGGAATATCTGAAATCCGCTTATCAGGACCGGTACACTGAGATCATCGCTGACGGGCAGCGCCTGGGATATAAGCCCCAGGAGAATGGCCTGCTCATGTGGGAAGGCTCTTACCCATCCCGCACCAGGGAATCCGTGTTCTCCTGGGATTTGGTAGCTGCGTGGACTGCCCAGCTCATTGACAAAAAAGAATATTTCATTCAGACGGACATCCCGCAGCTCCCTACCCAGGAGAGCCAGCAGATGTCCCTTTTTGATTTTGCGGCGTTTCAGCAGCCAGCCTAGGCCGAGGGTACGGCCCAACCATCCATTTTCCCTCACCCGGCTCTGCCTCAGCAGGTAATCGACGAGGCGCTGTGCATTGGTGCTAACGACCAGAACAGCCGCCTCATCATCTGCGCCTATTTCAAAAAGGATAAGCCGGACAATGCCAGGTTCCTGGCAGAGCACTATGGAGAGAACGGCGCTGGCTTTTATCTGGATGGCCGACAGTATGCCATCTGGTACAACGCCGAGGGAATCCGCATTGCCCAGGGCGAAAGCGCCCAGCGTTCCAGCGCCACCCTCATCCCCTGGGAACAGGCGGCGGCCCGTATCCGGGAACTGCTGGACTTGGGCCGGTATATGCCCCAGAGCGAGCTGGACCGGGTGGACGGGTATGAACGCCAGCAACGGGCCGCGCAGCTATGGTATCTCCGGCAGGATTTTGCAGAAGGCACCGCCGACGCGGGCTATCTTCCCACGGTGAATGCCATTTACGGCAAAAATCATGGGTTTCCAGAGGAAAGCGCCGCCATAAGCGATTTGTTAGGCCATCCGGAGGGGCTGCAGAACCTGCGGGATGAGCTGGAGCAGTTTGTCCAGGCATACAGAGAGAACCGGGAACTGCTGCGATTCCATTTCCACCGTCCGCAAAAATTGCTGGAGCAGCTTTCCGACCTGCAGCGGGAACCGCTGCACTTTACCGCCGCCGAAGGGTACGCCCCCCAGCGGCGTTTTTTCATCTCCGGGGACGAGATCGACAACCTTCTCCGGGGTGGAAAACGCAGCACCGATTACCGGCTGGCCGTGTATTCTTTCTATCGCAACCACACAGAGCGCAAGGAACGGGAGAATTTCTTAAAGCACTACCACGGCGAGTACAGCGGCCATTCCGGTGGGAATGACGATGTGACCTACCAGCTCAGTAAAGGTGTTTCTTTCAGCCACGGCAGTATTACCGCCCCCTACGCCAAGGTGGAGCTGAAATGGAACGCCGTGGAAAAGCGCGTCAGCGCCATGATCGCCCAGGGGCGGTTCCTCACCGATGAGGACCGCGCCGCCATGCCGCAGTATGAGAAGCACCAGCTTGCCCGGAATATCCGCACTTTCTTTGAGAATGTGCCGCAGGAGCAGCCCCACCCCTATCCCTTTGGCTTTGACTATTGGGACGCGGTGAAGCTCATCGAGCCGCAGCTTGACGACCCGGCCCGTGTGGAAGAAATCTATCAGATGATGGTCCCCGTTTGGGAGACCACCCCGCAGGATGACAGGATGTATGCCCTGCGCCAGCAGGCATTTGAAAACCTCACCGCCTTCCGGCAGGGAACCTTCACGCTCTTTGCAGAGCACAAGGAGCCTGCGGCTCCTGCTATGCCGCAAGCCAAAGCCTACGACCTGGGCTATGGCCATTTGGGAAATGGGATTACTGTGTGGAACCGGCTGGAGGAAGAACACGGGGACTACAAAACGGTTGCCCACATCGCGCCGGACCGCACGGTAACGATTTATGATGAGGAAATGCCTCAGGCGGTGCGGGAGGAAATCCAGCGGATTGCTGACACTTCGGAAATGACCATTTCCGTGACCCAGGACGCGCCGGTGTTCGCCGTGCCACCCAGGGTACAGGAACCGCCTCAAAAAGAAGAACCGGCAGACCCCTACCCGGAGCTGGCCGCCCAGGTGCTGCGCTTTGTGGGAGAGTTTGACGGTTCCCGCATGGGCTATGGTGAAGATGACGCCCAAGCGGTGGAAAATATTGCCCAGCAGCTTCACGACCCCGTTCAGCGGGAGGAAATCCGCAGACTGCTTCAATCCTTCCTGGATCATGCGGACCCGGAAGAAGAAATCGCGGTGGACATCACCCTCTGTATGGAGCAGATCGGGGAGCTGCCCCTGGCCCTTACCCCGGAACAGGCGCGGATAGAAGAAATCGCCGGTTATCTGGAGGAGGCCGGATATGCGGCTTCCAGAGAACTGGTCGAAGAAGGCTTGATGGATTACCGTGCTCATGGCGGCAAAGGTAACAGCCAGGATGTTGCCGACTTCATTGAGCGCGAGTTTTTGTCCGAGGAGACGGAACCTGCTTCACTGGAGATCGCCAAAGAGTTTATCAACGATTTCTGCGAGGCCGAGTATGGCAGCCCAGCCGACTTCAGTGATCTGGAAAAGGTGGGCATTGCCTACACCACTGTCACGGATGAGGAAATCCCCATCCAGGTCAATGCCGATCTGGTCCATTACCGTATTGAGCGTTATCTGGGCGGGCAGTTTTTGGAGCGCAGGCAGTATGAGAGCCTGGATGAACTCATCCAAAATGAGCTGGCCGAACTGGACTTTGACGACCTCGTTTCCGTTTCCGATGAGGAGCTGGAATCCATCAGTACCACGCCGGAGCAGGATTCGGATGACTACCGCTTACTCAGCCGCCTGAAAGCCGACTGCGACTACTTCCTGGGCGCTGGCGGGCGGGCAGAAAAGCACCTGTGGGCTGGGAACGTGCGAGAGCAAATCGCCAAAATGCGGGAACTCTATGACGCCCTGCCGGAAAAACCGGAATGGCTCACCATGGAGGACATCGACCGCTATGCCCAGCGCATGGAGCCGCCTTACGAAGTGGTGGTGTACCACCACTTTGAAAATGGCTTTGATGAACGGCTGGATTACCAAACGCTGGCGGAGGCCGAACAAGCTGCGCAGAAATATGTGGCCGGCACTATGGAGGGCGAGGATGGCTTTGCCTATGATGGCGCGGGTATCTATGACCTTCAGGAGAACAGATGGCTGCGGGTTTACGGGAACTTCCCTGATGAACGAGCCATTGAGCAGGCAAAACAAGCCCCTGCCGCAGAGGAACAGCCAGCCAGCCCAGAGCAGGCCGATTTACAGCCTAAAAAAGAAGAAGCACTCCCACTGCCGCCGAAGCACCCCCGCCGTGAGCGCATTACTTTCACAACCCTGCACCCGGAGGTCCCCAGGGATCAGCGCCATGATTTCCACATCACCGATGACGCCCTGGGCCACGGCACCCCCAGCGAGAAATACGCGGCCAATGCTGCCGCCATCCGCACCTTGAAGCAGATCGAAGCTGAGGAACGGCTGGCCACGCCCGAAGAACAGGAAATCCTGTCCCGCTATGTGGGCTGGGGCGGCCTTGCAAACTGCTTTGAACAAACCAGCCCCCATTATGAGGAGCTGAAATCTCTGCTGGATTCGGAGGAATACGCGGCGGCCAGGGCCAGCTCCCTTACCGCTTTTTACACGCCGCCCGTGGTCATCCGGGGAATCTACAAGGCCCTGTCCCAGATGGGCTTTACCCAGGGCAACATTTTGGAGCCGTCCTGCGGCACCGGCAATTTCCTGGGCCTGCTCCCTGCGGATATGGCGGGCAGCAAAGCCTATGGCGTAGAGCTGGATTCCATTTCCGGGCGGATTGCGGGGCAGCTTTACCAGAACGCCAGCATTTCCGTAAACGGCTTTGAAACCGTACAAATGCCCGACAGCTTTTTTGATGTGGCCGTGGGCAACGTCCCCTTTGGGGATTTCAAGGTGTTGGATAAGCGGTACGACAAGCACCACTGGCTGATCCACGACTATTTCTTTGGCAAAACGCTGGACAAGGTGCGGCCTGGCGGTATTGTGGCGTTCATAACCAGCAAGGGAACTCTGGATAAGGAAAACTCCGCCGTCCGCAAATACCTGGCCCAGCGCGCCGATCTCATTGGGGCCATCCGCCTGCCGGATAACACCTTCAAGCGGAACGCCGGAACGGAAGTGACCAGCGACATCATTTTCCTGCAAAAGCGCGACCACATCACCGATTTGGAGCCGGATTGGGTGCATTTGGACACGGATGAAAACGGAATCCGCATGAATAGCTATTTTGTGCAGCACCCGGAGATGATTTTGGGTGACATGGTGATGGAATCCACCCGGTTCGGGCCGGACAGCGCCTGCAAAGCCCGTGAGGGCGAAGATTTATCCGATCAGCTTGCCAATGCCATCCAGTTTTTGCAGGCGGAAATCAAGCCCTACGAGCTGGAGGAACTGGACGAGGAGGAAGATCGCTCCATCCCCGCCGACCCCACAGTGAAGAATTTCAGCTATACGGTGGTGGATGGGCAGGTGTACTACCGGGAAAACAGCCTCATGCACCCGGTAGAAGTTTCCGTCACGGCGGAAAACCGTATCCGTGGCATGATCGAGCTGCGGGAATGTACCCGCAGGCTTATTGAGTACCAGACCGAAGGCTACCCGGATGAGGATATTGCAGCCGAGCAGCAAAAGCTCAACGCCCTTTACGACAGCTTCACCGCCAAGTATGGGCTGCTGAACAGTCGCGGCAACAAGCTGGCCTTTTCGGAGGACTCCAGCTACTGCCTCTTGTGCTCTCTGGAGGTGCTGGATGAGCAGGGCAACCTAAAAAGAAAAGCCGATATGTTCACCCGGCGCACCATCCGGCCCCATGTGGCTGTCACCAGTGTGGATACAGCCAGTGAAGCGTTGGCGGTGTCCATTTCGGAAAAAGCCCGTGTGGATATGGACTATATGGCAGAGCTGTCGGGTAAATCCCCGGAGGAACTGGAAAAAGAGCTTGCCGGGGTGATCTACCGGGATATTCGCTGTGCGGAGAACCCGGAGGACATCCTGCCTTCTTTGGCGGATTTGAGCCGCTATCCTCTTGTCACGGCGGATGAGTACCTTTCCGGGAAAGTGCGCCAAAAGCTGCGGATGGCAAAAGCATTCCTGGAAGTGGCCCCTGACAATCAGAAGGAAACCGCCCGCAGAAATGTGGAGGCCCTGGAAGCCGTTCAGCCCCAGGATTTGGGCGCTGGAGAAATTGGCGTGCGCATTGGCGCGAACTGGGTGCCCATCGAGGTGTACCAGCAATTCATGGTGGAGCTGCTCACCCCCAATTACTATGTGCGGGATCGTATTAAAATCCTGCGCTCCGAAGCCACCGGCCAATGGAGCATCCGGGAGAAAAACGCCGACCGCAGCAATGTGAAAGCCATTACCACCTACGGCACCAAGCGGATGAGCGCCTACCACATCTTGGAGCAGACCCTAAATCAAAGGGATGTGCGGGTATTTGACTATATTGAGGACGAGAACGGCAAGAAAAAGCCTGTCCTCAACAAAAAAGAAACCGCGATTGCCCAGGACCGGCAGGAACTCATCAAGCAGAAGTTTGCCGAGTGGATCTGGAAAGACATCGACCGCCGGGAACTGCTGTGCCGTGTTTACAACGAAACCTTCAACGGCGTCCGCCCCCGTGAGTATGATGGGCGGCACATCCGGTTTGAGGGCATGAGCCCGGAAATTTCCCTACGGCCTCATCAGATCAACGCGATTGCCCATATCCTTTACGGCGGGAATACCCTGCTGGCCCACGAGGTGGGGGCGGGCAAGACCTACGAGATGGTGGCCGCTGCCATGGAGATGAAGCGTTTGGGCCTTTGCACCAAGTCGCTGATCGTGGTGCCAAACCACATCACCGAGCAGTGGGCGGCGGAATGGCTCCAGCTCTATCCCAGCGCCAACATTTTAGTTGCCACGAAGAAAGATTTTGAAACCCAGAACCGCAAGAAGTTTTGCAGCCGCATTGCCACCGGGGACTACGACGCCATCATCATCGGCCACAGCCAGTTTGAAAAAATCCCCATGAGCCTGGAGCGCCAGCAGGCCATTTTGGAGCGCCAGATTGAAGAAATCCTGGAAGGAATCGAGCAGGCCAAGGCACAGAAGGCGGAACGCTACACGGTCAAGCAGATGGAGCGTACCCGGAAATCGCTGGAGACAAGGCTGGCCAAGCTCAACGACCAGAGCCGCAAGGATGACACCGTCACCTTTGAGCAGCTCGGCGTGGACAGGCTCTTTATTGATGAGAGCCATTATTTTAAGAACTTGTTTTTGGCGACAAAAATGCGAAACGTGGGCGGCATTGCCCAGACCGAAGCCCAGAAATCCAGCGACCTGTTCATGAAAACGCAGTATCTGGACGAGTTGACCGGCGGGCGCGGCGTGATTTTTGCCACCGGCACCCCTATCTCCAACTCCATGGTAGAGCTTTACACCATCCAGAGGTATTTGCAGTACAGGCTCCTGCAGGAGATGGGCCTTGTCCATTTCGATGACTGGGCGGGGAGCTTCGGAGAAACGGTTACAGCCATCGAGTTATCGCCGGAGGGCACCGGCTACCGAGCCAAAACCCGGTTTGCCAAGTTTTATAACCTGCCGGAGCTGATGGCTGCTTTCAAGGAGGTTGCCGACATCCAAACAGCGGATATGCTTTGTCTGCCTGTTCCCAAGGCAAACTTCCACACGGAAGTGATCCAGCCCTCGGAGCTTCAGAAAGAGATGATAAGGGGGCTGGCGGAACGGGCAGAGAAAATCCGTGCCGGTGGGGTTGACCCCCATGTGGACAATATGTTGCGCATTACCAACGATGGAAGAAAACTGGCGTTGGATATGCGGCTGATTCAGCCCCTGGCCCCGGATGACCCCAATGGCAAGGTGGCTGTCTGCGCCCGGAATGTGTTTCGCATCTGGGAACAGACCAAAGAAAAACGCTCTGCCCAGCTTGTGTTCTGCGACCTGTCCACCCCTACCACCGATGGCTCTTTCAGTGTTTATGACGACCTAAAAAAGAAACTGATGGACGCCGGTATCCCGGAGGAGGAAATCGCCTTTATCCACACGGCAGACAGCGAAGCCAAAAAGAAGGAGCTGTTTTCCAAGGTGCGCGCCGGGCAGGTGCGGGTGCTGCTGGGTTCCACGGCCAAAATGGGCGCAGGCACTAACGTCCAGGATAAGCTCATTGCCCTGCATGACCTGGACTGCCCCTGGCGGCCTTCCGACCTTCAGCAGCGGCTGGGGCGTATCGTCCGCCAGGGCAATGAAAATGAGGAGGTGGAAATCTATCGGTATGTAACGGAAGGCACTTTTGACGCTTACCTCTACCAGCTTGTGGAGAACAAGCAGAAGTTCATCGCCCAGATCATGACCAGCAAGGCCCCCGTCCGTGTGGCGGATGATGTAGATGAAACTGCCCTCAGCTATTCGGAAATCAAGGCATTGGCCACCGGCAACCCACTTATTATCGAGAAGTGCAACCTGGATATGGAGGTGGCGCGGCTCAATATGCTGAAAGCCAGCCACTTGAACCAGGTGTACGCTCTGGAGGAACTGGTGTATCGGAAATACCCGGAGGAAATCACCCGGCTCACGGAACGGATCGCGGGTTATGAGCAGGATGTGGCGCTGGTAGCGGACCACCCCAAGGCTCAGGAGGGCTTCTGCGGCATGGAGGTGGATGGCAAACACTACACCGAAAAAGAGGACGCAGGCAAGGCTATCATTGACGTTTGCACCCGCATGACTGGTTCCGACGCTGTTCTTTTGGGGCAGTACCGGGGCTTTTCCATGGTGCTGGCCTATGACGGGATGAGCAATGAATACCGGATCACCCTCAAAGGAACTCTTTCCCACACGGTGACGCTGGGCGCGGATGTGTTCGGCAATATCACCCGCCTGGACAATGCCCTGGAAAATCTGCCGAAAGCACTGGAGTCGGAACAGGCCAAGCTGGCAGAAACCAATGCCCAGCTTGAAAACGCCCGCACCGAACTGGCTGCCCCTTTTGCCCGCGAGGAGGAGCTGGCGGAGAAAACAGCCCGTTTGAAAGAGCTGAATATTCTGCTCAACATGGATGAGAAGGACAAAACATTGATGGACGATACCCCAGACGAGGGCGAGGATGTGCCTGCCCGGAGGGTTGCGGAGCTGGCACGGTAAAGGAGGATACGATGACCAACGAAGAATTAAATACCAGGCTCTATGAGAAAATGTTTGCGGAACAGGAGCAGTTCCGGGATTGGCTGCTCTCCCAACCGCCGGCTGAGATTTTGAACCATGCCTATGAGTACACGGTGCGGGAGGACATCCTGATGTCTCTTGAATACCACGATCTGGAGGATAGTCAGGCCAGGGCGCTGCTGAAATCTGACAAGCCCTTGAAGCAGATTTTTGAGCGGTGGGAGAACCAGGAAACCTCTTATATGGATACGGTATGGGATACTGTCCAGGAACAGGCCAGGGCCGCCGAAGCCAAACAGAAAGCCAAAGCGCAGAAAGAAAGGTGATCGCACATTTGCCATTGCGCTGCGGGGCAGGTATAGTATAATAAAAATCGTAACAAGGGGTGATGATAGATGGACGATAGCTACTGCCTGCTCCCGGAGCGCATTTCCGAGCAGTTTTCTGAAATCGACAGCGACATCGTGATGGATTTGGCGGCTGCCAGCCCGGAATATACCGAGTTGAAGGCCCAGATGGAGGAACTGAAACGCCGAAATCCTGTGATTGGCGCTCTGCTGGAGGGCAAGGGAGAACTTTCTTTTACCGCTGAGGAGCATGAAGCCTTGAAGGAATTTATCCGGCTGTATATGCGGGCCGATAATATGGAACGGGAACACATCTACTTTCGGGGCCATGCAGACGGATTTGCCTATCTGAAGAAAATCGGCGCTTTCAAAACTGAATAGCTTTTTGGGCGGCATGGAGAAATCCATGCCGCCTTTTACATACCAAAATTCATTCGAGCCCAAAAAAGGTTTTGCAGAAAATAAGTTTTTGCGGATTAGGAGTAAAAACTATTGAAATTCTTGGAGTTTTTGGCTATGGCTTAAAGCTGCCGCCCAAAACTGCACATTCCCCATTCATATCTGCATATAAATCGCAAAAGTATATGCAGAAAGTCGATTGGAGCAATCCAGTCGGCTTTTTCCATATCTGAAAAGAGTACAGCCCCTTTTACATAGTCAGCTACCCCACATGGGGCGGCTAATCTATGGCTATGTGAAGGGGGCTGTATTTTTTTATGCCTTTTTACGATTCAGAAGCCATCGAACGGGCAAGGCAGGTGGACCTGCTCACCTACCTGCAAACCTGCGAACCCCAGGAGCTGGTCCATGTGTCCGGCAACGTCTACTGTACCAAGACCCATGACAGCCTGCGGATTTCCAACGGCAAATGGTGCTGGTTTTCCCGCGGGATTGGCGGTTACAGTGCGCTGGACTATCTCATCAAGGTCAACGGCTATTCCTTTTTGGAGGCCATGGAAACTATCTCCGGAAGGGCTGCCATCCCGCCGCCTTCCTTTGTGCCAGCGCCGAAGGAGGAAAAGCCCAAGCACCTGCTTCTGCCCCAGGCCGCCCCGGATAATCGGGCGATGATGGCCTATCTCAAAGGCCGGGGCATTGACCAGGAGATTTTGGACTACTGCGTTCAGACCGGGCGGATTTATGAGAGCCGGAACAAAGGCCACAGCAACGTGGTTTTCGTGGGTTTTGACAAGGATGGCAAGGCGCGGTTCGGCTGCCTGCGGGGAATCAGTGAAGCCCGGTTCCACGGGGATTTAAGCGGCAGTGATAAGCACTTTTCCTTTGCCCTGCCCGCCTGCGTGGAAAATCCAGCAGTCCATCTGTGCGAGTGCGCCATTGATGTGATGTCCTATGCCACTCTCTGCAAGCTGGACGGGATTGACTGGCGGCGGCACAATCTGTTGTCCCTTGCCGGGGTGTACCAGCCGAAGAAAAAGATCGAGGAAAGCAAGCTGCCGGTGGCCCTCACCCGGTTTTTGGAGGACCACCCCCATGTGAAAACCATCTATCTCCATCTGGATAATGACACCGCCGGCAGGCTGGCGGCCAAGGCGATTATGGCTGTCATGCCGGAGGGCTACCGGGTGGAGAACAAACCGCCGCCCCGTGGAAAGGATGTGAATGATTTTCTGTGCCACCGGCTGGGGATTCCCATTCGGGGCAGCCACGGCAAAGAGCCGGAGCGGTGAGTGCCGGTTTTGCAGCTTCGACAGATTCTCCCTCTTGCAAATTGTTATCATATATGTTAACATTAAAGCAGTGAGGTGAGAGTATGGACGAACTGCGCAAACGGCAGAAAATCATATCCCAGCTTGTGGAGGCCCGTCTGGAACAGGGCATTTCCCAGGCAGAACTGGCAAGGCGGCTGGGAATCCAGCGTTCCGGCATCAACCGCCTGGAAAGTGGGACACAGAACCCTACGCTTGATATGATCTTAAAAATCGCCTCGGCGCTGGGGAAGGATGTTTCACTGGAACTGAACGATAAGGAGGAGCCTATGAGTCATGTTTACAGTCTCCGCATTTATGATACGGAGCTAATGCGCTTTTCCATGGAAAAGCAGGGCTTGTCCGGCCTTGTGGCGGAAATCTTATACACCAACGAGGAGCAGGCCCATTTGCTGCCTCTGGATATGGAGCGCACCGGCGAGGGCGTCATCCATTGGCTGGAGCGGCGGGTTATCCCCAAAAACCGCGCCTTTGTGGACGAGATTTTGAAAACCCTTGGCCTTAGTCACAACGACACCAAGGGAATCATCGACGTGTGCAAGGGGCTGTCGCTGAACGACAGCTATTGGGTGGTGCCGGAAGGATTTGAGGGGAAATTCTCCCAATACAATCTTTACGAAAATCGCTTTTCCGAGATACTGGCGCTGGTGGCCTATACCGGCGCAGGCGGGAGCCGGCAGGCGTTTACCACATCCCCGGAGCTGACCACAGGCGGTATGCTGCCCAAGGCGTGGCGCTATGTGGAGCATGACGGGATTTATCTCTACAAGGGCGGCACGGCCGGCGCGTCCAATGCGGGCCGGGAGCCGTACTGCGAGTATTATGCTTCGCAGATTGCGGAAACCATGCGTCTGAACGCCGTGCATTATGACCTGGAGAACTGGAAAGGCATTACCGCCTCTAAGTGCGCCCTGTTTACCAACATCGACACGGCCTATATCCCCATCGGGCGCATTGTCCGAACCGGGGGCATTGCTGCCTGCCTTGCCTACTATGACAAGCTGGGGCCGGAGTTTTCCGAGCAAATCCGCAGTATGCTGGTGTTTGACGCCCTGATTTACAATGAGGACCGCCACTTTGGAAACTTTGGCGTCCTGCGGGATAACCACAGCGGCAACATCATTGCGCCCGCCCCCATTTTTGACAACGGGCTGTCCCTGTTCTGCTATGCCGGTAAGGAAGATTATGCGAACCTGGACGAGTACGCCAAAACCCGTTCCAACCCGTACAACATCTCCTATGAGGAGGTGTGCGCGGAGGTCATGGGGCCAAAGCAGAAAGAGCAGCTCCGCCGCATGATCGGGTTCCGGTTCAAGCGCCACGAAAGCCTGGGCCTGCCGGAAGAACATTTGCAGGCCATTGAGAAGCATTTGGAAGGCCGGGTGCGTAAGCTGCTGGCAATCCCCACCCGTCATCTGAAACAGGAAAAGGCGCGGTAAAAACGAATACCTTTTTGGAGAGCGTTCTGAAAATGGACGCTCTTTTTTGTTGCCCATTTTTAGAGAGGAGCGTGAGCGATGAACCATTATGATGTTACCATCCGCGAAACGCTGGAGGTGAAAATGAAGGTGGCGGCAAACAGCCGGGCGGAGGCCGAGCAGTTTGCCAGGGACCAATGGAAACGCGGCGAAGTCGTTCTGGACGCCAGCCATTTTACCGGCGTGGAGTTCCATGCCAAGCGGTATTCCCGTGACCGGGGCGAGCGATGAGTTCTTTTTTCGCCTGTCCCAGATTCCCCGCAGGGGAATGGAATGTAGCTGTACCAGCAAGCATCGCCTTTGTGATACCACAAAGGCCGCTTGTTAGGGGGAACGCCCCCTAATACCCCTTTTGAAAGGATGGAGGTTTTCATGGAAGGATTGTTTTTTGCCATTGGATTTC
>ULWK01021976.1_pt1 | contig 14306 bp, 10 predicted proteins | sample 1960281 | NCBI WGS metagenome assembly ULWK01 (sample SAMEA4835810, study PRJEB28245) | human gut metagenome | biome: gut microbiome; material: fecal sample | place: Denmark | collected 2008 | reverse complement strand
GAAATCTATACTCACATTGACAGTACGACTTGGCAGAAAAACATTCTGGAGCATCATCCGATGAAATAAATTACTATATTTGCAGCTATGATGTTTTGCGGGAAATATAGTAAGGGCTCATTGGCCATGTCAGTCGGCAGACTCCTGTCGGCGGTTGTTGCTGCGGCAACGCTCCTGGCAGCTTGCTCGGAAAAAGGCCTTGACACGGAAAATGTCCCCAGACAATTCAAAAACAGAACCGATGCCCCTCGAAGCAGAAAGGTCCTTCTTCTTTATTCTGCCGGGCTGATGGATCTCAGCAGCTATCTGAAAGAAGATATCCAGGACATCGAAAGCGGTTATGTCCCGCGGAAAATGGAATCGGCTGATGTCCTGCTGGTGTTTTCCAGACAGCCGATAGACCATTCTTGCACCAAGAGGTCTCCTTCATATCTTTACCGTTTGAGCACGGATGTAGATGACAATCTGGTCCGGGACACGCTTGCGGTCTGGCCCGCGGATTCTGCAGCTGCTTCAGCCGGGACAATGAAAGCCGTCCTGACTTATGTCCGGGACAAGTTCCCTTCAAGCGGCTACGGGATGATTTTTTCTTCCCATGCCACCGGATGGCTTCCTGCGGAAATCACCGCATCTCCATCGTCGTCAGGCTCAGTCTCATTGTTCAGTGTCGGCACAGATATGAGCGGCTCCAAGGTTACCGACTCCATGGAACTGGAGGACTTCGCAGCGGCGCTGCCGATGAAACTGGACTATCTGATTTTCGATGCATGTCTGATGGGAGGCGTGGAAGCAGCCTATGCCCTCAGGGAAAAATGCAATAATGTCGTATTCGCCCAGACTGAAACTATGGCGGACGGCTTGTGCGATTACAAGACATTGACGCAGAATCTGTTGAAACCGAATGCCCCGGATTTGAAAGGCATGTGTGAGGTGGCGTATGAACATTATATGTCGCTGACGGGCATCAACAAGGCATATACGGTATCTATCATTGATTGTTCCCGTCTTGAACCCCTTGCAGGCATTAGCCGTGAACTGTTTGACAGATACAGGACGCAGATTGCAAACGTCAATCCTTCCCGGGTGCAGGCGTGCTATCATACATATTTCTCATCCAGTGCCAGACGCCATTATTTCTATGACATGGATGATATCCTGTACCAAAGCGGTGTGTCACAGCAAGATATGAGCAGATTCCGTACTGCGCTGGAAGGCTGTGTGGTATATAAGGCTGCGACTCCCAAGTTCCTGACACTCACGATAGACAAGCATTGCGGCCTGAGCATGTACCTTCCGAGCAACGGTACGGACGCACTTGACGAGTTCTATAAGACCCTGTCGTGGAACAAAGCTACAGAACTCGTCAAATAAAGGTGTAAAAGTCTGTTATTCAGCTTTTTCTTCAGCCATCGCCGCATTATAGCACTGGCGGCAAAGCGGCTCATAGATATCTTTTTCACCGAGAACCACCAGTTTATGGCTCTTCGTCAAACGATGCGAATGATTTGCCAGGTTGCCGCACTTCACGCAGATCGCATGGACTTTCTGCACGTCCTCGGCAATCGCCATCAATCCCGGAATCGGCCCGAAAGGCTTGCCCATATAATCCGTGTCCAGGCCGGCGACAATGACGCGCTTTCCGTTGTCCGCGAGCTTCTGCGCCACCTCGACCAGGTCCTCGCCGAAAAACTGCGCCTCATCTATGCCAATGACTTGCGTTTCTTCTGCCGCATCCAGCATTTTCTTCGCGTCGGTTATCGGGATGCAAGGAATGCTGTGGAGGTCATGCGACACTACATCCATGTCGGAATACCGCTTGTCCACTGCCGGTTTGTAGATTTCTATCTTCTGGTTCGCGAACTGTGCGCGCTTGAGCCTTCTAATAAGTTCTTCGGTCTTGCCGGAAAACATTGAGCCGCAGATTACTTCGATGCAGCCTGTCTTTTTGGGATTCTCGGAATACATAATTACTGGTTGATATGTACTGCGAATTTAACATTTTTCATGCGTATGTGCAACATTCAGTTTCTCTTTAGTTATAGAGTCATCTTACATGACAGTTACGCACTTTCGTAATAAAATGCTATATTTGTCATTGGACTAAAAATGACGGTTATGGGTATGAAAGAACTTCCTATTGGAGTGCAGACTTTTGAGGACATCGTGTCTGGAAATTATTATTATGTGGACAAAACCGGTATGATCCATCAGCTAGCCAATAAATTCAGATATGTTTTTCTCAGTCGTCCGCGCCGTTTCGGAAAGTCTTTGTTGTCATCGACTTTTCATTCGTATTTTGCCGGAGAGAGAGAACTCTTCGACGGACTGGAGGCCGGTAAACTCGAGACCGAGTGGGTGAAGCATCCGGTCTTCTATTTTGATATGTCGACGGCGAAGCATATGAATGAGGAACAGTTGCTTGGCGAATTGGATAGAAAGTTGGATGCCTATGAGCAGATTTATGGACGAGGTGAGAAAGATATTCGCGTGAACCAGCGTCTGGAAGGGCTGGTGCAACGTTCTGTCGAACGGACTGGTGAAAAGGCGGTCATAATTATTGACGAGTATGACGCTCCGCTTCTTGATGTGATGAACGACAAGCAGAAGCTGGTTCCGATGCGTCAGATAATGAGAAATTTCTACAGCCCGATAAAGAGTCTGGATCCCTACCTGCGCTTTGTTTTTATAACGGGCATCAACAAATTTGCCCAACTCAGCATATTCAGTGAACTCAATAACCTTAAGGACATATCCATGCTTCCTGAGTTCTCCGCGGTCTGCGGAATCTCCCAATCGGAACTTGAACGTGTTTTCCCTGAACAGATAGAGGCGCTCGCGAAAGCTGAAGGCGTGAGTGGAGAGCGGGCGCTCGAACTTCTGAAAGAAAACTATGACGGTTATCATTTTTGTGTAGGATCCGAGGATATATATAATCCGTTCAGCTTGCTTAACGCGTTCTCAGACAGACGTTTCGGAAAATATTGGTTCGAGACGGCCACTCCGACATACTTGATAGAGAGGCTCGAACTAAAGCCGATAGACGAGAGGGAGCTTGACAGGATGGAGTATGTTTCTGCCAATGAATTTAATGTGTCTCCGGAGGTTACGGACAACCCTCTGCCACTTCTCTATCAGACCGGCTATCTGACCATCAAGGACTATGACAAGGAACTGGATAGCTATACCCTCGGATATCCGAACAAGGAAGTGCGTTCGGGATTTCTGGATTCGTTGCTGGCCGGATACAATGGAAACAACCCGTCAGGCGCCTCATTCGTGATTCGTTTCAATGCAGCATTGAGGAAGGGAGATATTGATGAGGCATTGTCGCGGATGCAGTCGTTTCTTTCAGGAATGCCGAACGATCTCGAGAATAAGATGGAGAAGCACTACCAGACGATTATTTATCTGATTTTCTCTCTATTGGGCTACCATATCCGGACGGAAGAAAAATCAGCAGTCGGGCGGGCGGATGCCGTGTGCTGGACACAAGATTCAATATATGTCTTTGAATTCAAGGTCGACAGTACGGCAGAAACAGCACTGAAACAGATAGATGACAAGGGCTATATGATTCCGTATCGCTTCGAGGAAGGAAAACGGCTACTAAAAGTCGGGGTGAACATATCCACCGAAACTAGAACCATAGACGGCTGGGCAGTTGACAACTGCTCCTGACGAACATCTGCGACGCCGATACGGCAAGCGTCTCCGCGGTTACGTATTGACGCGCTTTTGGCCCTTCCGCACATTTGTCCATGGGGAGTTCGCCAGCGTCTCCGATACATGCAGCGTGACCTGCAAATAGCTGTGTTCTAGGCCTTTAATCGAAATTAGAGTTGCGGTTTTCGTAACTCTGTAAATGCCTAAAAAGCTGATGGCTAGAGGATTACGTGTTGCGCGTCCTGGCGGGAGTAAACCACCGTTCTCATTAGACGTGCGCCCGAAGCCAGAATCTCGAGCCTTTGACTATAGTAATCCTTAAAAAATAACTTGGTAATCTTTGCTCGTCTTTCCGGTCTATATTCCTGCCTCATCAGTCGTGTACGTCCAGTACACTCCTTCTTCGAAAAGAAATCTATCCTCGAAAATCCTTCACAAATCTTTACCAACTTATTTTTTAACGCTTACTTAACTGTGGATAAATTGTTGTCCATTTCGTCTTTAGTTGTGCAGTGAACCAAGGATCGTTGAACATATGGCAATACCATCCTTCCTGTCCGGTGGAAACTGCTTCGTGGGCATTGAGGTAATTGCAGTTTCCGAATGCGAGGTCAAAATCCCAAACGTGATAGAATTCCATTTTTCCACCTTTCCTTTTGACGAGGAAAAGACTTTTGAAAAGGTCCGCGTCAATGTTCTTTGAGAGTTCCTGAATTATGTAATTGCTTATAAATGAGTTTATGTCAATGAATGAACGATATCCTTTCATTGGATCGGAAAAGAATGACGACGATGGTGATGCCTCAATCTCCTTTCCGCCTTCCGTGTAGAGCCATATGCTTGGATATTCTTCGGTTAGCATAACCTTGTATGTGAGTTTTGTATCGTCGAACAGAGTTAATACATACTCTACGGAACCTGCGAAATTCTGTTTTGAACGTCTGTTTCTTTGAGGTTCGCCATTCACGGATATGCTTTTTCCGCGATAAGAAATGTCAGGGCACATTTTGTCAGAAAAATTGCCGCACTTGAGCATTCCGCTGATGGTACTGTTCCTGTCTATTTCAATTGATGAACCATCAGAGAAAGAGAATGTCGCAACATTTTCCAACTCATCGCTTCCTCATTCTGTAATCTCTTGTTTGATAAGTTTGCCGTCAACTCGACATATCCGGTATGACCATTCGCACGGAGACCCTGTAGTTGCAATCGTATAAAAAACTGATGGCTTGCGATAATCTTTCAAATATCCGTATGAGTCGCGTAAAAGACCGGGGTTGTGGTTCCTGTAGAAACCGCTGATGCCGCTGTTGATGTCAGGTAGCCTTGTCCACCTGCCGTTTCCTTTCTGAAAAGATGCGTAATCCATATATGCGACTCCGACAAATGTCTCTATGAAACTTGGGTACACATCTGCCCAGTCTCCGGAGATTGCTCCTACAATCTTGTCGTGGACAGCATCCATTGCGAAATCACAGTTGTGTATCAGATGATTGAATCCTGAAGACGAGACCCTGACGGCTTTACCTATCTTGATGTCAGACAAGTCGCTAAGGTTCATCTCGCACATCTCCACGCGAGTCCCTTTCTCGTCTCCGCAAGAATAACTGAGCAGAATCTGTCCTTGTCTGTCAAGTGAAATGGCTGATGGCTGACCGATTCCCCAATATTTATTGTCGTCACCGCTGAACGGCAGTAAAGTGCCAGGATATTTGACCCAAGTCTGAGAGTTGAGGTCATTGCTGAAAGCCACCCCGATCTCATTGCCATTGGTATCGCCCCTGTCTGAGCCCAGATAAAACATGGCATATTTGTATGTGCATCCTTCCATCTTGAATATCCCTTCAATCACATTCGGGTCGCAACAGTGGAAACTGTCCCATGAGTCCTGAGTAGGAGCGAGAACACTCACAGGCTCCGATAAAACTCCATCCCTATCCATGAAAAGATGAAATACATTGTCAATCATTTTTCCTTCATCCGGATTGCCACAAAAGAATATATGGCAACTGCCATCCGCCATTTCGATGACGGATGGACAGTATGCATATCGCAGTTGTGGCTGAAATCCAAAAATATCCACAGGCTCAGACCAGCAGAAAACACTCTTGTAACCTTGTCCGCCAGATTCGGGAGAATTGTCAATGTTTCCCGAGCAAGCGGAAAGGAGAATTGTAGCAGCCAGTAATGACGGCAGAGGTTTCATTAATTCGTAATCTGTATTTTTTCTATACTCGAATCTACTCTCCAAATGTGATATGACCATTCTGCAGTGCGTGCTGTTCCCGAGACTGTGTAAAATACCGATGGGGTCTTGTAGTTTTTCAGAAATCCATAACCATCACGAAGAAGACAGGCGTTATGGTTTCTGTAATACCCTGACACTGAATAATCAATATCCGGCAAGCGCTTCCATGTTCCAGTTCCATTGAGGAAGTCATCATAATCTATAGAAGCGGCAGCGGTAAAGGACTCGATAAATGTCGGATAGGTGTCCGGCCAAGTCCCGGAGAATACGCCTACAATTTTTTTTGCGCTATTGTCAACGGCAAAATCGCAATTGTGAAGTATGTGATTGAATCCCATTGACGTGATCGGCTTGGATTCTTCCACCACAAGATTTGACATATCGCTCATATCTACCTTGCAGAACCTGACGCCGGTGCCTCCTACATCTCCTCTTGTGTATGTGAGAAGGACCTTTCCACCTTTGTCGAGAGAGAATGCAGACGGCTGCCCGACGCCCCAGGCCTTGTCACGATTGTCCGGGAATGCAATAATCTGTTTCGGATACTTGACCCAAGAGGAGGCATTGAGGTCATTACTGAAGGCAACCCCTATTTCATTGCCCTTGCAGTCTCCCTTGTCTATCCCGAGATAGAACATTGCATATCTGTAAACAGCACCATTCATCTTGAATTGTCCCTCTATGACACTTGGATCGCAGCAGTGGAAACTGTCCCAAGTGCCGGGCGTAGGTTGCAGAACACTCTTAGGAGTTGTCTTGCTGCCGTCTTTTTTAATTTCAATATGGTAGATGTTGTCCACCATTTTATTCTCCTCCGGATTTCCGCAGAAGAACATATGGCAACTTCCGTCTTCCGTTTCTATGACAGAAGGACAATATGCATATCTGTTTTGAGGCTGAAACCCGAAGATGTCTACAGGTTTGCCCCATTTGAAAACGGACTTGTATGCGTGTCCGCCGCCAGGGATATCAGGTTGCTCCACTTTTTCGGAACAAGCAATCAGTAATGCCGGCGCTAGTGCAACGCATATTATTTTGTGCAAAATCTTCATCGTGTGGATTCCGGATTGAATGGTATCAACTCAACAAAATGTTCGATGATTGCCTTTGACTGAAGAGAGTCAACCATCATATATCTTCTGTCTCCGTCAGGAGAGGCTGTAAAAAGTGTTGAACCCTCATCTGTTACTTTTATGCGGCCGTTTGGTGACATCGTGAACCATTTGTCACCTTCTACTGCATACATGAGAGCTGTAGGATCCCACATCGGACGGTCATAAGGCATCGGGAGATATGACTTGTAGGCTTCTACAATAGGATTGAGCCTTGCCCAACCAAAATCCTTTTCAATGCTTGAGCCAGGGTAGCAAGTCTGAATGCCAAGTTCGAAAGGAGAAGTGACGACCGGTGTCGGCCATGTTTCGAAAATCACTTTCGCAGCCGGGATATCTTTCATCACGTTGTATTCGTGGAATTTCTCATTTTCGAAGTTTCCTGCCATTGTAACCAGAAGTTTGACTTTCTGCTTCACCAATTCCCTTCCAGTCAGGGGTGAATACTTGTCAGGCTGAGTCTCAAGAAGCTTTATAAGATTTGTGGAGAATCCGATAGAGACAATCACTACGGAGTTGTCTTCCTGGGCAGGAAGAATTTTTCTGTATAGAGTGGGCGCGTCATCAAGACTGTCGTAGTCCTTTATTGTCCTTGCGAAAGCCGGTGTGCCATCTTCATTCTTCATGTCCACTACAGCCTTGGCGTAATTTACTGCATCGTCCTCGCAATAAGCCCCGTTACGGATGACCCCTATAGGAATCTCCGGATGACCATAGAATGTGTTCATTATGTCAACGAATTCGCCTGGTGCACTTCCTTCCTTGTTGATGGTAATCGCCAGAAGATTCATTTTTCCTGCATCGACATAGTTATATGCCAGTCCTAGAGCGAGAGCATCATCCACGTCGTTGCCAATATCTGTTTCAAGAATGATATTGACAATCTGTTTCTCGGAGTTCTTATTGCAGGCAGTCAAAATGGCCAATGCTGCCAAAAATATACAGACAAATCTTTTCATAAAACTGCTCAAAATAATTTTATACACTCCCGCCATTGCAATACAAGGACGGGAGTGCAATTATAAGAATTTATTTCTTGATACAACGTACAACGGTCGCATAATTCTTGTGTCCGTCACCCCAACCCCAATGGTCGCAATAGTCGTTGTATGAAGTCAGATACAGACCTGCAAGATTGTCGTTGTGGGAAGTTGCACCCCAGAGAGTGTACAACCAGGTCCTGTCGGTGTAGCCGCCGTCTGAAATCCAACCGCTTACAGGAATGAACATTCCGCCTTCTTTGACAATGTTTTCTTTTGTGATTCTGTCAGGAACATTCTTTCCCCATCCGACGATAAGTCCGGATTTGGTGAAACCGCGCTCTCCGGCTTCGATGCGGATGCAGTTGAATTTATCGGTTGAATATCCATTACCGGCAGCTACTTCGGAAAAACCGATAGTCTGAATGATTTCCCAAGAGGTAGGGACTCTCCAGCCTTCAGGGCAAGGATCATTGGCATCGTCCCAAGCATCCGGGTCATCAACCTCTTTTGACGGATTGTCTTTGTCAAATGCGCGGTGAGGCTCAGAATATGCTTTACAAGCATCTACGAAACCCTCTACCGGAACCATGCCTTCTTCTGAAGGAGTGGCACCGCCGAACGCTCCACCATTCTTTGAAGGGTCGAAAGGCCATGCTTTGTTGCGGTTGAACTGGAATACCGCAGAAGTTGCCTCAATGTCTGTCTCAAATTTACCTTTGTCAGCAAGATTATAGACAGACCAGATTCTACCTTTTCCGTCAAGACCTTGGATGAGGACTTCACCTTCGCCCAACTGCAGAGGCTCCTGGATGATTTTTGATTGATGAGTCTTCGTTCCGTTGGAGACTTCTACCACCACCGAACGTGAATCAGTGAGAGATGAGGCTTGCTCTACAACAAGTTTAAGGGTAAATTCGCCTTCTCCTTCAGTAGCCTCGGTCTGGCACCAGTCCTTGTTTTCTGTGGACCAGTCAGTCAGTTCAACAGTCCATGCTTCTTTTCCGGTGATTTTCAATTCGACGGTTCCGCCGGCCGCTTTAACATTGCATATTACCGGAGATAGTCCAAAGGATGATTTGTCCTCGGGTTTATCTTCTGTGCTGCAGGATGCAAGCAACGCAAGTGCTGCACTTGCAAAGAATAACATCTTTTTCATAATAAACGTAGTTAAATATTGTTGTTGGATATTGTTTAATATTTCGGATTCTGATGAAGATTGCGATTGTTGTCGCAGTCTTGCTGCGGGAGCGGCAGGCGTTCATTCTTGCCGAGAGTGAAGTTGTTGAAGTCAACGTCTCTCGTCTTGATTTCATCGAGAGTCGTTTCGTCAAATCCCCATCTTTTCAGGTCTATCCATCTCACGCATTCAAATGCCAGTTCAAGTGCCCTTTCTATCTTTATGTGTTCCTTGAAATCTTTGTAATTGGATGTGATCTTCGAGGCATCGTAGTATGTTCCGTCTTCTATCTTCGGGAGGCCGACTCTGTTTCTTACCTCGTTGACATATCCCACAGCCTTTGCGTCAGGGCCATTGTTGATTTCATTCAGGCACTCTGCGTATAGAAGCAACATATCTGCAAGTCTGATTGAACGGAAATTGTTGTCATTCCAATAGTAGAGAGGGGTGACATCAGTAGAGTATTTTTTAATGAATACTCTTTGATTGTCTGTTGCGGAGTACTTGTAGTCTGCCCATTTTTTGCCATAAATCAATTGGTCTGGATGCTCTGGGAAGTCAGTTTCAGCCTGAGCGTACCAGCAAGTGTAGAACAACCTTGGATCATTCTTTCCGTCAGTGGTCTTTTCTCTCTTGAAGTAATCTACAATCCACCTGTTGCTTTCCACATTGTTCCAGCCGGTACCTTTGGGAGATTGGTTTACTTCGATTTGAGTGCCGACCTGTGCATTTGCATCAAGATAATTGTCGGTCTGGTCAAAGCCCACATAATTGCATAGAGAGAATTGAATTTCATAGAGGGATTCACAGTTGTTCTCGGTTTTGCAATTGAAATTGTTCTCCCATTTCGGTTCAAGTTTATAGATGCTTTTGCCTTCACCCTCTATAATCCATTCAAGACATTTCTGCGCTCCCTGCCAGTTTTTGTGTTGCATATAGATCTTGGCCAACAGTCCATAAGCAGAACCTTTTGTCGGACGGGCTTTGTCCTTTTCCCTTTTGAGCGGGAGATGATCTATTGCCCACAATAAATCTGTCTCGAGCTGGGTGAAAACGATATTTGCCTGTTCTTCAGGGTTTTCTGAATTCGAAGGTTTGTCAGATGCTGACGATGTCTTCATTATGAGTGGAACATTGTCCCACATCGCTACCATGTAGTAATAGTAGAAGGCGCGGAGCCAAAGAGCTTGGGCTTTCATGTCAAGTCTGGTGTCTTCGCTGTCGAAGTTTATTGCACTGTCATCGATGTGGTCGAGTACCTGATTTGCACGGTTCACTGCGGTCCAATGTTCACGCCACATTTTGACCTGGCCCTCTGCAAAATTGTAGTTCGTATATTTGAACTTTGTCCATTCGTTCAATTCTGTCCATCCGGCGTAACTTACACCGTCGTCTGCCATACCGTTGAGTTGGGTGTAGATGTTTCTGGTCCAAGTTCCTTGCCGGTAGAACATTGCATAAACAGCGTTCAATCCGGAATTGATATCATCTTGGGTTTTCCAGAACATTCCGGTGGACAAACCGTTTTCGTTCTGAATGTCAAGGTCATCGCAGGAGCCAAGGCAGCAAGCCGCGACGGCGAAGGTTGCAATTATTGTGATAAAACGTCTCATGACTCAGTAAGGTTTAGAAGGTTAATGAAACGGCAAATTGTACTGACCTCGGATTCGGGAATGAACATCCGTCATAACCGATAGTGTATATGCCGCTATCTGCGAATTCAGGGTCGAGGCCGGAGTATTTTGTCATTGTTATGAGATTCTTTCCGACGATGGAGAATCTCACAGACTCGAGCTTCGCTTTGCTCAACAGAGATGAAGGCAGGCTATAACCGATAGAAATGTCACTGATTCTGAAGAATGAACCGTTTTCCAACCATCTGTCCTGGTCTGCTCTGGAATTGCGGGTGTCCCCATATAAAGAGCGAGGTGTAGTTTTTGAAGGATTATCTACGGTCCATGGTTTATAGTCGTTGAAGTTGTTCTGATTTGTCGAGAAATCGGCAGCAGTCGCTCTGGCTCCGTTATAGACCTTCTGCCCGAAGCGACCGTATCCGGAAATGTTCAAATCTATGCCTTTCCAAGCGAAACTGAGATTCAGGCCGGCGTAAAGTTTCGCCCATGGACTTCCTACAATCTGCCTGTCTTCAGAAGAAATCTGTCCGTCTCCATTATAATCATCATAAATGATGTCTCCCGGTTTCGCATTCGGCTGTATAATGATTCCTTCTGCATTCTTGTGGTTCTTCACATCTTCTGCAGACTGGAAAACACCAAGGTTCTTGTAGAGATACCACATACCAAGAGGTTTGCCTATTTCGGATTTTGCTAATGAGGTGTAGTAAACAGTCTGTCCGTATCCAAGGTCAAGAACTTTGTTCCAGCAAGTGGAGAGGTTTGCATTTACCGAATATGAGAAGTCTCCTACAGTGTCGTGCCATCCGAGTTCGAACTCAATACCTGTATTCTGAAGTGAACCGGCATTTACGGTCGGGGCGCCGCCTTCATTTCCTGTGGTCATCAGCACTGGGAGAGCAAGAAGAAGATCTGAACTCTTTGAGTAATAGTATTCTGCCGAAGCTGAAAGTCTTGTTCTCATAGCAGTGAAATCCACACCGACATTTGCCGTAGTCTTCCTTTCCCACACGAGGTCATTGTTGGTAAGGTTTGATTGGGTCATTCCAAGTACCAGATTGTCTCCGTTCATAATAGCTCTTGGAGCAGTGTTTATAGTTGCCTGATAATCCCATGCTCCGATATTGGTATTTCCCAATGTTCCGAGGTTAGCGCGAATCTTGAGGTCGTCTATCCAATTGACATTGAAGAACTTTTCATTACTTATACGCCATCCGAGCGAGACGGAACCGAAAGAGGACCAACGCGTTGTTTTCGGAAGACGCGATGTTCCGTCACGACGACCGGTAAGCTGAATCAGATACCTGTCGTCGAAGGAATAGTTGATCCTGGCGAAATACGACATAAGCAGATGCTCGATGTAACTGCCTGTACAGGTTTGTGTGCCCGTAGCAGAATTGAACGAAGTGATGTATTTGTCCCCGACTACGAGAGGGTCCAGCTTCGTTTCTCCGCGGTATTCTTCGTGGAAGTAGTCATAGGAGTATCCTGCAACTGCGCTTATGTCATTCTTGCCGATCTTTTGAGCGTAGTTGAGTGTTGGCTCAACGAGAATTTTGTCGTGCTTTGACGTAGAATAAGATATGTATGCAGCGTCATCACCCTGTCCCATTGTCCAGTTTCCTTTCTTTCTGAGTGTGGATGTTTCTCCGAAATAATTCTTATACGAGAAATTGACTTTCGCATTCAGTATTCCCGGAATAATGTCAACTTTTCCGAAAATGTCTCCGTAGAGATACTGTTGAGACTTGTCTCCGTGAAGTATCTCATTTTGTGCGATAGGATTCAATGCATAGGTATTTGCTCTGTCCGGGTCACCATAACCCCATCCGCCTCTGTGGTCCGCATCATAAACCGGTATGGTCGGGGGCATTGAGATGAAATTAGCCCAAGGATTGCCGGTGAGATTGCTTGTTTTGGATTTTGTGAAGAAAAAGTTCTCTCCGAACTCGAAAATGCCCTTGCGGCCTGAAGTGTTCACCCGGAAACCGACCTGCTTGAAACCGGTGTATTTCAAGGCACCGTTATCGTCTTTGTAATTGACAGATGTATAATATGTTACATTCTTGCCACCACCGGAAAGCGAAATGTTGTAATTCTGAATGACTGCAGTACTCAACATTTCATTCTGCCAGTCCGTCTGTCCATCATAATGGTTCTGGAGGCCTTTTACTCCACTGACTCCGGACAAAATGGCGTTCTCATAGGCCTTGTTGTCGAAGGTCTTGTAGGTCTCAGCATCCATCAGGTCGTAACGAGGAAGCCAATAAAGCTGCACTCCACCGTCCAGCTTGACTTTCAGGTCTCCGCTTTTTCCTTTTTTCGTGGTGATTATGACGACGCCGCTTGCTGCTCGTGAACCATAGATGGCCGCAGAAGAAGCGTCTTTGAGAATCTGTATTGATTCAATGTCTTCAACATTGAGCCCCAATTCACTTCCACCATAGGACCCGTCCACGATAAACAATGGAGAATTACCAGTGAAAGAACCGATGCCTCGGATTTTGATGGCTGCACCTGAACCAGGCCGGCCGCTTGATGTGATGTTTACACCTGATACGAGCCCTTGCATTGACTGTACGACTCCTGATGCCGTGCGGTCTTGGAGGGATTGTTCCCTGACTGTCGAAACGGAACCCAACAAGTCTTTCTTCTTGACTGTACCATATCCGATTACGACGGATTCATCAAGAATGGTCCTTTCTTGCTTGAGAACGACATTCATTTGTGGGCTTGCCATTAGTTCTGTAGAGGTAAAGCCCAAGCTGCTGAACGTAAGAACGGCCGTTTGCGGCACTTCAATGGAAAAGTTGCCTTCAGCGTCAGTAAGAGTGCTGACGGTTTTGCCGTTCAGTTGGGTGAAGACAGCTACGCCTGCGAGAGGTTCGCCGGATTCGTCCTTGACGCATCCCTTTGTTCTTTCTTGTGCGGACAAAGATACGGAGATGAGTAAGGAAATGATGATGACTGATAGTTTCCTGTTCTTTTTTTGTCAAAATCTAGTTTGAAAACATGTTGATTTCAGTAATTGATGGAATTGAATCCTGTGCGCCCATTTTCTGGACTGTGAGGGAAGCTGCTTTTGTTGCGAAAGCAGCAGCCTCTTTCAGGTCTTTCCCTTGGGAGAGAGCAACGCAGACAGCACCACAGAATGTGTCACCTGCTGCAGTAGCATCAACGGCATTTACTTTAATTGCCGGAACAAATTCATGTTTGCCTTCGGAACATACGAGTGATCCTTTTGAGCCTAGAGTAATGATTACGTCTTTTACTCCCATTCTGTTGAAACTTTCAACAGCCGTGACAAAAGATTGCTCATTGTTGAGCTTGACTCCTGTCATCAGTTCCGTTTCTGTCTGATTAGGTGTGATTAGGGAGATGTATTGAAAAATCTTGCTTGGCAGTTCGCAGGCAGGTGCCGGATTAAGTATTACATATACACCGGCTTCGTGTGCGATTTGGGCGGCTCTTATTACGGCGTCTATAGGG
>ULWK01054348.1_pt1 | contig 14491 bp, 9 predicted proteins | sample 1960281 | NCBI WGS metagenome assembly ULWK01 (sample SAMEA4835810, study PRJEB28245) | human gut metagenome | biome: gut microbiome; material: fecal sample | place: Denmark | collected 2008 | reverse complement strand
AAACATTAAAAGAAAACAGTTATTTTTTGATTTTAAGTTTAAAGCCAAATACTTAGCATTTATTTCCTGTCTGTTAGAGAAACCTGATTTATCTGTAAAAACAGCTTTAAAGTCGATTTTCAGGAAAAGTCAGGTCAGGTCAATTTCGGAAAAATTCGGTTTAAACCTTAATGCTCAAATTGTTTGTTTGTCTCCAAGTCAATGGGTAAACTGTTTTTTGGAAATGCTGGAAGTTGTCCCTGAAAAATTTCATCCTTCGTAGTTCAAAGTCGGGTGGTTGTCAAGATGATTTTTCTGGTTTGGTGTCGTCTTTTAAGCTGCCGCATAACAAATTAATAATACCAAATAAAAATACGTATAGATTAAAAAAGTTCTTTGTGCTTTTGTCAGGGAACTTTTTTTTCGTAAATTTGCGTTCAATTATGCGGCAGTAATAATATACATATTAATACGAGTTAAGAATCCTGTAGTTTTCCACATGCTACGAGGAGGTATTAAAAGGTGCGTTTCGGCAATGCATCTATTGTAGTATATTATTGCTTAATCAAATGAACATTATAAATTTAGGAATTCTTGCTCACATTGATGCAGGAAAAACTTCCGTAACCGAAAATCTGCTATTTGCCTGCGGAGCAACGGAAAAGCGCGGCAGTGTTGATAAAGGTGACACCATAACAGACTCTATGGATATAGAAAAACGTAGAGGAATTACTATTCGGGCTTCTACGACATCTATTGTTTGGAATGGTGTGAAATGCAATATCATTGACACTCCGGGACACATGGATTTTATTGCAGAGGTGGAGCGGACATTCAAAATGCTTGATGGAGCAGTCCTCATATTATCGGCAAAGGAAGGCATACAAGCACAAACAAAGTTGCTGTTCAAGACTTTGCAAAAACTGCAAATCCCGACAATTATATTTATCAATAAGATTGATCGTGCCGGCGTAAATCTTGAGCGTTTATATCTGGACATAAAAACAAATCTGTCGCAAGACGTCTTGTTTATGCAAACGGTTGTCGATGGAGTAGTTTACCCGATTTGCACCTCAACAGATATAAGGGCAGAACACAAAGAATTTGTATGCAACCATGACGACGATATATTAGAACTATATTTGGCGGATAAAGAAATCTTACCGGCAGATTATTGGAATGCGATAATCGCTCTTGTGGCAAAAGCCAAAGCCTATCCGGTCTTGCATGGATCAGCAATGTGCAATATTGGCATCAATGAGTTGTTAGACGCCATCATTTCTTTTATATTTCCTCCGGCATCAGTCCCAAATAGACTTTCAGCTTATCTTTATAAAATAGAACATGCCCCCAAAGGGCATAAAAGAAGTTTTCTAAAAATTATTGACGGAAGTCTGAGACTTCGAACCGTTATAAAAGTCAATGATTCGGAAAAATTCATCAAGATTAAAAATCTAAAAACCATTTATCAGGGCAAAGAGATAAATGTTGATGAAGTGGTTGCTAATGATATCGCAATTATAGAAGATATAGAAGAATTAAGAATCGGAGATTATTTAGGTGTTAAACCTTGTCTGATTCAAGGATTATCTCATCAGCATCCCGCCCTCAAATCTTCTGTCCGACCAGACAAGCCCGAAGAGAGAAGCAAGTTGATATCCGCTCTAAATGTATTGTTTATTGAAGACCCGTCTCTGTCCTTTTCCATAAATTCATATAGTGATGAATTGGAAATCTCGTTATATGGTTTAACCCAAAAAGAAATCATACAAACATTGCTGGAAGAACGATTCTCCGTAAAGACCCATTTTGATGAAATCAAGACTATCTACAAAGAACGACCTAAAAAGAAGGTGAATAAGATTATCCATATCGAAGTCCCTCCCAACCCTTACTGGGCCTCAATAGGACTGACTCTGGAACCTTTACCGATAGGGTCAGGGGTGCAAATCGAAAGTGAAATCTCCTTTGGTTATCTGAACCATTCTTTTCAAAATGCCGTTTTTGAAGGAATCCGTATGTCTTGCCAATCGGGATTGCATGGATGGGAAGTGACGGATTTGAAAGTAACCTTTACTTATGCCCTTTATTATAGTCCGATAAGTACCCCTGCCGATTTTAGACAATTGTCTCCTTATGTCTTCAGGTTGGCTTTGCAACAATCAGGAGTGGATATTCTCGAACCGATGCTCTATTTTGAGTTACAGATACCACAAGTAGCAAGTTCCAAAGCTATTACAGATCTGCAAAAAATGATGTCTGAGATTAAAGGTATCAGTTGTAATAAAGAGTGGTGTCTTATTGAAGGGAAAGTTCCATTAAATACAAGTAAAGACTATGCTTCAGAAGTAAGTTCATACACTAAAGGCTTAGGCACTTTTATGGTTAAGCCGTGTGGGTATCAAATAACAAAAGGCGGTTATTCTGATAATACCCGTATGGAAGAAAAGGATAAACTTTTATTCATGTTTGAAAAATCAGTATCATCAAAATAATGGAACGATCCAGGAATTTCTATAAGACAATACGGTTGGGGTATATACTTATCTCCGTTCTTATCGGATGTATAGCATATAATAGCTTCTATGAATGGCAGGAGATAGAAGCATTAGAACTTGACAATAAAAAAATAGACGAGTTCCGAAAAGAGATAAACAATATCAATATTCAAATGATAAAATTTTCTCTATTTGGTGAAACAATACTGGAATGGAACGATAAAGATATCGAACATTACCATGCACAGCGTATGGCAATGGATAGTATGCTCTGCCGTTTCAAAGCTACCTATCCGGCAGAGCGTATAGACAGCGTACGCCATCTTCTCGAAGATAAGGAACGGCAGATGTGCCAAATCGTTCAAATACTTGAACAACAACAAGCCATCAACGATAAGATAACCAGTCAAGTACCTGTAATCGTGCAGAAGAGTGTACAGGAACAGCCCAAGAAGTCCAAGCGCAAAGGTTTCTTGGGCATCTTCGGCAAAAAGGAAGAAGCGAAACCAACTGTGACTACCACGATGCACCGTTCCTTTAACCGGAATATGAGAACCGAACAACAGGCACAAAGCCGCCGCTTATCGGTTCATGCCGATAGCCTTGCCGCACGAAATGCGGAACTTAACAGGCAACTGCAAGGACTGGTTGTTCAAATAGACGGGAAAGTACAAACTGACCTACAAAAGCGGGAAGCCGAGATAACAGCCATGCGGGAACGGTCGTTCATTCAGATTGGGGGCTTGACAGGGTTCGTTATACTGCTACTGGTCATATCATATATCATCATACACCGAAATGCCAACCGCATCAAGCGATATAAACAGGAAACCGCAGATTTAATCGAGCGACTGCAACAAATGGCAAAGCGAAACGAGGCACTGATAACCTCCCGCAAGAAAGCCGTACATACCATTACCCATGAATTACGCACACCGCTGACTGCAATAACGGGCTATGCCGGACTGATACAAAAAAACTTCAATGCGGATAAAACCGGGATGTATATCCGAAATATTCAGCAATCCTCCGACCGTATGCGTGAAATGCTTAATACTCTTCTGAGTTTCTTCCGGCTGGACGACGGCAAGGAACAGCCTAATTTCTCCACGTGTAGGATTTCATCAATAGCGCATACGCTCGAATCAGAGTTTATGCCAATTGCCATAAACAAGGGACTTGCTCTTACTGTGACGAATCACACGGATGCTGTTGTACTGACCGATAAGGAACGCATTCTACAAATTGGAAATAACCTGCTGTCAAACGCCATCAAGTTCACTGAGAACGGTGCCGTTTCTCTGACAATGGGGTATGATAACGGTATGCTGAAACTTATCGTCAAAGATACGGGTTCGGGTATGACCGAAGAGGAACAGCAACGTGTGTTCGGTGCGTTTGAACGTTTGTCAAACGCTGCCGCAAAGGACGGCTTCGGATTAGGTCTTTCCATTGTTCAGCGCATTGTGACAATGCTCGGCGGCACAATCCAGCTGAAGAGCGAGAAAGGCAAGGGCAGCCGTTTCACGGTGGAGATACCCATGCAGTCAGCCGAGGAATTGCCGGAACGGATAAATAAAACACAGATTCATCATAACCGAACACTCCATGATATTGTTGCCATCGACAATGACAAGGTACTTCTCCTAATGCTGAAAGAAATGTATGCACAAGAAGGGATACATTGCGACACTTGCACCGATGTTGCGGAACTGATGGAAATGATACGCCGGAAAGAATACAGTCTGCTTCTGACCGATTTGAATATGCCGGATATAAACGGCTTCGAGCTGTTGGAACTGCTACGCACCTCCAATGTGGGCAATTCAAGGATCATTCCGATTATTGTAACAACCGCTTCGGGCAGTTGCAACAGAGAGGAACTTTTAGAACGTGGATTTTCCGATTGCCTTCTCAAGCCGTTTTCCATATCGGAGCTGATGGAAGTTTCCGACAAGTGCGCCATGAAAGGTAAACAAAATGAAAAGCCTGATTTCTCCTCCCTACTGTCTTACGGCAATGAATCCGTCATGTTGGATAAACTGATAGCGGAAACCGAAAAGGAAATGCAGTCGGTCAGGGATGCGGAACAACGGAAAGACTTTCAAGAACTGGACGCCCTGACACACCACCTACATAGTTCGTGGGAGATACTGCGTGCCGACCAACCATTAAGGGAACTTTATAAACAGCTTCATGGGAGTGCCGTTCCCGATTATGAAGCATTGAACAACGCCGTGACTGCCGTATTGGATAAGGGTTCGGAGATAATCCGGCTGGCAAAAGAAGAAAGGAGAAAATACGAAAATGGATAAAACAAAAATCATCGTGGTGGAGGACAACATCGTATATTGCGAGTTTGTCTGCAACCTGCTGGCACGGGAGAAATTCCGTACCGTGCAGGCTTTCCACCTCTCGACAGCGAAGAAACTTCTGCAACAAGCCACTGACAATGATATAGTAGTTTCTGATTTGCGTTTGCCTGACGGTGACGGCATCGACCTATTGCGCTGGATGCGCAAAGAAGGCATGACGCAGCCGTTCATCATCATGACCGACTATGCCGAAGTACATACGGCGGTTGAAAGCATGAAACTCGGTTCGCTGGACTACATACCCAAGCAACTCGTGGAGGACAAACTCGTGCCTTTGCTCCGCACCATACTGAAAGAGCGGAATATCGGGCGAAGCCGCATGCCCGTATTTGCCCGTGACGGTTCAGCCTTTCAGAAAATCATGCACCGGATAAGGCTGGTAGCTCCTACCGACATGAGCGTACTGATATTCGGGGAGAACGGTACTGGCAAAGAGCATATTGCCCATCTACTGCACGATAAAAGCAAGCGTTCAGGCAAGCCTTTCGTGGCGGTGGACTGCGGCTCACTCACCAAAGAGCTTGCACCATCGGCGTTCTTCGGACACGTCAAAGGAGCGTTCACTGGTGCTGAAAACACAAAGAAAGGCTATTTCCACGAGGCGGAAGGCGGCACATTGTTTTTAGACGAAGTGGGTAATCTCGCACCAGAAACTCAACAGATGTTACTCCGTGCCATACAGGAACGGCGGTTCCGTCCCGTTGGCGACAAGTCCGACCGCAGTTTCAACGTCCGCATCATCGCCGCCACCAACGAGAATCTGGAAAAGGCGGTCAATGAAAAGCGTTTCCGGCAGGATTTGTTATACCGCCTACATGACTTTGAAATAACCGTTCTGCCCTTACGTGACTGTCAGGAGGACATCATGCCGCTGGCGGAGTTCTTCCGTGAGATTGCCAATAAGGAATTGGAGTGCAAGGTTAGCGGTTTCAGTTCCGAAGCACGGAAAGCGTTGCTGACCCATTCATGGCCGGGCAACGTGCGCGAACTTCGACAGAAAATCATGGGTGCGGTGTTGCAGGCTCAGACGGGACTTGTCACAAAAGAGCATCTGGAACTTGGGATAACCGAAACAACCTCTGTTACCGGCTTCTCCCTACGCAACGACGAGGAAGATAAAGAGCGGATTCTGCGTGCTTTGAAGCAGGCTGACGGGAACCGGAAGGTCGCTGCCGAATTGCTTGGAATAGGCAGGACAACACTCTATAATAAACTGGAAGAATATGGATTGAAGTATAAATTTGAGCAACCATAGCCCGCAATTCGCTGAAAATGGCTATCTTTGCATGACATATCAGAAGGTAACGGCGATTGGCAGAGCCTTTTGCCGCCTATATATAACATAAGACCGCAAGGCGTCCTAATGGGAATCTGGAAAATTAACATTAACAGGAACTATTGCGTGATTGCTTATGCTATGCCTACGCATAGCGTGCATTCACCTATTCCTGTTAAGGGCATTCCAGAGCCTCCATTAGTGATAGCGTGGATTGCACGCTACTTTTTTGCCCTTGCCCAACGAAAGGAAACGCTAATGGGTAAAGTACAGATTCTTGCCGTCCTCACGATGGACGGTTGTCAAAGCTCCGAGTTATATTGCAAAGCGTATAAGGAACTGCGCCTTGAAGATTGCGGTATCAACGAGATAAGGGAAAACGCCCTTTATCATATCACACCCGACTATTCCATCTCTATGCTCGACGAATGGCGGAAATCCGCAACAGACATCTGCTATCTGGCGGAAGTCACTCCTGAAAAGGCGGACTACATCAATGGGCTGTTACGTATGCGTGTGGTGGATGAAATCATACTTTATACGCTTCCTTTCATTGCCGGAACGGGAAAGCGTTTCTTCCAGTCCGCCTTGCCACAGGAACAATGGACGCTGACCTCGCAGAAGGTGTACCGCAACGGAGTGGTCCGCCATATCTATAAAGCGTGCGTTTGATGTCCGGAAAATGGACGAATGTTCAGGAAATGAACACTTTAAGTCGAAAATAATTCCTGACAGACAAATAAATTGCAAAATTATCACACTGAAATCCAGCACCTTGCAGAGAGTGTGCCGGATTTTTTATTTTATGAACACGCTTTTTGCCAATCATATTCATGTGCGCATACCGAAAAACAGAGTGTAAAATTTCAAAATTGACAGGATATGAATTATTTCTTATTGGCGGAAACCGAGTTCTTCCGCCGTATAAACGAAGCCGGGGACTGCAATATGGAAACGGCATATACGGCTTTCGCCACGCAAGTAATCGAGCTATGCAGCGGCAATGTGGACACCAACCGCACCATCATCGCACTGGCTTACATCGAAATCGAGTTGCAGCACCATCCCATGCGCAATCTTCCCGAAGAAAAGAGGGAGGTTGCAGCCTATATCAGCAAGGCACTCTCTTTAGTGAGGAAGATGCAGAAGTTCCTTGCCGCTCCCCAAGTGCCACCACTAATCCCCATCCGTACATCCTCCGACAACACAACCGAAAATCCCGCCTCACCCCTGCAATGGACGGGCAACGCCATCGACCTCGTGGAACTTATCTACGGCATCAACGAGATGGGCTGCATCAACAACGGCAACATGCCGCTCAAACAGCTCGCCCCGCTCCTCTACAAGATTTTCGGTATCGAATCAAAGGACTGCTACCGTTTCTATATCGACATCAAACGCCGGAAAAACGAAAGCCGCACTTACTTCCTTGACAGGATGCAGGAGAAACTGAACGAGAGGATGCTCCGCGACGAGGAAATGGAACGTTTGAGAAAATAATCCTGTACCAATGATGAATCAGGGGGTGACGTTATGTCATTCTCTGATTTTTTGTAGGTTTTGTCCTGCTGTGTAGATACATTTCGTTATCTATTCGCCCGAAAACCAGCGAAAAGCACTATCTTTGTACCCACGTTACAGAATTGTATATGAGCATAGACAACCTCGACATAATAAAACGGTTGATAGCCGAAAAAGAATGCGGACGGGTGGAGTTCAAGGAAACCACCGGACAGTTGGAGCGCGGCATGGAAACGCTTTGCGCCTTCCTTAACGGCGAAGGCGGCACGGTATTGTTCGGTGTCACCGACAAGGGAAAAATCATCGGACAAGACGTGAGCGACAAAACCAAGCGGGATATAGCGGACGCGATCCGGCGTATCGAGCCGTTTGCCACAGTTGAAGTTTCTTATACTGAAATACCAGACACTGGCAAAAGTGTCATCGCACTGTCTGCGGAAGAACAAAGATATATGCGTCCGTTCTCTTACAAAGGACGGGCTTACCTGCGGGTGGAAAGCGCGACATCCATCATGCCGCAGGAGATATATAACCAATATCTGATACAGCGGGGCGGGAAATACGCTTGGGAGGCAATAGCAAATCCTGACCTTAAAATATCCGACCTTGACGAACATGCCGTCATTAGTGCTGTTCGCGGGGGAATCAGAAGCGGTCGTTTACCTGAAGCAACCATAAGGGAAGACTTGCCGACCATTCTCGAAAAATTCAGTCTGTTGCATGACGGGAAACTTAACAATGCTTCAGCAGTGCTGTTCGGTCATGATTTTTATTATTATCCCCAATGCCTGCTCCGTCTGGCGCGTTTCAAAGGCACGACGAAAGACGAGTTTATAGACAATCAACGTGTCACTGGGAATATCTACGCGCTGCTGGATGCTGCAATGGCGTTCTTTTTCAAACATCTGTCACTTTCCGGTAAGATAGAAGGGCTGTACCGTGAGGAAGAACTGGAAATCCCGTACAAGGCATTGAGAGAGTGCTGCACAAATGCGTTGTGCCACCGCCTGTACCACCGTCCCGGCAGTTCGGTGGGAATCGCCATCTATGACGACCGTGTGGAAATAGAGAACAGCGGGACATTTCCGCCGGATATAACAATGGAAAAACTGTTAAGCGGGCATAATTCAGAACCGCAAAATCTAATCATAGCAAACGTGCTGTATAAAAGCGAGGTCTTGGAAAGTTGGGGACGGGGCATCGGGCTTATGATAAGCGAGTGCCGGCGTGTCGGCATTCCGGACCCCGAATTTCACACGGACGGAAACAGCGTATGGGTCGTTTTCCGCTATACCCGGAAAGCAGTCGGGTCATACCCGACAGTCACCCCACAGTCGCCCGATAGTTACCCGACAGTTACCCCGCAAGTGGGAAAAGTTCTGTCTGCAATCGGGAATCAGACACTATCGACAAAAGATGTTATGGAAATGATAGGATTGAAGGACAAAAGCAATTTTCTGGAGCTTTATCTGTATCCTGCAATAAGGTTGGATTTAGTAGAACCGATTTATCCGGAAAAGCCGAAACACCCGCGACAGAAATACCGTCTTACGGAGAAAGGTCTGGATTTAATTAAAAATAAATAGTCATGAACTCGCAAACTGTAGAAATAACATCTGCTGGCATTAGGAAAATATTGAATAAATATACTCCAGAGCGAGCTATTGCCGAATATGTATGGAATGGATTTGATGCAAAAGCAACCGTTGTAAATATTGATTTTGAAATTGACAATGCAGAATTGGACACAATCAAAAATATTAGAATAACAGACAATGGTACAGGCATCTGCTATGAAGAATTACCTATAAAATTCAAAAAATTCTATGAGTCTCAAAAGAGAATAGCCAACGAGAATAATACTGAATTTACAAGAGGAAAAAACGGTTATGGTCGTTTTACTTTCTATAAATTTGCGAGATTTGCTAATTGGGAAACACGCTATAGTAAAGATGCACAAATAATGTCTTATGACATTAGAATTGATAGCGATACTTTAAAAGACTACACTACAACAGAGCCACTTGTATCTGATGACACAACAACAGGTACTTGTGTCGTTTTTAATGAGATTTCTTCTGATATTTCCAGTTTGTTTATAACGAAGACTCTTATCCCTTATCTAAAGGCTGAATTTGCGTGGTTTTTAGAATTGAAATCCGAATATCAAATATACATCAATGGGCAAGAATTAGATTATTCTTCTATAATAGCAGAACAAGAATCAATATCACCGATATTATCACATAACCAGAAAAATAACATCAACTTTCAATGCAAGTATATCCGATGGAATGTAAAGATGAATGATGAATATTCTCGATTTTACTTCTTGAATAATGACTTGGAGTTAAAATTTACCAAAACGACATTATTAAATAAAAAAGGAGATAATTTTTGGCATTCTGTAATTGTGATTGATGATTTCTTCAATGAAATCAATTGTGATAACGAATTAGACGATAATGCTATTCAACCTAAATTGTTTGATAATTCTGCTGATAGAAAATTATTTAAGGAACTAATTACGCAACTCAATGAGTTTCTCAAAAAGAAAAGACGCCCATTCCTAAAGGAGCAAGCAGAAGTTATGGTAACCAAATATAAGAATGAAGATGTTTTCCCTAAATTTGGTACTGAAGATTGGGATATAGTGCGTAGAGAAGGTTTGGAAAACTTCGTAAAGGAACTATACGAAGTAGAACCTGCTGTTTTCATGAAGTTGAACAAAGAACAAAAAAGAGTTTTCTTAGAACTTCTAAATTTGGTGATGGATAGCGGTGAGCGCGATAGTCTGTTTAAGATTTTAGATGCAGTTGTTGAATTAGACTCGAACGATAGGAAAGAATTTGCAAAAATATTAGAAATAACGAGGTTAAAACAAGTCGTTTCCACGATTAAGCTTATTTCAGACAGATTGCTGACACTGGAGAATCTAAAAAAGATTGTTTTTAATCATACTTTACAAGCCAATGAAGTTCGTGATTTGCAGTCGTTCATAGAAAAACACTATTGGATTTTTGGCGAAGAATATAGAATGGTATGTGCGGAAGAGGTCAAATTTGAAGAGGCTTTAAGAAAATACATTTATATTCTGCGTGGAGTTAGCGAGAAAAAATATATTGCTCACCCTAATAAATACAAAGAAATGGATTTATTTCTTACTGGTACTGATTTTAGGGATGGGAGACCTCATAATATAGTTGTGGAAATCAAAAATCCGACAACTATAAAACAATTAAAATCAGAACAGTTAAATCAATTAGAACAATATATGGATGTTATTCTAAAACAAGATTGTTTTAATGATGCTAATGAGTTCTGGACTTTCATTTTGATAGGACAAGACTATGATGATATTGTAGGTCGAAGGGTCATAAATAAGCTTACTGGTTTAGTCCAAAATGACAGTAATTATAGCCTCTATGTAAAAAAATGGAGTGAAATAACAAATGAGGTGGAACGTAGGCTGAAATATTTGCTTGATAAGCTCAAAATAGAAAGAGCCACTTTATCTAAATCCCAATCATTAAATGAGGTAATGAATGAAGTTTCAAATAACACGGCCGCAATGGTTAGTTGAACTTAATATAGTCATAATGCTCAATATAAAGAATTACAAATTACTCCTGTCACAGATAGCTGTAGCAGGAGTAATTCTCAAAACGGGAGTCTGATACATCTTGTTGTTATATATTATTTCTGTTGCAACAGATGTTTCAGATTCTCGTCACCAGCGATGCGCTCCAACTCGTCGGCGACAATCTGTTTCACCTCCTCCTTGATGCGCCTGTAATTCGCCTTCACCATTTCCTTCATGCAGTCGTTGCCGTTCGCGTCCGCGAAGTCGGTAATGACGGGTATCGGCTTGTAGGCTTTCTCCTCGCGCTTCATTTTCTCGGCATCCACGACAATCTCACAGTGGAAAATCTTCTGCTTGATACGCTCGTTGAAGTTGTCGGACACCGAACCGACGAACATCCCCTGCGTCAAGCCGGAAATTTTGCTCGGCGGGATAAGCGCGTCCATCTGCGTGTTGATGGAGGGGGAAACATCCTGCCGGTTGATGGAGATGGACTGCCGCTTTTGAAGCACCTTTCCGAACCGCTCCGAGAGCGTCTTGGCTGTTTCGCCCACCACCTGCCCGGAGAAGATATTGCCGACCGTGTTCATCACCACTTTCGCCTCGCGGTCCCCATAGTCACGCACCAACTGGCTGAAATCCTGAAAACCCAGACACACGGCAACCTTGTTGCTTCGCGCGGTGGCGATAAGGTTGTCCAGCCCCTTGAAGTATATCGTCGGCAGCTCGTCTATGATGACCGACGACTTCAGCATCCCTTTCTTGTTGATAAGTTTAACGATACGGGAATTATACAGACCGAGAGCCGCCCCGTATATGTTCTGTCGGTCGGGATTGTTGCCCACGCAGAGAATTTTCGGTTCTTCGGGATTGTTGATGTCCAGCGTGAACTCGCTGTCCGACATTACCCAATAGAGCTGCGGGGAAATCATGCGTGACAGCGGAATTTTCGCCGAAGCAATCTGCCCCATTAACTGCTCCGCAGCCCCTCCGAGCCACGCGTCCATGAATGGCGAGAGATAGTTCTCCAGTTCGGGATAAGAGGTCAGAATCGGGAAAATATCCTCGTAACGGCGGTTCAGGAACTCGATGGCATGGGGGAACGTGCAATACTTGCCGTTCTGAAAAATTTTAAGATACCAGATGATAGCCGCGAAAAGGATGATGGGCGATTCCACAAAGAAGTCGCCCTGCTTCTGCACCCAACTCTTGTTTAAATTGAGCATGATGGTGTACGCGCTCTCGTAAGCGTCCGTAATGTCCTCCATGAAATCTGGGTGAATGGGATTGCAACGGTGGCTGCGTCGCGGGTCGTCGAAGTTTATCACGTAGAACTTCGGCTTCACCTTGTATCCCTCCGGGTGGTTGAGCAGATGATTATAGGCTATCGTGGACAAGTCACTGAATTTGAAATCATAGACATACATCGAGAAGCCCTTCTCAATCTGCTGGTCGGGTAGGTCAGCTCCCTTTCGGGAGCTTTCCCCCCTAAGAACCGTACATGAGAGTTTCCCCTCATACGGCTCAAGCAATTCTAAATTTCTATATAGAAACCGGCTCATTATTTCCTTTTTTTATTGAGTTGAACAATACTTCTGTGGCAGCTATCATGTATCAGGGTTTTAACCTTTTTACCTTCTACAATGTCTTCTTTGATATACCAAGACATTTCTTTATTGATAGGATTGCCACAAATGGGACATTTTCGATTTTGTCTTTCCCACATTTTAAGGATAGTTTTCTTCCCATTAAGAGTTAAAAGCATTTTGTAGGTCTCCCGTTTGTCAAAATACTCTTTATCCATTGGTTCATACGGATTTACCTCATTTCGTATCTTTACATATCGGATAATTTCTGTGTCAGTGAGGTATTTTAGAGCATGATGTCTTTTATTTACCTCGTCTTTTTTATTTTCGACAGAGAAAGTCCAACTGCGTGTTCCGATTTTTCTGAAGTATTTCTTTTTAATCCATGTTTTACTCTTTTTGGGATGGCGTTTGAGTGCCCATCTCCATAGTTTGTGGAAAATCTGATAGTCTGCTTTACTGAATGTATCAGAGGACACTACATACTTGTAGTAGTTAGCCCAACCTATTATTATCGGATTTAGAAGCCTTATAATAGAACTTTGAGTTACAGAGGGATTGCCTTTAACAAGCTCTCCAATCTTGTCCAAAAATCTTTTGACTCCTTCTTTGGACGGTTTTATAAGCATCTTATCGTTATACTTTCTGATGTTGAAGCCAAGAAAGTCGAAACCATTCTCTATATGGGTAATCTTAGTTTTCTCCTCAGATAGAGTAAGTCCTCTTGTCTCCAAGAACTCCTTTACTAAAGGAAGCACTTCATCTTCCAACATTTCTTTGCTTCTTCCAGTGATGATAAAGTCATCAGCATACCTTATCAAATGTACTTTGGGATAATAGGTATCTCTATGATGATTTATCTTGATAAAGCGTTCTGATAGTTTTGCTTGTAAGCCATCCAAAGCCATATTAGCTAGAGTTGGAGATATTATTCCTCCCTGCGGAGTACCCTCTTCTGTCGGAAACAGCCTGTTGTCGAAAACAAATCCAGATTTAAGCCACTTTTTTAGCATGACTTTATCCATTGGGATATTGTCTATAAGCCATTGGTGACTGATATGATCAAAACAGCCTTTAATGTCCCCTTCCAAAATCCATTTGGGAGAAGCCTCTTTAGCCAATACACAGAAGCATTGTCCTATTGCATCGTGGGCACAACGTTCTTTGCGAAAACCGTATGAACAGTTGTCACCAGTCGTTTCGGCAATGGGGTCTAATGCCATTAAGTATAGTGCTTGCATAGCCCTGTCCTTCATGGTTGGTATTCCCAAAGGTCGGAGTTTCCCGTTCTTCTTTTTAATATGTACCCGTTTTAACGGTTGTGGACGGTATCCTCTTCTCCTTAATTCAGTTATTGCGTTCATTTTCCCATGTGAAGTCGCCCATAAGACATGGTCAACTCCAGCTGTGTTCTTCCCTTTATTGGAAGTCACTCGTCTAACCGCCAATGCTTTGGCATAGAACGAGTGTACCAGCATCCATTGTAAGGCTTTCACCTTGTTATGTTTGCCAGCTTTTTGAGCCTTTACAATACGAGCTTGTAGCTTTTTAACTTCAACTTCACACTTGGTCCAGTTTATGCTTTCCCAAGTGTCCCATTTTGAGTTAGTAGATGCACACGATTTTGATTCGTTCATTTGCTTTTCTCCTTTCAAAAGTTCTAAAAGTTTCTT
>ULWK01006207.1_pt1 | contig 14528 bp, 6 predicted proteins | sample 1960281 | NCBI WGS metagenome assembly ULWK01 (sample SAMEA4835810, study PRJEB28245) | human gut metagenome | biome: gut microbiome; material: fecal sample | place: Denmark | collected 2008 | reverse complement strand
GCGAGCCGCCGTTCCCAGTTCGTGCAGATAGTATTTATAGGGGCGAAAATAAAATGCCCGAGCGGAACTCTATAACTAAAAATGTAAAATTAAAGTCGGGAAGACAATTTGCAAAATGCAAAGCATTGTCTTCCCGACTGTTTTTGTTTAATCAGCAGGAGTGTTCATCGGACAACCGTTTTGATTAAATTTTATGTTTAAACATGATTATGTGATGTTATGGAAGTTGTGTATGATTTTGTAGGGAAGAACCATATTCTCCCGCACGGCGAGCCGCCGTTCCCGATTCGTGTAGATAGTTTGTAATATAAAAAACATATCATGCCCGAGCGTAGCATTGCAATTTTTCGCACAATCCCGTAGGGGCGTTCATTGGACGCCCGCTAAGTAATGACAGAAAATTTATGATAAAAATAAACTGTATAAATGAGATACAGAATTGCAATTACTTTGTAACATTTATATCATTTAAATTACAATATTATTTGTACCATTATTTTTGTTTAAATCAACCCAACGATATACTTCTGAATCAAGGTTGCGTCAACAATATTGATTTCACCGTCATCGTTTACATCGCTGTTAAAAAGCTGAAGCTTGTCAAAGTCCTCAATACCTGCAACATATTTTTGAACAAGCGTTGCATCAGTAACAGAAATGTATCCGTTTAAATCCGTATCACCGCAAGTTAAACCGACCAGAGTATCTCCGATTATTCCGTAATCACAATGAGCGCCGTCTTTAAGTCTGCAATAGCGGTATGACATTACTTTTGTATCTACACCAAGCTGTCTTGAAACATATATTTCAGCATAGCCGTCCTTATCGGGAGCAAAGGATGTTACCGCACCTCCGTTTGTCGCATATGCGCCGGATTCCGCATAGCAATTAACACCGATGCTGTCAGTTCCGAAATCTTCGTATGTAAAATCAAAATCCTTGTAAGAACCGTCGCTAAGCTCAGCAGTCATTGTTCCGTTTTCATTGAACAGACGGGAAAAATCGGAAAGCTTAATTTTCACCTTGACATATTCACCGCCTGTTTTGTCAAACTGATAGAATGTCTGAACATTACCGAAATAACTGTGTCCCTGCGTCATCATATATTTTACGAATTTTTCGCCCTTTGGAAGATTTACAAATTTCGGTGCATTGATACAATCCTTAAACCATATATCGTAATCCTTTTCTTCAGTTGTTTGGAACTTTGCACCGAAATTTTTATCGGTATTTTCAGTGTATCCCGTTGTTGTCACAAAAAGCTGATTGTTTGAGATTTTCTGCGTTGTACCTGTAACTTCAAAGTCCTTGTGATTTTCATCCTCGCTTACCGCCCCTGTCATAAGAACCGAACCGATGGTAAGCACACCGCACATTGCGATTGCAGTTATTTTTTTAATCATATTTTTCATTTTTTATCCTCCGTTTTTATTGTTTATCTGTCCGAACCGACAACATATTTCTGCAAAACAGTTGCATCTTCACCGTGATGCAGTCTGCTGTAAATTATGACGCACGCTCACATATTACATAGTAACGGTCAAAACCGCCGTTGCCGTCACTTATGCAGGTAAACATCGTGAGCAAATCTTTGTCCTTCTGCAAATAGCAGTCGCCTGATTCGCTCGGCTTATTGACTTTGGTTTCAACGACCTTGTAATTGAGTGTATCCCAATAATTTGTGATTGAAACCCTGTCACCGATTTTGAGGTTGCGGAGGTTGTCAAAGAATATTCGACCGATGTATCCCCTGTGACCTGCAAGGACTGCGTTTGTATTCTTACCGCCGATCGGCAATGAGGTTGCACTCATATGTGCCGCACCGTAGCTCATATTTGAGCTGTTCGCACCGAGGTAAATTGGCAGACGCATATTTATTGTTTCGGCGGTAACATAGCCGTAAATGCCGTCGGTTATGCCGTAATCTTCAAGATTGACGGCAGCCTGTGAATAGGTATCGTTGCGGAGCATTTCATACTGGTTCGTTTCAAGTTTTTTGTTGTAGGCAACGCTGTCATTGAAAAGTCTGTCGAGATCAGCCTTGAAAACAACGGGCTGTTTGGAGGTACGCTTGCCGTCCATGTCAATTTTGTAGCCCTCTTCGTCAACCTTGCCGTCCTTGACTGCCTGTTCAAAAGAGCCGTCCTCAACTTCTTCAACACGGGTATCAAAGCCGTCAGCCTCACCGTTTGAAATCTGTGTTCCGATAAAATTTGATATAGGGGGGAATGCGACAAGACCTATTCCGACAACGAGCATTGCTATTGCCACACCCGTAAGTATTTTTTTAATCATCGGAATCACCGCCCGAATCATTCTGATTTTCGTCAGGCGAGTCATCTCTCAGCCGTTTTGCATCGTTTGACTTCTTCTTTTTACGCTTGAGCAGAAATACAACCACAAACACAACAAATGCAACAAAGCCGACAATTATACCGATTGCGACTGCATAAGGGATTTTGTAACCGAGAAAGAATATGTAACCGTTGTCAAATTTCGCAAGTGACACACCTGTTTCAACATATTTAGTATCATCGTATGCAACATGCTTGCCACGCACGAGAAGTCTGTGAGTATTAACGCCGTATGGGGTACAGGTGAGGAGCGTTACAAGGTCTTCACCGTCAACAATTCGCAAAGAATTGATTTCCGAGGGGAGAACAACTTCGATTTGATCAACCTCATATTTCAGCGTTCTGTCGAGGATATGAACATAAAACTCATCGCCGACTTTCACATCGGTGAGATAATCAAAAAATGTTTCACCCGGATAACCCGAATGTGCAGAAATTACAGAATGTGTGCTTGTACCGCCGACAGGCAGGGAAGTATTTTGAAGATGCCCTGCACCCTTGGAAAGAATCTCTTCGCTTGTGCCGTGATAAATTGGCAGATAAATATTGATTTTCGGCACATCAATATAGCCGATAAGACCGTTATCATCAATATTGAGAGTTTTCTCATAATTTGCACCGATTTTCTGAAAAGCTTTTTCATCGAACGGGTCGGTAATTATCATATTATTTGAAAGGCTGTTATTGTACTTAGCAGCCTCTTCAAACATTTTTTGAGTTTTCTCACTCGGCATCTGAGCAACCCTGTTGGTGTACTCCTTAACCATGCTTCGACTGACATAGTTATTAATTGCGGAGCTGACAAGCGGATAGCTCATTATGCCGATTCCCGCAACAAATATTAAAGCTATTAGTAAAATTGACAGCTTTCGTTTCATAAAATTTTCCTTTTCTGCGTGTTTTGTTCCGTTGTTATTATACTATATTTTACTATTTATCGCAACTGCACGGTGAGCCACCGTTGCCGGTTCGTGTAGATAGTTTGTGCAATACCAAAACATATTCCGCCCGAGCGAAAGGTTTAGTTAAATGTAAAATTGAAAATTAATGTCGGGAAGACAGTTTGTAATGTAAAAAACATATTATGCCCGACTGTAAAAATGTAATGGTTCTCCCCTACAGACAATACACAATTTTCATCACATCAAAACATATTATATAAACATAAATATTCATCCGCCTCTACGGCTCTTCTGTAAATAGAACAGGGATGCGTTGCCGCATCCCCTGAAAATTACATATATCACAGATTTTAAGATAAAGATATTCGATTAATTATTTAGCTGCTTTCTTTCTCTTAAGAACAAAGAGGAGAACGCCTGCACAAGCGATAAGTGCTGCACCGCCAACATAGAACATCATTGTACCCATACCACCTGTTGAAGGAACTGTTACAGGATAATCAGGAACTTCTACCTGATTTACTGTGCTTGAATTACCGTCAACTGTAACTGTGATAACACCTGTTGTGCTAATAACAACTGTGTACTCAGAAGAGTTGAGGTTGTAACCTGCAGGAGCTACTGTCTCCTTAACCTTGTATGTACCTGCAGCGAGCTTTGCAAATGTAACATTACCGCTACCGTCTGTTGTCTTAGTGTCAATCAATGTGCCCTCTTTTGTCTTGAGTTCAAATGTTGCATTGCCAAGACCCGTCTTGTTATCTGTTGTGCCATCATACTTGAATACAGGAAGGTCGAATGTGTAAACATATACTGTTCCACCGGACTTTTCAGTCTGACCGTATGTGTTTGTGTATGTAAGTCTGTCGCTGTTGCTGTTGGCTGTTGTAGTGTTGCCTGAAACAGCTGTGTCCTTAAGAACTGCTGTAAGTGTTACAGTAACATCTGAACTTGCATAGAAGTCGTTTGTGCCTTCCTTAGCAGCTTTAAGATAAGACTCTGAAAGAGAAATCTTAATATCTGACTGTGATGAAGCATCTACTGTGTAATCTGAAGTTGAAAGTTTAGTGTTGTCAACCTTAACTTCTGTTACAGCAGGAGTGTCAAAGCTACCTGAAAGGTTATCGTGGATTGTGTATTCAGTAAGCGGAACTTCCTTAGAACCTGTCACTGAAGCTGTGAGCTTAAATGTTACTGTGTCGCCTGCAGAAGCAGTTGTGCTCTTAGTATCGATGTCGCCACCAACGATTTCCTTAGAAACTTCAACTGCACCTGTGTTAATCTTGAGTTCGATTGGAGCTTCTGCTGAACCCTGAGTTGTCTTTGTGCCCTCAGGAAGAGCAAAGAGAGCGCCGCCCTTTTTCTTTACGCTTGTTTCAGCAGGCTGGCCTGTAACCTTAACATAGTAAACACCTGCTTCATTTGTACCGAAGTTGTAAACATCTTCGTCAGAAGCGAATGTGTGGTCACCCTTGCTGTCTGCAAATGTTGCATTTTCGCAAGCCTCGAGAAGAGCCTTTGAATCGTTACCTGATGCATTTTTCCAAGTCTTGAGAGCTGTTGCAACAGCTGTGCCACCCTGGATTTCTGTATATTCGCCTGTTGTTGTGTTAATTTTTGCTACCTTATAAACATTTACTGTAAAGCCGTTCTTGCCCTTGATAAATGCGTTATAAGCATCGCTTGTAGCAGCGCTTGCTGAGAATGGAATCATGAGAGCGATCATCATTACTGCGAGAACTGCTGCAAAGATTTTCTTTGTAGTTTTCATTTTTCTTTCTCCTTTGTGTTTGATTTAATATATGTAATTATATTCTAACCGAATGGTTAAACGGGTTGGGGTGGCTGCATGGCGGACACCGGCTAACAACGGTGTCCGTAGCAGTCAAAGAGGTTTTCTATGAAAGAAACATATGATTAAAAAATCACCTGTTCTAACAAGTTAAATCATATTGGGTTACTTTCTGCGTCTTGCTCTGCGTTTTTTACGACCTTTTCCGTAATAGATTGCGTAACCCGTGAACATTGTCACCGCAAGACCTGCAACCGACAAACCGAGAACAAAATAACCGTTCATTCCGTCACCGCTTGCCGAAGGCATTGTAATTGCGCCGTCAACATAATCATATGTAACATCGTACTTACCCTCAACAGGTAGTGTGAAGTAGGTGAGTGTGTAGTTCGGGGTGTAACCCTCTGACGGTTTGTACTCAAACAGACAGTATGTCTGATATGTTGAAGTACCTGATATATAATTATCGGAATTTTCGCTCCATACAACATTACCGTTTGTTTTTGTAAACTCACCGTTACCGTCCTTGAAGATTGTCAGATTGTCAAACACAGCCTGACCGTTGCTGTTTGTCTTTTTAGAAGCCATATGAGTTTTCATTGTGGCATTTTTAATGATTGTATTGATATCATCTGCAGTAAAGATACCCTCCTCGGATACCTTCATCACCGCAAATTCCGTATCACTTACATTACCGCCTGTCTGATTCTTCTTGTTTACTGTTGCACTTCCGTGTGTGGTTTCATTTTCAAACACGGCTTTTTCAACAGGAGAAGAATTGTTGAAGTAAGTTGCAAGCTGAGCATCGGTTTTGCCTTCAATATCTGAGTTCTTAACCTTAATATACTTAGGCGGCGTTACTTCACCGCCTTCAAGAAATTCAATCTCGGCAAGCCAGGTGTTTGTATCCATTTTATAATCGGATGCATTTTCACCCTCGGCAAGAGCCTCGGTAATCTTAAATCTGTAAACACCCACATTGATTAAGCTGAGGTCTTTGAAGTCAACCTTACCGCTTGCGTCAGGTGTTGCCGATTTCTTGGAAACTAATGCTGTGCTGTTTGTCTTGATAGTATTGCCGTCAGTATCCTGTTTTGCTGTATCCATTGATTCAAGACCTGTCAATGTATAAACGAACTTACTGCCGCTGTAAGGCTTACCGTCAAGAGTCTTATTTACCGAAACGGCAAAGTTTGTAGGATTAACCTTATTGACAAAGTCAAGCACATTTCCTGCTTCCGCAAGAGTACCGACGAATGTACCGTTGAAGTTCTGATCGCCTACTTTATAGGGAATATAACCTGTAACGGTTTTCTCTGTAATCTTATAAGTTGCACCTACAGGAATATTGAGAAGCTTAATGCTTTCGCCTTTTTTGATTGTGAACGAACCGTCCAAGGGTGTACGGTAAGCTGTGCTTGAATAATCACTTGCGCCCTTCTCTTTGAGCTGATACTCAAGAGGATAGGTCTTGTAGTCATAGGTTGAACCGTTGCCGTCAAAGTCGAGAGCAATTGCAAATGTAAACTGCTGACTTGTGTCGTAGTCGGTTGTACCGTCTTCATCAACAACATTCTTTGAAATTTCAAGAGGTGCTGTCACTATCTTGTTGGTATAGTCGAGCTGGAGCTGTGCATAAGCACTTTCATCAGCGGGATCCGCAAGATTGAATGCCGAGTCCGTAGCTGAACCGCTCTTGATTATTGAACCGACTCTGTTGTTAACGAGTTCCCAGTTTGTTGTGTATTTAAGATCACTGCTGTCTGTTGACTCGTCAACCGTCATATCGTTGCCGGTCTTGAATGAGTTGTCAAAGTCAGCCATATAATCATCTTTAAGTGTGAAACCGCTGTTTGAAAGAGTTTCACTGCTTGTGCTTTCGTCTGATTTTGTAAGCTTGTAGCTTTTACCGGAGGTATCGTTGCCGTTCTCTTTGATTGTATAATCAAAAGCTTCATTAGCTTTGAGATCATCTGAAATTTCAGAAACAACGTCGCCTGTATCAAGTGCCTTTGTAACCTTGAGGTCATTGTTGGCAGGTGTCATTGTAAAGTTTACTGAGAAGTTAGATTCAGCCTCACCACGCTCCATATAGAATACTACCATATGGTATGTCTTGTTAGGATCAAGCTGAACACCATTGTTGATTGTCTTTGAAACGGTGCCAAGGTTTGTAGGATGTGACGAAACGTCTGCAGAATACGGAGTGCCGTCACCGTTCCACATTTTACCGTAAAGGTCTGAAAGAGTAAGCTCTTTTGTAAGCTTGCCGTCATTTATATTCTGCCACTTACAGAAGATAGCATTTGTATTGTTGCCAAGTTTTGACTTTTTGAATTTGTAAAAACCGTCTGATACTTCATAAGGTTTTACATAACGTTTACCATTATTAGGTGTACCAACACTTTCATCCTGCCAAACATACAAACAGAAGTCTGTATAATTACCTGTCTTAACCCAAAACTCATCACTCGGAACTGTAAGTTTTGTCGACGATGATGAAGGTGAGTAGTCGGCAAATACATTGTCGGCTGTTGCTTTCATTGTATTAAAGTTAATTGAACCGCTTGCCTCTTTATGGTCACCGCCGAGGTCGAGAGCAAGCTCTGCATCAGCGCCTGTTGAATCTTCACCGATATAAACCCAAAGGTCATCGTCACCGGTGAAGTTAAAGGTTACATCTTTGCCGTTTGTAAGTGTACCACCCTTCGGAACTCTGAAGTCTATATCAAGTCTGATACCGAAACCATAGTCAAGGTTATCGTTAGTACCCTTGCCCGATGATGTAGCCGAAGTATTGTTGAATGGGAAAATACCATAACCGTTGGTGCCGCCGAAGCTACCCAGGTCATCGAGAATTCCATACTTCTTATCCGCACCGTAGTTAATTTTTGTAGGTGTGAGGCCGTTCCATGTGAAGTAGATGTTATCGGCTGCACTCTTTGAAGTAAATTCATAAGTAGTAACGCCTGCACTGTCAGTAGTTGTACGGAACGGGAAAGATGACTTATAAACATTGGCAACTCTTGCACCATTATATGTAGCGGTTGAAAGTGCCTCAGCATCAAAGTACGGGGCTTTAACACCATTTATAACCTGAAGATTGCCCTTGCTGTCAAGCCTGTTGTACATAAGACCCTGTAAGGACTGGTTATAATTACCGTCACCCCATTTCATGCCGTTGGAGTTGTTTACTGCATAGTAATAGTTATCATCATAATTGTTGATATTTGTAAGTCCTTTTGCGTGAGTCTTAAATGTTTCGTAGTGTTCATTACCCTTATACATATTGCCGAAGTAGAGAGGATATTTCCAGTCCGAATTATATTTTGAAGCAATGTTGCTTATGTAGCTGTTGAAGTTATCAAACTGATACCAATAGTCATACATATTGCCATTACCCTGACACTGAAGATACCCTTTCTCCTGCTCCATATCAGACCAGTAGTCAAAGTATGTTGCATCAACGCCTACGATGTTAGGATTATTTGAGAATGAATTTTCAACAACAGCGTTATAGTCTACATTGCCTATTTCCGAGAATTTTGTCCAGCTTTCGCCTCTGGCTGTCTTAACATATGTAGCCGTGTTCTCGCTGTAGCTCGAATCATCATATCCCGAACCTGTCGGATATGAAGTTGCGGAAGATGCACCGTTGAGATTAGGTTTTTGCGGATGGAATCTTAAAACCGCATCTGTCGGAATTTTACCGCTGAACACCACATGACCGTTTACCGTGGTTTGTGTAAGCTCAACTGTTCCTTCATATGCATCGTTGTAGTCAAAAGTTGCATAAATCTTTGGAAGCGACTTCCAGTCTTCGTTTGAAACATAAACTGTTTTATATATTGCCTTTGACTGTTTGTCGGGAGCTTCAACAGAAAGGTATTTACTTTCTTTGAACGAGCCGTCAATTGTAAGATAAAATTCCGTGTCGCCCGAAGTACCCGAAAGGTCGAGAGTCTTGATGAACGGGTTAGTCCACTGACTTTTTGAGGCGTCATAAAGAGCATTATCGGTACTGTATGAATCGTTAATACTGAGGTCGCTTGTTTGTTTTTCGCCCTTGCTGTTGAAGATTACATATTTATAGGATGATTTAACATCCACATAGTAGTAATCGCTGTCCGAAGATGTGAGCTTGTTCATTGCAACACCGGGCCACTTTTCATTGCAGTCAGTATCGGTTACCCAAGAATATGCATAAGCTTCGTTATAGGTGTTACTGTTATGAAGATAGATACGACGGGAATCGCTTGCAACAGTCTTTTCGGGAAGAGTAAATTTAACCCCCGAAGAAAGCTCAATTCTTGTTGCACCGGATGGTGCAGTGGTTTCAAAAACTCCCGAAGAATTTTTGCTTACCGTACCCGTACTGAGAACCGTGCCGTCATCCTTAGCAAAACGATATGTAACAGAAGAAAAATCTTTCCATTCCTTATTCTTGGTCAGGTTAATATAAATCTTCTGTCCCGAAGATGTTGCCGCAAATACATTAAGCGACATACCCGACACGGCACATACCGAAAGCATGATGGTAAGTGCAAGCACAAGGGAAAAGCTTTTCTTTACGGTTCTGCAAAGCTTTTTACCTAATTTCATAATTTTTTCTTCTCCTTCATTGCCGATTACTTTGTTTTGGCAGTCAAAGTACAATTAAACAGGACTGCATAGAACAGTCCAATATATCTGCCAACTAATTATGAAACGCAAATTTTTGAATTTGTTCTTCTTTTTGATTTGCATACAATTATATAATATTTTATTGCTCTTTTGTAGAGACAATATAGCCAAACTTTGGGTAATGTTTTTGGTTATTTTGCATATCCGCAAATACGATTTAATATTTTTGACCATAATGTGATTTTATTACTTATTTATCACCATTTTTTGCGTTTATGATAAATTATACCCATTATATAACCTTAACGGGCAGTTAAAAAGTTAATTTCAGCACTAAATTTGTTGATTTTTAATTCTTTTTTCAAAAATATCAAAAAATTTTATGCAAGTTTACTCCAAGCTGCGCGTGTAGAAATATGTATTATTTTGCGATTGTTGTTTTTAAACATAAAATGCCCCAAAACCAGCATTTTGCAGAATTTTTCAGATATATTTTTATAATCAATATCTATATCTCATCAAATTAATCACCGAATACCTTGAAAATTCGGCACAAATAAAGGGCAGAGTATTGCTCTCTGCCCTTCAAAATGTAATTCACTTAAATCGCAATTATACAAACCGCTTTATGCAAACATATTAAAGATCTCTGCCGCAGCACTTCTTGTACTTTTTACCGCTGCCGCACGGACAGGGATCGTTTCTGCCGATTTTCTTGCCCTTACGGATAGTCTTGTTGACAGAATCCGTACCGTCTGCAGAAGTTTCTGTAGGCTGAGCAACCTGCTCACGGTGAAGCGCCTGCTTTACGGCGTCCGACTGTTCAACAGTTTCTTCATCATCGGATGCAGACTTTGCCGCTGCGGCAGCCCTCTGAGCTGCTCTCTTTGCCGCTGCAATTGCATCCTGTCTTTTCTGAATCTCATAAACACGCTTTGGCATAATGAGCATCATCTTGACAGTATCTTCACGAATGCTTTCAATCATCTCATCAAACATATCGAAGCCTTCAACTCTGTACTCAACAACAGGATCGTGCTGACCGTATGAACGAAGTCGGATACCGCTCTTGAGCTGATCCATATTGTCGATGTGATCCATCCAATGTGTATCAACATTCTTGAGGAGGTAAACACGCTCCATCTCACGGATTGTTTCCTCGGGAAGAAGCTCTTCGTTTTCCTTGTAGATTTCAAGAGCATCATCAACGAGCATCTTCTGAATCTCTTCGGGTTCCATATCTTCAAGATCCTCAAGGCTGAAATCGTACTTAGAATCATCTCTGATAAGCCAACCTGCATAGTAATCCTTAAGGCTCTGGAAGTTCCAATGCTCTGCAGGACCTTCGGGGAGATACTGCTTGATTGAAGTTGCGATTGTATCCTCAACCATTTTGAGGATTGTTTCGTGGAGATCCTCACCGTTAAGAACCTGATCACGCTGACCGTAGATGATTTCACGCTGTTTGTTCATAACATCGTCGTACTGGAGGACATCCTTACGAATGCCGAAGTTACGAAGCTCAACCTTTTCCTGTGAGCCCTCGATAATACTTGTGAGCATTTTATTCTCAATAGGCATATCTTCGGCAACATTCATACGCTCCATCATCATTTTCATTCTGTCACCGCCGAACAGACGCATAAGGTCATCCTCGGTTGAGAGGAAGAAACGGCTGACGCCCGGATCGCCCTGACGGCCTGCACGGCCACGGAGCTGGTTATCAATACGGCGTGACTCGTGTCTTTCCGTACCCATAATGTAAAGACCTCCGGCCTCTCTTACCTTTTCAGCCTCGCCCTTAATTTCTTCCTTATACTTGTCATTCAGTTCTCTGAATGTATTTCTTGCATTGATGATTTCTTCATCATCGGTTTCCGCATAACCTGTAGCTTCTTCAATAAGCTCCTCTGTAAAGCCCTGCTTACGCATTGCGGCTTTTGCCATATACTCTGCGTTACCTCCGAGGATGATATCGGTACCACGACCTGCCATGTTGGTTGCGATTGTTACCGCACCGAGTTTACCTGCCTGAGCAACAATTTCAGCCTCTTTTTCATGCTGTTTTGCATTGAGGACATTGTGCTTGATGCCTCTCTTTTTGAGCATTTTCGAAAGAAGCTCCGACTTCTCAATTGAAATTGTACCGACAAGGACAGGCTGTCCCTTTTCGTGGGCCTCAACAATTGCATCAATAACAGCGTGGAACTTGCCGTTTTCTGTCTTATAAACCGAATCGGGGAGGTCTTTTCTTAAAACAGGCTTGTTTGTAGGAATTTCAACAACATCAAGCTTGTAGATTTCCTGGAATTCTTCCGACTCTGTCTGAGCAGTACCTGTCATACCAGAAAGCTTTTTGTAAAGACGGAAGTAGTTCTGGAATGTGATTGTAGCAAGAGTCTTGCTTTCGCTCTGAACCTTTACGCCCTCTTTAGCCTCAATAGCCTGGTGAAGACCTTCGTTAAAACGACGACCGTACATAAGACGACCTGTAAATTCGTCAACGATGATAACTTCGCCGTCCTTGACAACATAGTCAACATCAAGCTTCATAACGCCATTTGCCTTGATAGCCTGATTTACATGGTGCTGAATTGTAAGGTTATCGGGATCGGTAAGGTTTTCAATACCGAAAAATTCTTCGGCTTTCTTAACACCGCTCTGTGTGAGGGTTGCTGTTTTCTGCTTTTCATCAACAACATAATCAATGTCGTTTTCCTTGTAATATTCCTCCATATCCTCTTTTGCGTCAAGTTCTGCAAAACGCTGAACTTTAAGAGTTTTTGCAAAAGCGTCAGCCTTTGCGTAAAGGTCTGTTGACTTGTCGCCCTTACCCGAAATAATAAGAGGAGTTCTCGCCTCATCAATGAGAATTGAGTCAACCTCATCGACAATTGCAAATGCGTGCGGGCGCTGAACCTTGTTTTCCTTGTAAACTACCATGTTGTCACGGAGGTAGTCAAAACCGAGTTCGTTGTTTGTTCCGTATGTAATGTCTGCGGCATAAGCCTTTTTTCTGCCCTCATTATCGAGATCGTGGCAGATAAGACCGACCGAAAGACCGAGGTATCTGTAAAGCTTGCCCATCCACTCTGAGTCACGGCGGGCAAGGTAATCGTTGACTGTTACAATGTGAACACCTTCGCCTGTAAGAGCGTTGAGGTATGCAGGGAGGGTAGCAACCAAGGTTTTACCTTCACCGGTTTTCATCTCGGCGATTCTGCCCTGGTGAAGAACGATACCGCCGATAATCTGAACGGGGAAGTGCTTCATACCAAGCACTCTCCAGCCTGCCTCACGACAGGTTGCAAATGCTTCGGGGAGAATATCGTCTGTTGTTTCGCCGTTGGCAAGTCTTTCTTTAAGAATTGTTGTCTGGTTCTTGAGTTCACTTTCGCTCATAGCCGCATATTTATCTTCGAGTGCAAGCACCTTGTCACAGATTGGTTGCACACGCTTAACTTCACGCTTGCTGTAGTTGCCGAACATAGCCTTTAAAAAATTCATCAGGGTTCTTCCTTTCAATGTACCGAAAAAATCGGTCAAACTGTATTTTCAATAATATAATTTTAATTTACTGCACCGCAGACGCTCCAAGGCTTTTTGCAGCCTGAATCATTGCGGCCTCAACCACGGGACCGGCATATTGGAAACCGAAACCCGAATCCTGTACAACACAGGCAAAGGCGAGAGGGCAGTCCTCATCTTTTGAGTAGCCGACCATCCAGCCGTTAGGGTTCTTATCATCGCCGACTTCACCCGTACCTGTTTTGGCACAGACTGTAAGTCCTCCAAAAAGGTTGTCGCCGTAGTAATCCGAAACGGTGTATCTCATAACATCATCAAGCTTTGCCGCCGTATCGGATGAAAAAAGCTCCTGTCCGCTGCTCTTGTAGTTTATGCCGAGTGCGGAGAGTATGGATTCATCTTTGATAAGGGTAGGGTTTGTAGCCTTACCGCCGTTTGCGATTGCACCGCAGATAATTGCCATCTGCATCGGGTTTACCTTGTCATTATACTGACCTACACCCGACCAGCCAAGCTGGTTTTCATTGGCATCGCTGACATCATATGAACCTTTTGCGGTTTTAATTCCGTCAACATCAAATGAGCTGTTAATGCCGATTTTCTCGGCAGTTTTTGTCATTGTGTCACTTCCGAGTTCAACGGCAAGCTTTGCAAAAACAATATTGCAGGAATGTGCCATTGCCTCTTTATATGTCAGCGTTCCGTGAGTTTCCGTACAGGTAACTTCACTTCCGCCTATGTTCTCACTTCCGTTACAAACCCAAGTGCGGTCATAAAGGTCGGGAATATTCTCGATTGCCGCCGCAGATGTAACGATTTTGAAGATTGAACCCGGAGTAAAGGTTGACGAAAGCACATTATCAAGGTAAACGCCCTCGTATTCGCTTTCGTTGTCCTCGGTAATTTCGGGAGGAGCCTGCGGATCGTAAGCCATGGTGCTTATGGAACAGATAACCTCGCCTGTTTTGTAGTTATATATTACACAGGCACCTTTTTTGTTATAAGCTGCAAGAACATCATAAGCCGCCGCACAGGTTGCGGAATCGACTGTCAGCTTTATATCGTGAGAGGCTCTCAATGATTCCGGCATATTAAGTCCGAAAACAAGGTTATAGCCTATCAGCTGAGAACGATACATACTTTGAACAGCCGTTGAAATGTTAAGGCTGTCATCACCGACAACATGAAGCAGAGATTTTCTTACGCTCTCGCTTTCGTTATAAACTCTTTTACCGTCAACCGTCTGTGCAAGAGCCGTGCCGTTGCGGTCATAGATTGCTCCTGCCTGTGCAAGGCCGCCGTCACCTGCTATATGCGCATTATATGCCT
>ULWK01007185.1_pt1 | contig 14613 bp, 17 predicted proteins | sample 1960281 | NCBI WGS metagenome assembly ULWK01 (sample SAMEA4835810, study PRJEB28245) | human gut metagenome | biome: gut microbiome; material: fecal sample | place: Denmark | collected 2008 | reverse complement strand
GAAAGAGAGGATATCTAAGATATGAGCAATTATGGAACACCTTATGATGACTCATTTCGCACATTACTGACGGACTGTAAACGATTGATTGTCCCATTGGTAAACGAAATGTTTGGAGAAAATTGGCAGGAAACAGAGAATGTGGAACTGTATCAGAATGAAGTGTTTATCACAACAGGAGCCGATGAAAAGCGAATCACAGATTCAAATTTTACAATCGGTAACTCAAGACGGTATCACATTGAATGTCAAAGTAGCGTAGACGGCACAATGACGGTACGGATTTTTGAGTATTCGACGCAGATTGCAATTACTACTGCAGAATCAGATGTTTCAAAAACGGTATTCACAATGCCTGCATCTGGAATTTTATATTTAAGATGCAATGATAGTACACCAGATTCCCATGAAATTGTGGTAAATACACCTGGAGGAACTGTAAGCTATAAAATTCCAATTGTAAAGATCAAAGATTACAGTTTGGATGATATGCTTAGTAAGAAGTTGTTTTTCTTAATTCCGTTTTATTTTTTCAATTACTCACTTGAAAAAATGGAAAAAGATCATGCGTTGATTGAAGATATGAAAAATACATATCTTAAGTTGTGGGATCAGTTGGAATCGTTGGTTCAACAAGGCAAAATATCGGAATTTGAAAAATCTGCAATCAAAGCAATGTGTGACAAGGTAGCACAATCATTAACCAATAAATACGATAACGTGAAGGAAGGAGTTGATTCTGTTATGGGTGGAGAAATACTTGATTATGAAGCAAAACGGATCAGGAATGAAAGCAGGAATGAAAGCAATATTGAAGCAGTGTATAACATGCTTGTTGCAAATGTGGATGAATCCGTGGTACAGCGAATGTACCCAGAACAGTTTGAAGCTGGAAAGAAACGTTTTGTTTCTTCTAAACACGTAAATGTATAATTGCCTATTTAAGGACCATCTCAGTGATGAGGTGGTCCTTTTCTTATGCCCTCGAAGCAGGATCATCTTCTAACAGATCCTCAATTGCACAATCCAAAGCATTTGCCAGTCGGTTCAAAATATCTCCCTGTGCATGATTGATGTTGCGAGTACGCTGTTCGTACGCCTTTATCGTTTGAAGGTTTACACCGGATCTGATTGATAATTGACCTTGTGAAAGTTTTTTCTTTTCTCGTAATTTCTTAAGATTGCCCATTTTAAGCCAAAATACCACTGTAGTGACCCGGAATGTACGTTTGAGTTCAACATTATAAATCATTTACATTGATTTTACGTGAAATTGTGGGTACTATTCATAGTAGAACATGAAAATTTATAGTTACCGTCCAAAAACAACCAAGGTGAGGAAAACGATTGATTTTCTGTTTGAAAAATGCTACAGTATTACCAGATTTTGTGAAAATCCGCTAAAAGTAGAAGATGACTGGATAAAAGACTATGCACTGGAAGAGGAAATATGATAATTATAATTGTAGTGCATTTTATGAACCATCCTATGTGATAGCAAGGGCATATCAAAATGGAAGATTTTCATTTGGTGGGAGGGATAAGATGAAGAAAAAAATTGCGTTGGTAATCACAATTGCGGTATGTATAGTATCCGTATCAGCAAATGTTTATCAGTACAGGGTGATACAGAATAAAAACGCGTCTATAACATGGAACCAAAAGGTTGTGGATCAGATGTTTCAGGAGGAACTGGCATACACAAGTTATGGAGTATCTGGAAAGGAACATGATGTTCATCATATGGTGGCTGAGTTTAGAGATTATCTGGAAAATTTACAGTCCGATGAAACACAGTGGAAAAATGCAAAGAATGGTGACTTAGATCGGTTGTATGATGCGTGGTCAGAGGTACTTACGCAGATCGATAAGGGAAAGAAAGCCCGTGTTGCAGCAGCTTCAAAAGTGAGACAGATTTTGAAAAATTGTGCAACGTCCCCAACCTCATAATGAGAAATTTTCGTTGAATTCGACCTTTGAATGCCCTCTTTTCCTTGTGGTACAATAGAAATACAGGGAAAAGGGGGAATTATCTTGTATCAGATAGGAGAATTTATTGTCAAAGCTGCAAACGGAGTATGTGAGGTAAAGGATCTGGTGCATCTGGATTTTTCAGATACAGATTCTAAAAAACTGTACTATCACCAGCAATGATCCGGAGCGTCTGGTGGGGATCATCAAACTGATCTGCGACCGGAAAGAAGAGCGTGTCCGGCAGGGCAGAAAAGTTACGGCGGTGGATGGGCGTTATTTTAAACTGGCAGAGAATCTGCTGTATGGGGAACTGGAAGTGGCACTGGATAAAGACACAGAGGAAATCCACAGGCTTATTCAGGAGCAGTGTGGGTAATCCCATAATTTAATCGTTTTAAGCTTCCCTTCTGGAAGGTATATTCCGGCGTGTGAAACGGATAGGTGACTTCATCTTCATAATACCATGGGTCATCTTCGTGCGCCGGATTTTTTAATACATGAAATTGTTGTGCCGGCATATATCCCTGTGCAAGCAGGAAGGCTTTTTTGCCGTCTGCATTTTCGCACAGATCAACGACCATCACAACATGCCCTGGATTTCCGCCTTTTAAAAACACATCTCCCACCTGCAGATCAGATAGCGGGATCGGCTGTGCTTCGGTATCCATGGAGGCGGTACCGGCATAAGAAAAAACGATACGCAGATAGTCTTTCAAACTGTCGTAGGAAGTGTCCGGCTGTGCACTTTTGATCCAGCTTACATTATTTCCGTTTACACGGATACGGTAACCGTCTGCCCACTTCGTATACTGGGCGTCAAATCCATTCGTAAAATGAAAAGCAATGCGATCGTATTGCTTTGTACTCCAAAAATATTCTGCATATACCCGGATGGCGGAATCCGCGCATTGCTGGAGATCCTCATGTTCAAGTGGGAGATCAAATACGGCAACATGAGCCTTTTGATTGCGTTTTTTACTGCCGTCATATAATAGAACGGGACTTTGATCAGGCTCCATGGCATAGTTTCGCAAAAACTCTGCAAGACTTCCGTCGGCTTCTTTGGTTCTTGTGTAACCGTCCGATGTGTGGATGCGGCTTTCTAATGTCATGCCGGAAGCGTCAATCAGAGAAAGCGTGGAAGAAGTTTCCGTTTCTGTTGGTCCGGCCTGCGGTTCTGTCTGTCTGGAAATAGTTTTTTGTGAATCCGTCTGTGAATGGCTGGCATGACAACCGGTGAACGTGATGCCAAGGGATAGGATGCCGATTCCGAATAATAATCTTTGTACTAATTTTTTCAATGTTTTCTTCCTCATTTAAATATAATCTATGACAGAGCATACCACACTTTTGGAGAAAATAATAGAAATTGTTCTTGACAGGTAAAAACGTGTTTGATAATGTTATTTCATAAAGTCATATTGTTTCTGAATATTATATTAGTAAATGTCAATAGGAACAAATCACGGGGGATTCTCCCACGACTCCATGAAATTTAAAAACAGAATGAAGGGTTACATGATAACTTGACATACTACTATTGAATAGGGTAATGTAAAGGAGAAAAGATGGTCAGAACATTTATACAGACACGCGAATTTTCCAGGAATTGGGATAAACTTGGGTTTAAGGATGAAGATTTAAGAAAGCTGGAATTAGAATTGCTGGAAAATTCTGATTTACATCCGGTAATAAAGGGAACAGGAGGACTTCGAAAGATCAGAATTCCTTTTGCAAATGAAGGGAAAAGTGGCAGTGCCCGTGTTTGCTATGTGGATTTTGTGGTTCAAGAGGTTATTTATTTGATTACCGTGTATTCTAAAAATGAAAAAGAAAATCTGTCGCAAGCTGAACGTAATGGTATCAAAAGTTTAATTGAACAATTGAAATTGAAGTTATAGGAGAAGAAATAATATGAGCGATGTATATGAAAGTATTGTGGCTGGATTACAGGAAGCCATTGAGGATGCAAAAAGTAAAGAAAAAAAACTTCCGCGCCGTGTCGTGACAGTTGTTCCTGTTAAGGAATACAATGCCAGCGAAGTAAAGAAGATTCGTAACGAAACCGGAATGTCGCAAAAGACATTTGCAAGTTATCTTGGTGTTTCCTGTAAGACTGTGGAGGCATGGGAATCTGGAATCAATCATCCGTCAGGTGCAGCAAGCCGTCTTCTGCATATGATGGAGATGGATCGAAATCTCACAAAAGAATTTCCTTTTGTATCCATAGAGGAATAATAAATAATACATGAGTGTTTTCCAAAAACTGGAAGACACTCATTTTTATTGAGAAAAATAATTCTTGCATAATACCCACAGGGGGTATATAATGCGATGCAGAAGGATACCCATACAGGGTATCGGACAGAGAGGAGACATAATCCGAATGGAAAAAGAACATACTTGTGAATGCTGTAAGAAAAAAGAGCGTTCCGAGAAGGAACGGAAAGATATGATCAATCGCCTGAGCCGCATTGAAGGACAGATCCGCGGCATCAAAGGCATGGTAGAAAAAGACTGTTACTGCCCGGATATCATCACACAGGTAGCGGCTGCCAATGCGGCACTCAACAGTTTTAATAAAGTCCTGCTGGCACAACACATCCGTACCTGCGTCGCAGATGGCATCCGAAACGGCGAGGACGATAAAGTAGACGAATTAGTAACGATGTTACAAAAATTAATGAAGTAAGAAATGTAGGAGGCAACTATGAAGCAATATGAAGTGACCGGCATGAGCTGTGCGGCATGCTCCGCCCGCGTGGAAAAAGCCGTCTCCAAAGTGCCGGGTGTGACTTCCTGCTCTGTCAGCCTGCTGACCAACTCCATGGGAGTGGAGGGCACGGCAACCGATCAGGAAATCGTAAATGCAGTTGTCGCAGCCGGATACGGCGCAGCACCCAAAGGCGCAAAAAAAGAACAGACCGCAGCAGAAGAGGAAGAAGCATTAAAAGACCACGAGACACCGAAACTGCGCAAGCGTCTGATCGCATCGGTCATCTTTCTTGTCGTGCTGATGTATTTTTCCATGGGACATATGATGTGGGGCTGGCCGGTACCGGCTGCCATGAAAGACAATCATGTGGCAATGGGAATGTTGCAGATGCTTTTAACCATCATCATCATGGTGATCAACCAGAAGTTCTTTGTGAGCGGTTTTACCAGCCTGCTCCACGGCGCACCAAATATGGATACACTGGTGGCACTCGGCGCCGGAGCATCGTTTGGATACAGTACGTATGCCCTGTTTGCCATGACCGGAGCGCAGGTGCGCGGCGATATGGATGCAGTCATGGGATATATGCATGAATTTTATTTCGAGTCCGCGGCCATGATTCTGACACTCATCACCGTCGGAAAAATGCTCGAATCCCACGCAAAAGGCAGGACAACCGATGCCTTAAAAAGCCTTATGCGGCTGGCACCGAAGACCGCAACGGTGGTGCGGGACGGACAGGAAGTTACCGTGTCAATTGCAGAAGTGCGGCAGGGGGATATCTTTGTCGTGCGTCCGGGGGAAAATATTCCGGTCGATGGAATTGTCATAGAAGGCAGCAGTGCGGTCAACGAGGCAGCACTCACCGGAGAAAGTATTCCGGTCGACAAACAGAAAGGCTCCTCCGTCAGCGCGGCAACGACGAACCAGTCCGGGTTCCTGCGCTGTGAGGCAACCCGCGTGGGAGAAGACACCACGCTTTCCCAGATCATCAAAATGGTGTCGGATGCGGCAGCCACCAAGGCGCCGATTGCAAAAATCGCCGATAAAGTATCCGGTGTGTTTGTACCAACGGTCATCATCATTGCAGGAATCACGGTCATCGTCTGGCTGATTGCCGGAAAAGACGTCGGGTTTGCACTGGCGCGCGGGATTTCCGTGCTCGTTATCAGCTGTCCGTGTGCACTGGGACTTGCAACACCTGTAGCGATCATGGTCGGAAACGGCATGGGAGCCAAAAACGGAATCCTTTTCAAAAATGCCGTGGCACTGGAGAATGCAGGAAAAACGCAGATCGTAGCATTGGACAAGACCGGAACAATCACAACCGGGGAACCGCGTGTGACGGACATTCTCCCTGCAAAGGGATATACGGAGCGGGAGCTGATGCAGCTTGCTGCGGATCTGGAGAGCTCCAGTGAACATCCGTTGGCAAAGGCGGTTATGGAGCACGCAAAGGCAAGCGGTATTTCCAATACTGCAGTGCACGATTTTCAGGCATTGCCGGGCAACGGACTTTCCGCGGTGCGCGGAGAAGATCTGCTGCTGGGCGGAAGTATTTCTTATATGCAGCAGAAGGTAAGCGTGGATGCGGCCATGACAGAACAGGCAAAGAAACTGGCAGAAGAGGGAAAAACACCGTTGCTTTTTGCCAAAAATCATACCTGTGCCGGTCTGGTTGCCGTAGCAGACACGATCAAAGAGGACAGTCCGCAGGCGGTAGCTAAGCTGCGTGAGATGGGAATCCGAGTCATTATGCTGACCGGGGACAACGAGCGCACAGCAAAAGCCATCGGCGCACAGGCAGGAGTGGACGAGGTGATCGCAGGTGTTCTGCCGGAAGGAAAAGAGGCGGAGATCCGCAAACTCAGAGAACACGGCAGAGTTGCCATGGTCGGAGACGGTATCAACGATGCACCGGCACTGACGCGTGCAGACACCGGAATCGCCATCGGCGCCGGAACCGATGTGGCTATCGATGCGGCATCCGTTGTTCTGGTAAAAAGCCGTCTGTGGGATGTCCCGGCAGCAATCCGTTTAAGCCGCGCAACGCTTCGGAATATCCACGAAAATCTGTTCTGGGCATTCTTTTATAATGTAATAGGGATTCCACTTGCGGCCGGAGTGTGGTATCCTATATTTGGATGGAAATTAAATCCGATGTTTGGCGCGGCAGCCATGAGTTTATCGAGCTTTTGTGTCGTGACCAACGCATTACGGCTGAACCTGTTTTCCGTACACGGAAAAGCAAATAAAGATGCTGCACCGGCAGCAGAACCGGTAGAAATAAAAACAAGCGAAAGTGAGGAAAAAGTAATGACAAAGACAATGCATATTGAAGGAATGATGTGTGGACACTGTGAGGCAACCGTAAAGAAAGCACTTGAGGCACTTCCGGAAGTAACATCCGCAGAAGTCAGCCATGAGGCTGGCACTGCCGTTGTGACCTCATCCACGGAAGTGGCAGATGATGTATTAAAGAAAACGGTAGAAGAGAAAGATTACAAGGTTACAGCGATTGATTAAGAATGTTACAGCGGTCCAATGGAACGTGGAGCCGCCTGTTTCCGTCGGAGAAGGGTGGAGTGGAACATGTATTTTTTTAATAAAAAAATAAAAATCCTGCGTGGGTTTGCACTGGTATGTGTGCTTGCACTGGGATTGTGTTTGACAGGGGGTCTGCAAATAGCAGAGGCAAAAACAACAACATATTATGACGCATCGGCAGGCAGGCTGCACGTCAAAGGAACAAAACTTGTGGACAAAAAGGGACATGAAGTACAGCTTCGCGGAGTCAGCACACATGGACTGAGCTGGTATCCGCAGTACGTCAATGACAAGTGTTTTGCCCAGCTGCATGACAAATGGGGAGCAAATGTCGTGCGCCTGGCGATGTATACCGAAGAGTATAACGGATACTGTAGCGGAGATGCAAAGAACCGCAGTGACTTAAAGAAACTGATCAAAAAAGGAGTCAGGCTGGCAAAGAAACATAAAATGTATGTGATCGTGGACTGGCATATCTTAAGCGATGGAAATCCCAATTCCCATAAGAAAGAAGCAAAGGCCTTTTTCAGGGAAATGTCCAGGGAATTTAAGGGTTACAACAATGTGATTTATGAGATCTGCAATGAGCCGAATAACGGAACAAGCTGGAAAGAGATCAAATCCTATGCCAGGAGTGTCATTTCCACCATTCGCAAAAATGACAAAAAGGCGGTGATTGTTGTAGGAACGCCAACCTGGTCGCAGGATGTGGATCAGGCAGCGGCAGCCCCAATGAAAGGGGAGAATCTTATGTATGCACTGCATTTTTATGCGGCTACCCACAAGGCAGACCTGCGCAATAAAATGACCGCAGCCATCAACAAAGGGCTTCCGGTATTTGTTACAGAGTATGGAATCTGTGACGCTTCCGGAAATGGAGCGATTGACAAAGAAGAAGCAAACCGCTGGGTACAGACGATGGATGAATATGGCGTCAGCTACATTGCATGGAATCTGTCAAACAAACAGGAATCTTCTTCGATTATTAAAAGCAGTTGTTCAAAAGTCAGCGGTTTTAAGAAAAGCGATTTGAGTGATGAGGGCAAATGGCTGTATTCCATGCTTCGGAAAAAAGCCGGCCTGACAAAGTAGCAGCGATTACATAACACGGGCAGGCACCGGGAAAGGAGGGAATCATGCGGATACGAAAGCGCCGGATGCGATGGGGCAGATCAGAAATTGCCCAAGGAGTTGACCAGTGGATAGGCATCTTTTTGGCAATAGTGATATGTTTTTTCGCTTTGCAGCAGAGCTATGGAGTGCAAAATATGTACGATATCACGCAGGCGGAGCCGGACCATCTTGCGGTACATACGATGGAGCGGCAGCAGGGTTCCTTCCTTGATATCCTCGGACGTTCCGAACTGACACAGTTCGAACAGGCGCGTCTGACCGTCAGTGCACGGATCACGCGGCTGAATGCAGAACGCAACATCATTTTGTGGGCAGGACTTGCAAGCGGATTTGCCGGGAATGCTACCCGGATTTATCTGGCATCCTGCCGTATCGAAAACATATTTGTGCGCAGCCATGCGTGGATCATGGCATACATACACTGGCAGGATGGGGAAAAAGCTTCTGACTCTTTGAAATAAGCGACCATTTTCAAAGAGTTCAGGAGGAAAATTTCATGTTAGAAAAAGTCATTATCGTAGTTGTAGTAGCAGTTGTTGTGTTGGCCGCAGGTGTGGCATGGTGGTTTGAGAACGGATCAGCAAGCCATAATGAGGGCAGTCATGCGGCGGATGTGGACAGCAATGAACTGACAAAACTGGAAAAATAAATACATAATGAAAGAGGGAATGTTTCTGTGTGGGAACATTCCTTTTTCTTGTGCGTTTCTTTGTGTTTTGGGGACATATAGAGAAAAAGTAAGCCAGAAAGTCTCGGTGAAAGTTGCCGGAGGGACATATGTAGAAAAAGTGCATTGAAAAATCCCGGGAAAAATTGGCAAAGGGACATATGTAGAAAAAGTGCATTGAAAAATCCCGAGAGAAGTTGGTAAAAGGACATATGTAGAAAAAGCGCATGAAAAAGTCCCACAGGATCTGTTTAACAGGACATAAATGAGCACTTTTTTATCATATGTCCTCTATTTAGTTCGTCATGGGACATGGACGGCTATTTTTTTGCCATATGTCCTCTTATTCAGTTCGTCATGGGACATAGACAAGAATATTTGCTTTATATGACCTCATATCATTATAAGCAGTATATAATTTAATTATATGCGTGAAGGCAGGTGTTGATTTGAATCTTGGTATTGAAAAGGAAACTTTATTTTGGAGTCAAACCTGATGGAACTGTTGTGGGACAGGTTGTGACAGAAGAGTCTTTGTGGGAAGTAAGTAATAAGCAAACATATCCTTGCATAAACTGTACAAACACAGGAATGCAGGGGTATTTTTTTGAAAGCTTATATTGAAGAAAGAGCCGTGGAAATCGCAAACTATATCATTGAACATAAGGCAACTGTGCGGCAGGCTGCCAAACATTACGGGATTTCAAAATCGACCGTTCACAAGGATATCACGGATCGGCTGTGCCAGGTGAATCCGGCACTTGCGGCAGAAACCCGCAAGATTATTGATGTGAATAAATCCGAACGTCATATCCGCGGAGGAATGGCAACAAAGGAAAAATATGCACATTTGCATGCAGTATAGATTTTCTCCTGTCGTGCGTGTTATAATGGGATAACATGCAGGAGGAAAAAACAGTGAATAATATGAAAAAAGAACAGCTCCGCCTTTATGCGGTGACCGACCGCACCTGGCTGGGCAATGAAACATTATATGAGCAGGTAGAGAAAGCACTGGAAGGTGGCGCCACTCTGGTACAGCTGCGTGAGAAGGAACTTCCGGAAGCGGATGTGCAGAAGGAGGCAGAAGAATTGCTGGAACTTTGCCATCGTTACGGGGTGAAACTCATTCTGGATGATGATGTGGAACTGGCGGCAAAAGTCGGCGCGGACGGGGTTCATATCGGACAGTCCGATATGGAACTGGCGCACGCGCGTGAGATTCTCGGACCGGATAAAATCATTGGTGTGACGGCAAAAACCGTGGAACAGGCGAAAGCCGCAGAAGCGGGAGGCGCTGATTATCTGGGAAGTGGTGCTGTGTTTGGCTCTACAACCAAAAAGGATGCCATTCCGATGAAGCACGAGCTGCTGGAAGAAATCTGCCACAGCGTGAAAATTCCGGTTGTGGCAATCGGGGGAATCACGGCAGAGAATGTTTTGCAGTTAAAAGGCAGAGGCATCGCGGGTGTCGCAGTTGTCAGCGGCATTTTTGCCTGCGAGGATATTGAGACAGGCACCCGGCATCTTGGAGAACTTGTAGAACAGATCATATAAAGGGAACAAAAGAGGAGTAAAAAAGTAAAATGAAGAATCATCTGCAGATAAAAAAATTGACATTGACGGCACTTTTCACGGCGGTGGCTGTGGTCGGGAGTATGTTTTCTTTCCCAGTATTGGGCTCAAAATGTGCGCCGGTACAGCATCTGGTGAATGTACTGTGCGCGGTAACGGTCGGACCATGGTGGGGGCTGGCACAGGCTTTTATGGCGGCATTGATCCGTAATCTGACAGGGCTTGGCAGCCCACTGGCATTTCCGGGAAGTATGTGTGGTGCACTGCTTGCAGGACTGCTTTACCAGTATGGGAAAAAGCTTCCGTTTGCATATGTGGGAGAAGTGTTTGGAACCGGTATCATCGGCGGAATGCTTTCTTATCCGATTGCGTATCTGATTATGGGGAATAAAGCAGCGGCATTGTTTACATTTGTAGTGCCGTTTTTGATCAGTACCTGTGGTGGTACGATCATTGCAATTATCGTGACCATTCCAATGAAAAAGGCAGGAATTCTGGACGGTGAAATACAAAGACGGGAGAAACTGTGATGAAATTTTCCGGGGAAAAAGTGGTGGAAATTTATGAGAAAATACAACAGAAACGTCCGATTATCCACTGTATCACAAATGCCGTGACGGTCAACGATTGTGCGAATATCCTTCTGGCGGCAGGTGCGTCACCGACGATGGCACACCATCCCTGTGAGGTGGAAGAGATCACGGCAGGTACAGCGTCACTGATCTGTAATTTCGGGGCCATCTCGGATTATGAGGCGATGAAGACTGCCGGAAAGCGGGCGCATGCGCTGGGACATCCGATCGTGATTGATCCGGTCGGGGTGTCGGGGTCTTCCTATCGGCGTGAAAAATGTCTGGAGTTGATGAAAATAATCCATCCGACCTGTATCCGGGGAAATTATTCGGAAATACAGGCATTGCTGCACAACTGTGGAACGGTTACCGGGGTGGATGCAGCCGAGGATGCGCTGGCGGAAGCAGAAGAAACGGATTTGCCGGAGTTGATGAAGCAATATGCAAAGGAAAATCAGATGATTCTTGTCGCATCCGGAGAAGCTGATCTGATCACGGATGGAAGCTGCGTCTACCGGTGTCATAATGGAAGCCCGATGATGGCAAGGATTACGGGAAGCGGCTGTATGTCCACCGTGATGCTTGGCGCTTTTTTAAGTGCGGAAAATTCGGTGGAGAGTGCAGTGGCATGCTGTGCGTTTACTGGCATTGCAGGAGAACTTGCCGCAAAAGAAACGACCGCACAAAAGAGAGGGACGATGACATTTCGCAACTGGTTTATCGATGCCGTGTCTTTGATGACACCGGAACAGTTGGAACATGGAACAAATGTGGACTGGTTTTAAAAGTACGAACGCAGAAGAGGATATAAATGGAAAATATAGTATTGAAAGCGTCCGACGGTTACGCGCTGAGTCTGGCGGTATTTGCAAGTGAGCATCCGCGGGGATACATTCAGATCATTCATGGGATGGAGGAACATAAGGAGCGTTATGAGGCTTTCGCTGAGCAGCTGCGGCAGGCGGGATTTACGGTTGTGACATCGGACATGCGGGGGCATGGGGAACATGCTCCCAAGCTGGGGTTCTTTAAAGAAAAAGACGGTGACCGTTATCTGTTGTCGGATCAGGTACAGATCACGGCATATATCCGGGAGCGGTTTCAAACGGAAAAGGTGATGATTTTTGCACATTCCATGGGAACCATCATTGCAAGGAATCTGCTTTGTACCCAGTCACACAGTTACGCAAAGGTGGTACTGAGCGGATTCCCGAATTATCCGGGAACACAGATTATCCGCATAGGGTTTTTCCTGACGAATCTGCTCACAAGGGCGCGTGGACCGATGTATCATTCCAAGCTGGTGCAGCAACTGTCGGTGGGAAATTTCAATAAGCAGATAAAACATGCAAAAACCGAAGTGGACTGGATCTGTTCCGATGAGCAGGTGGTACAGGTATATCTGAAAGATCCGTATTGCGGTCACGGATTTAGTGTTTCCGCTTTTCACGATCTGTATATGCTGACAACTGCCATGCATCAGGTGTCAAATTACCGGGACGTAAATGAGGCATTACCGATTCTGATGATCCGCGGTAGCGAAGATCCGTGCACCGGGTATGAAAAAGGTGCCAAAGACAGTGTGGACACGCTGAAACAGGCAGGTTTTTCCAATATTTCCACAATTACCTATCCGCATATGCGCCATGAAATACTGAATGAGAAAGAAAATGAAAAAGTTTACGCGGATGTGATTGCATTTTACGAGAAAACGTGAGGTTGTGACTTGTAAAATCACAGGGGCTTTATTATAATGGTAGAAAAATGGTGTACTTTTGAAAAATGCACCACATAAATGCAAAAATGCATTTTAGAAAACAGGAGGAAACACAATATGGATCAGGAGAAAGTCATCGTCATTGACTTCGGTGGTCAGTACAATCAGCTGGTTGCACGCCGCGTCCGCGAGTGCAATGTGTACTGTGAGATTTATTCTTACCGTACCGACATCGAACAGATCAAGGCAATGAATCCAAAGGGAATTATCCTCACCGGCGGCCCGAACAGCTGCTATGAGGCAGATTCCCCGACATACACGAAAGAATTATTTGAACTTGGCATCCCGGTTCTCGGTCTGTGCTATGGTGCGCAGTTGATGAATCATATCCTCGGTGGAAAAGTAGAAAAGGCACCGGTACGTGAGTACGGAAAAACGGAAGTGTTCGTGGACAAGTCTTCTCCGCTTTTTGAGGGAGTGGCAACGGATTCGGCAGAAGGATCTACCATCTGCTGGATGAGTCATTTTGATTATATTTCCAAGCCGGCACCGGGATTTCAGGTGGTAGCACATACTGCTGACTGTCCGGTAGCGGCAGATGAAAATCCGGAGAAAAAGCTTTATGCCATCCAGTTCCATCCGGAAGTACTGCATACCGTAGAGGGAAGCAGGATGCTTCACAACTTTGTAAGAAATATCTGTGGATGTGCCGGCACCTGGCGCATGGATTCTTTCGTGGAGCATACAATCAAAGAGATCCGTGAAAAAGTCGGTGATGGAAAGGTTCTCCTTGCATTATCCGGCGGTGTGGATTCTTCTGTTGCAGCAGGACTTCTTTCCCGCGCAATCGGAAAACAGCTTACCTGTGTATTCGTCGATCACGGTCTGCTCCGAAAGAACGAAGGAGACGAGGTCGAGGAGGTCTTCGGACCGAACGGACAGTTTGACCTGAACTTTATCCGTGTCAACGCGCAGGAGCGTTATTATGGAAAACTTGCCGGTGTGACAGAACCGGAGAAAAAACGTAAAATTATCGGAGAGGAATTCATCCGTGTCTTCGAGGAAGAGGCAAAGAAGATCGGAGCCGTGGATTTCCTGGCACAGGGAACCATCTACCCGGATGTGGTAGAGTCCGGACTTGGCGGAGAATCCGCAGTGATCAAGTCCCACCACAACGTCGGCGGTCTCCCGGATTATGTGGATTTCAAGGAAATCATCGAGCCGCTGCGCAACCTCTTCAAAGATGAAGTCCGCAAAGCGGGTCTGGAGCTTGGCATCCCGGAGAAACTTGTCTTCCGTCAGCCATTCCCGGGACCGGGACTTGGTATCCGTATTATCGGTGAGGTAACTGCAGAGAAGGTTCGTATCGTGCAGGATGCCGATTACATTTACCGTGAGGAAGTGGATGCCGCGGTAGAGGAATACCGCAAAGAGCATGGAGAGGCACCGGAGTGGATGCCAAACCAGTATTTTGCCGCGCTCACCAATATGCGAAGCGTGGGTGTCATGGGCGATGAGAGAACGTACGATTACGCGGTTGCACTGCGCGCGGTCAATACGGTCGATTTCATGACAGCGGAAGCTGCCAATATACCGTTCGAGGTGTTACAGAGAGTTATGAGCAGGATTATCAATGAAGTGAAGGGGGTAAACCGCTGCTTCTATGATATTACCAGTAAGCCGCCTGGGACGATTGAGTTTGAATAGTTGA
>ULWK01047988.1_pt1 | contig 15099 bp, 17 predicted proteins | sample 1960281 | NCBI WGS metagenome assembly ULWK01 (sample SAMEA4835810, study PRJEB28245) | human gut metagenome | biome: gut microbiome; material: fecal sample | place: Denmark | collected 2008 | reverse complement strand
GGAGATGCCAACACAAAGCATACACCCAAACGGGTGTTTTGCTATATATTCCTCCATAGCTCAGTCGGTAGTGCGAGTGTACAGAAATGTACCGGAAACTATTACTTAGCCTGAGGAGCAACTAAATATGTTGTTTAAATCCACTACCGGGGATTTAACTAACAAAAAAGATTGCTTTTATGCAATCTGAACAAAAATCTTTGGCAATATCCAAAGAAAATTGTATATTCCTCCATAGCTCAGTCGGTAGAGCGCATGACTGTTAATCATGATGTCACTGGTTCGAGCCCAGTTGGGGGAGCCAAAAGAGGCTCATAGTTTTTCTATGAGCCTCAATTACTTATATACAAATTTCCGGTAGAAGTGATAATTGTTTTATCGGAAAGGAAAAGATATGGAGTTCGAAAATATGACAGACAAACAATTTGATGTTCTTATGAACTCAATTATCCAAATAGTGAAGGATTCTGAAACTAAAGATGAAGCTGTTGAAAAGCTACAAAATTTAGTTAAAGGTAAAGAAAACTGATTACTTTCGCTAATCTGCTTAATTTAATATTATCAAATATATGAGTCAATCATTATATTTCTTATTTTAGAGATATAGTAATTGGCTCTTTTTTTATTTGGCAATCGTTTTAATTTTTTTGATTAGAACGGTTGCCTTTTTTTATTTACAAAAAATTGAAAGGAATGATTGATATGTATTTTACCGACACTCCTGAACTCAGGAAGTTTGAAAGAGAAATGCAACAGAAACCTAATTTTGACAGGTGCAATGACAATTGCGATGAAAACGATGAAGCACATTTCTCTGACAACAAAAAACTTAAAACAGACAGAAAGAAGAAAGACGGCGGTTGATTTTATGAGAACAAAAATCAGAAGTCCAACAAAACAATTATTTAGTAGTAAAATATTGGAGGTGTTAAACTTGAACGAATACGAAAGACAGCGCAGAATATCTGAAAGCACAAAGAAATTGTATCCGCCGGGTACAAGAATTGAGCTTATCTCTATGAATGACCCTTATGCACCTGTGACCTCAGGCACAAGAGGAACGGTTAAATTTGTTGATTCGTTGGGTACGATATTTCCTGAGTGGGACAATGGTCGAACACTCGGTGTAGTTCCCGGTGAGGACTCATTCAGAAAGCTTACGCAGCAAGAAATCGAAGCAGAAAATCAATCCGAATCAGAAGTAGAAGATGAAGTTCCTAATGAGAACAACGGAATTAAAATAGGAATGTGAGGTGTGGCTTAATCTTTAAATCTTCGGCGAGCTGAAGATTTATGACCATCAAATATTTTGATATGTTTGCAGGTATCGGCGGTTTCCGTTCGGGGCTTGAAGCCATAGGCGGTTTTGAGTGCGTCGGATACTGCGAAATCGACAAGTATGCAAAGCAGGCATATGAAGCAATGTACGATACAGGAGGTGAACTTTACTTTGATGACGCAAGAAAAATTATACCCGAACAGTTACCCGATTTCGACCTTCTTGTTGGAGGGTTTCCCTGTCAGTCCTTCTCAATCGCCGGAGCAAGAAAAGGATTTGACGATACAAGAGGAACGCTGTTTTTCGAGATTGCTCGAATTTCTGCCGTTAAAAAACCTAAGTGTCTCTTCCTCGAAAATGTTCCCGGTCTGCTTAACCATGACTCAGGCAAAACATTTGAAACAATCCTCCGTACATTGGATGGTTTGGGGTATGATGTGTGCTGGCAGATACTTAACAGCAAAAATTTCGGAGTTCCCCAGTCACGAAATCGAGTGTTCATTATCGGCTATCTTAGAGGACAATGTGCCGGAGAAGTATTATCTTTCACGCAAGCAAGCGGAAAAGCTCTTATACAAAGAAAACCCAACGCAAGGTGAACGAATCTACTCATCAAAAGGACTAAGCTGTACGCTTACAAGCGGTTCGGGCGGATTCGGCGGTCATTCGGGACTTTATCTCATTGAAAATACCGAAAATTTTGGTCTGCCGATAAAATCTAAAACTAAAGACGGTTATCAGATCGCATATCCCGGCGACAGCATTGATACTGCCTTTTCAGGACAAAATTCAAGGCGTGGCAGAGTAGGAAGTCAGATAGCGCATACTCTGACAACTTCCGCAACTCAGGCATATTATTTCATCGACCTGAACCCCGAACCCAAGCTGACAGAAATTGCAAGGTGCATAACTGCAAGGCAGGATTCGGGAATCAGTAACCGCAAGGCTGAACATTCGGGTGTTTTCGTAGAAAGCACAGATTTTACAGATGATGAAAAATTCGCAGTAGCCTTTGTTGAGCCAAACGGAGAAGTCCATATCGGAAAAATCAGAAAGCTTACTCCGAGAGAATGCTGGAGATTACAAGGCTTTACGGACGAACAGTTCGATAAAGCAAGAGCCACAGGACTATCCGACAGCAGACTTTACAAGATGGCTGGAAATGCAGTTACAGTAAATGTGATTTCAGCAATCGGTGAAATCATTAAAAAGGTAGAAAGTAAAAATTAAACAACAACAACAAATATCAATCGTTCCGAACGACTGATATTTGTTTTCATATATACAGCCGTTGGTTGAATTAAAGACTTAATCAACGGCTTTTTGTCGTTTCAGGGGCGATTGATGTTTCGAGAGGAGTGAAAGGTAATAAAAACCCCTGTGAGTTGGATGGGTAACAAAACATCCATCCTTCATATTTTGTACGCCCTGTTTCCTCTGAATTACGAAAGGTATATTGAACCGTTCGGAGGTTCGGGAGCTGTACTGTTAGGCAAGAAAAAGCCTGATAAATTCGAGGTTTACAACGATTTCAATCACAATCTTGTAAACCTTTTTCGCTGTATGCGTGACAGACCTATGGCATTCATAAAAGAGCTCGGCTTTTATCCGCTTAATTCAAGGGATGATTTCAATGCAATAAAGCACTTTTTTAAACAGGAGAAGTTTGAAGATAAGTACCTTGATGAGGAATTGGAACTGACAAAGATTATACTGCCTGATTTGAAAGCAGAAGAAATCATAGAGCTATATGTCAGAATGAAACAGGACTACGATTTGCGCAGAGCCGTAATGTTTCTTAAACTTTTACGATACAGTTATTCAAGTGGCGGAAAATCATTTGCCTGTCAGCCATTTTCAGTAGTGAGCCTTTTTCAACTGATAGAGCAAGTCGGAAAACGGCTTGAAAATACTGTGATTGAAAATCAGGATTTTGAGGTTTTAATCAAGCATTATGACCGAGAAAATGCCTTTTTCTACTGCGATCCGCCTTACTATTCAAGCGAGTATGTTTATCAGTGCGGATTCACTTGGGAAGACCATCTGAGGCTGAAAAACACACTTGCAAATTCAAAGGGCAAATGGCTTGTATCATATAACGATTGTAAGGAAATCCGTAATTTGTATGACGGTTACTCATTCTTTGATTTCACAAGGTTACACAATATGAAACAGCGAATCAATGCAGGCGAGCAATTCCCCGAACTGCTTATCAGCAACTACGATATGTATGAACGGCAGAGAAACAAGCCGTTGCAGTTAAGCCTGCTTGACTTGACAACCGAACAGCAAATTGATTTAGAACAAATTTTGAAGGAGTGTATTATTAACAATGGAAAATAGAATTTATGTAAGCATACCGCTTGACGCACTTATTGTATCAGGAATCACATCCGACTGTGCTGTGCAGATTTCAGCTATGGACGGAGCAATTCTGATTGAGAGGTGCAATGATGAGTGTAATTGCGGTGACTGCCTTTGCGATGAATACAAAGCAGAGTCGGCAGAAAGCGAGGACGAGTAATGCTCAGGTTGTTCAGAGTTCTCGGAAAAAGAGGAAGAATTACAATCCCTTTTGAAATCCGTCAGCGAATCGGATTCAAATACAACGATGTTTTATCATTCACACAGCAGGATGATGGCTCGGTTGTTGTCAGGAGAGAAAAAATCTGCGACAACTGCAAATACCTTGAAGAAGATTTTGAGGAAAATTTCACACTTGAAGATTTCATTGACAGCCTGTCCGAGGAAGAACAGAGAGATGCACTTGTTCATCTTTCTTTGAAATGGGTGGAAAAACAGAATGTTAGTTTACCGTTTGCGTCTGCCAAAAAGAAGTGATTATCAGTTGGTATTCAAAAATCTCTGGACATTTGAAATTCTTTGGATATACTTATTGCTTGAAAGGACGGCGATAGTATGAAAAAGAAAATCGCAATAATGATAAGCATAATACTAATGGCAAGAACATTCACAGCCTGTACTGCAGAAGAAACAATGGATAACAGTTCTTTATCACCCACGGTTTCAACTTCCGTGGGTGTTTCTGCATCTGGGGAAAGTTCTGAAATGGCAACAACCGAAACAACAACCACCGCCGAAAAAACCACCGTTTCAAAAGAAACAGAGCCTTCGGGACAGAATACAAAAACCGAAGAAAAAGCCGACAGTGGGCAAAAATCGGCAGTTGTTTCGGCAACGGATCCGATTCAGAAAACATAATCCGAGGTCCAGAACAACAGCAAGAATACAGTGAATAGTAATCCGTCTGAATCAGAATCGACTGCTAAAAAAGAAACTGAAAATTCTACTCAAAAGCCTACAGAAAAGTCAACGCAAAAACCGACGCAACCGCCTACCAAAGCAAAAACGGTTGATGTTCAGTATGCGGTGAGTGCCTGCATAGCCTACGGTCAGCAGCTTGGAATGAAATACGATTCCTCACTGAACACAGGCAACGCAAGCTGGTTCTCGCCCACAAACGCATCATATTATGATGATACGCAAAGCCTGACAGCAGATTGCTATGGCGATGTTGAGTATGTAGCCTACTACTTCCAAAGCAGTGGCATAGCTCCGAGAGACTTATCATTCAATGTAATTGCAGAAAACAACAAAATATATGTAGTCTACTGTTGAGCATACGATTAAGCAAGGCACTCACTTCATTGTGGGTGCTTATTTTTATGAAAGGAAGATGACAATGAAAATCAATAGTATAACACTCTCAGACCTCCGCCGTATGAACGGTAAGGAAGGACTCATCTTGCAGGGCTGTGGAGGTGAAATTAAAGAATGGATGGACGGCATCAATAAAATGCTTACGGACAAAGGAATACTTCTTGACAATACAAAGTTTGAGAATGCTTCTGTGTTTCAAAATGACGGCGTTACCTGTATTCTTTATCCATTTGAAGAAGTCCACCTTGATATCGGCAAGCTTGCAATGTGGAGATTACAGTCATACACAGCATTTGCCGGAACTTGGCTTTCCGACTATGTGGAAAACAAGCTCGGTGGATTTATTACCGATGAGCAAAGCAAAGCAGAAAAGGTCAAACCTGACTGTGCGTTGATAGGTCAGGATGGCAATATATTCAATCTGTTAGGAATTGCAAGTCACACTCTCAAACAAAACGGTATGGCTGACGAGGCAAAAGAAATGTGCAGTCGTGTTACGAGTTCGGAAAGTTACTGCGAAGCGCTGAACATTATCGGCGAATATGTAAATATTACGGATGGCAGTGAGCAGTCCGATGATATAGATGAAGATTTCAATGAAGGGCAGGCGATGAAATTATGATTGTATTTAAACAGAATAAGACGTCAATCGGGGCAAGGGTAAAATCTTGCCCCATATTTTTTATGAAAGGATTTTTAAAATGACTAAGTTAATCAGAAATAAGAAATTCACAAGAATAACTGCACTTTTACTCGTGGTTGCCGTAATATTCGGAACAATGTTCTCGCTCCCTGTAAGTGCAGCAAGCGGTGATAAAGTTACAATTACCTTTGACTACTGTTATGACAGTACAGGAAACACAATCAAATTTCAGCAGACAACAGTCAGCAACGGCTACACGGTCGGAACTCCCGGAGAAGAGTTGTGCAAGATTTTTGCAGATGGCAAAGAAGCCTACTGCATTGAACCCGGTCATACACTCTACTCAGGCAATACGCTGACCGAGGACGGCTCTACCGTCTGGAAGAATTTAGGCTCTGCGAAGCAGAAAGCAATCAACCTTGCTCTGCTTTACGGCAAACCCGGTTCAGGGAAATTCTTAAGCGGAACAGAGGATCAGAAATGGGTAGCAACACAGCTGATTGTATGGGAGTTTGTTTCAGGTTGTCGTTCTACAAGCGAAGGCTATAAATGCACAAATACAAAGTTGATTGACGGTATCTGTGCAGGCGGAGCAAATCCCGGAGTTAAGTCAGTTTACAATGCTATCTCAAAAAGCCTTGCCAATTACTCAATTGTTCCAAGCTTTGCATCTGCAATCGCCTCAAAGGCTGAAACCTATGAGATGAAATACTCTGACGGAAAGTACACTTTAACTCTTACTGACAGCAATAGTATTCTTTCGGATTTCAGCTTCAAGACAACAGGCGGTGTGAGTGCAACGGTATCAGGCAACAAGCTGACGCTCACCTCCTCAAATCCCGTGAACGATGCAGTAACATTTAACTTTGCAAAGTCAATGCCGAGCGTTAGCGGTACTACTCTTGTTCCATATGGTGACGCAAGCCTTCAAGATGTAATCACAGGAGTTGAAAATGACGCTGACCCGATAAGAGCATATTTCAAGGTCAAGACAAGCTCGGGCAATCTTAAGCTTGTCAAAACCTCCGAGGACGGCAATGTTGCAAATATTGAGTTTACTGTCAACGGCGATGGTTACAGCAAAACTGCAAAAACCAATTCAAAAGGCGAATTTGAATTAACCGACCTTGTTCCCGGCAATTACACAGTTACAGAAGTTACCGACAGTAAGTACGAAACGCAGAAATCGCAGACCGTTAAGGTGGAAAGTGGAAAGACTGCAACCGTTACTTTTGAGAATATCCTCAAGAAAGGCAGTCTTGAAGTTGTAAAAACAAGTGAGGATAATTTCAACGAGGGAGTTAAATTCCACCTTTACGGAACTTCACTCAGCGGTGCAAGCGTTGATTTGTATGCAACAACAAATGCTGACGGCATTGCAAAATTTGAAAATGTCCTTGTAAGCGGCGACAAGCCATATACGCTTGAAGAAGTCAATACTGCCGACAGATATGTTGTTCCGAAAACACAGACTGCACCGATTGAGTGGAACAAGGTAACGCAGAGAAATTTTGAAAATATTTTGAAAAAGTGGAATCTTACCGTTACAAAGACAGACGCTGAAACAAAGTCTGCACAGGGTGATGCAACACTCGCAGGAGCAGTTTACGGCATCTACAACGATGGTAAGCTCATAGATAAATATACCACAGACAAGAACGGCAGTTTTACAACATCCTATTATTTATGCGGTGACAACTGGACTCTGAAAGAAATTGAGCCGAGTGAGGGTTATCTGCTTGACGAAACCGAATATCATATCGGTGTAGAAGCAAAGAAATACACCATTGAAAATAACAGCATTTCAATGAGTGTAACCGAGGATATTTTAAAGGGCAAAATCTCAATAATTAAGCACACCGATGACGGCAGTACAAAAATTGAAACTCCCGAAGTTGGTGCAGAATTTCAGGTGTATCTGAAATCATCGGGAAGCTATACAAAAGCAAAAGAATCCGAAAGAGATACGCTTATTTGTGACGAGTACGGCTTTGCGGAAACAAAGGATTTGCCTTACGGCACATACACTGTTCATCAGACCAAAGGCTGGAATGGAACAGAATTCATTGCTGATTTTGATGTGTTTATTTCTGAAAATAATAAGACTTACAAATACCTCATCAATAACGCAAGCCTTGAAAGCTATGTAAAGATAGTAAAGGTTGACAGCGAAACAGGCAAACAGATTCCGTATGCAGGCGCAGGCTTTCAGATTTATGATCCTAACGACAAGCTCGTGACTATGACCTACACCTATCCCGAAGTAACGACTATTGACACCTTCTATACAAATTCTGATGGTTACCTTATCACACCTGAAACTCTGCCCTACGGCAAAGGCTATTCAGTCGTTGAAGTGCAGGCTCCTTACGGATATGTGCTTGATTCAACACCGATTTACTTTGATATTACAGCAGAAAACACAACAGAAGAAAACGGTGTCACAATCGTAAAAACCGAGAAGAAAAACACTCCGCAGAAAGGTACAATTACCGTAGAAAAAACAGGCGAAATTTTCTCAAATGTAACTTCTTCGGGAGAAAAAGAAATAGTCTATCAGCCTGAATATTCTTTAAACGGTTTGTCGGGTGCTGTGTTTGAAATCTATGCAGATGAAGATATTACAACTCCTGACGGAACGGTCAGAGTAAAGGAAGATACGCTTGTAGATACCGTCATCACAGGGACGAATGGAAAAGCCACAAGCAATGAGTTTTACCTCGGTAAATACCGTGTTGTAGAAAAAACAGCTCCTTACGGATTTGTTCTGAACAAGACTGTAAATCATATAGAACTCACCTACTCAGGACAGAACGAAAAGGTGACCAACACCTCAACATCATTTACTAACGACAGGCAAAACGTTGTAATTGACCTTACAAAAATTCTTGAACAGGACGAGAAATTCAACATCGGCAGTAATGACGAAATCCTCAATGCTTCATTCGGACTTTACGCTGGTGAAGATTTGAAAGCCTCAAACGGAACAGCCATTCCGAAGGACGGACTTCTTGAAATCATCACCTGTGATGAAAAAGGTAAGGCAACCTTCACAACCGACCTTCCGATTGGCAGTTACTATGTTAAGGAAATCAGCACTGACAGCCACTATATTCTCTCTGATAAAAAATACCCTGTTGTATTTGAGTATGTAGGTCAAGATACAGCGACTGTTCATATTTCTGTAAATGACGGTGAGCCTATTAAAAATGAAATCATCTACGGCACAATCAAAGGCTTGAAAATTGACCGTGAAACAGGTGAAAATATCGCAGGCGCATTGTTCGGCTTATTTAGCACTGATGAAACAGAGTTTACCGAAAAAACTGCAATTCTGACATCCGAATCAAATGAGGAAGGAATCTTCACTTTTGAAAATGTTCCCTACGGTAAATATATTGTCCGTGAGTTAAAGCCTGCAGAGGGTTATCTGCCAAATGAAGAAAACTATCAGGCGACAGTTTCAGAAGATGAAGAAGTTATTGAAATCACAGTTGAAAACGATAAAATTCCTGAGTTGAAAACCACAGCTGCTATTGACGGCAAAAAGGAAGTCGGCGCAACGGAAGTATTTACTCTTGAAGATGTTATCACATACAAGCACCTTGTACCCGGCAAGGAGTACACGGTTAAGGGTGTGTTAATGGATAAATCGACTGAAAAAGAGTTATTGATTGACGGCAAGAAAATTACCTCGGAAGTTAAGCTCATACCCGAAGAACCAACAGGCGAGGTTATTGTTTCCTTTGAACTTGACGCAAGATATATCAAGGAAAATACTGACATTGTCGTTTTTGAAAGCCTTTACAGCAAGGATAAAGAGCTTGCAGTTCACGCAGATATTGAGGACGAAGGTCAGGCCGTAACCGTTAAAATCCCGGAAATCGGCACAAAGGCAAGCGTTGACGGCAAAAAGGAATTTACAGCTAACGGCGATGTTACTATTGATGATGTTGTTTCTTACAAAAACCTGACTGTCGGAAAAGAATACACAGTAAGCGGTGTACTTATGGATAAGTCAACCGGAAAAGCATTCCTTGTTGACAGAAAAGAAGTTAGCTCCGAAGTAACATTCACACCTGAAACAGCAGACGGCGAAGTAACAGTATCCTTTACCTTTGACGGCTCTGCAATTACCAAAGATACAGAAATCGTTGTGTTTGAAACTCTCTACCGTGAGGGAACAGAAATTGCAGTACACGCTGACATTGAAGATGAGAATCAGACTGTAACAATTCATCCGCAGCCTGAACCTGAAAAACCGCAGACAGGCGACGATTTAAATCTTGGCTTTTATATTGGCTTAGGTTCTGTTGCTGTCGGAGGTTTAATTGCATTTCTCATCATCAAATTCAAAAAGAAAGATGAGGACGATGAATAATGCACAGGGTGTATATCTGTTCGCCTTTGGGCGGTAATGTATCTGTAAACATTGAAAACGCAAAACGATATGCCCGTTATGCGTTAGAGTGCGGTATGGCTCCGTTCATACCGCATTTTTATGTGCTGATTTTAGATGACAGAAATGATAAAGAAAGGAATCTCGGTATGAACGCAGGACTTTCTATGCTTTGGGTTTGTGATGCGGTTTGGGTTTTCGGAGATGAAATAACTGAGAGTATGAAAACAGAAATTCGCTTTGCAGAAAAACTGAACATCGAAGTCAGATATATATCGGAGAATGATTTAAGAAAATCGGAGGTAAAAAATGATAAAATCAAGAAGAACTAAGTTAATTAAATGGTTATCAGGCGTATCAGTAATACTGTTAATGCTCGGAATATCGGCAGTAACAGTATTTGCCGCAGGAGATGTATCATCAGCAATCGAAAGCACATGGACATCGGCTCAAACACAGATTAAAAATGTTGTAAACAATGTTGTTTTTCCTGCGGTTGATATGATTCTTGCTATACTTTTCTTTGTAAAACTCGCTACGGCGTATATGGATTACCGCAAGCACGGACAGTTTGAATTCACCGCACCGGCAATACTTTTCGGCTGTCTTGTGTTCTCTCTGACAGCACCGTTGTACATTTGGACAATACTATGAAATTGAAAATGGAAAATGTAAAATGGAAAATTTCGGACGAGCAGATGGTTTGAAATGATAAAAAGCCTTGTTGCCCGAATTTATTTAAAATTGCGGCGAAGCCGCACAGCTTAATTTTCAACTTTCCATTTTCAAAGGGGTGATTTATATTTTTGATTGGTTAGGAGATTTCATTGGAGGAATCGGCAGTGCCATAGGCGGTGTGTTTGATTACCTCGGTGAACAAATTTCAAACGCTATATGGAACACAATGTTACAGTGGTTCTACGAAACGATTTACAACGCTGTTGCAGACTTCTTCACAATGATGGGAAATATGGGAGCAGATGTGTTCGACCTCACTTGGGTGCAGGCGACAATAAACCTGTTTACGCTTTTTGGCTGGGCATTGTTTGCCGCAGGGACGGTTGTTGCCGTGTTTGATGTGGCAATAGAGTATCAGAACGGCGGAGCAAACATAAAGACAACTGCAATTAATGTCTTAAAAGGTTTCTTTGCCTGTTCGCTGTTCGGCGTTGTGCCTGTGGAACTGTATAAATTTTGCATCAGCCTGCAAAACACATTCTCAAAGGACTTGTCATCTATAATGGCAGGGCAACAAAGCATTGATTTAGCCGGACAGAGTACGAGTGTTTTAGAGGGCAGTTTTGCAGTCGCAAACCAGACAACATTCGGATTGCTGAATCTGTTATGTTTGATAGCCTTTGCCTACTGCGTAATAAAAATCTTTTTTGCCAACATCAAAAGAGGCGGAATCCTTCTCATACAAATGGCGGTAGGTGCGTTGTATATGTTCAGCGTTCCGAGAGGATATCAGGACGGCTTTAATCAGTGGATGAAACAGATAGCGGCACTGTGCCTTACGGCATTTATGCAGACAACTCTGCTGTTCCTCGGGTTGCTAACCTTCCCCGGCAATATGCTTTTAGGACTTGGAATAATGCTTGCATCAAACGAAGTTCCGAGAATTGCACAGCAGTTCGGACTTGATTCATCAGTTAAGGTTAATATGACGAGCATTGTTCACGCAACCACAACTGCCGTGAACCTGACAAGAAGTGTTGCAAGGGCGGCTAAATAACTTAGTGTCAATGTTCTACTCCACTTATGTTGCGTAGAACATTACTGCTTTTTAGCGTAAAATTTCCGCTAAAAAGCAGAGGAGCAATGCTCCTTGGCACAAGTTGCAATCTATCGCAAAGTTCTAATCAAACAAGCTTGTTAGAACTTTGCTCCGATTTAAGACGAAAGGAATTTAAAGATTATGACCACTTATTTATATCCGCAAAACCTAAAAGCCACAGCCAACTTGTGGCTGTGGAGCTTACGGGATTTTGCAATTATGAGCATAGCGCTTTTGTTATCAATACTGATACTTGCACAGACGAGAATAATAGTACCTCTTGCGGTAACTCTCTGTTTCGGCTTTTTATCAATAAGACTGGAAGATACAACAATTCTTGATTTCATACGCTATGCCGTAAAGTATTTTATATCAACTCAACAGATATATTTCTGGGCAGAAAGGGGCAAATAAATGAAGAACAAGCAGAAAAAAACAAAACAAAAAGGCAAATCAGTTCAGGACTTGCTGGGCATAAAAACCTTTACGAAAAACGGCTTAAAGGTCGGCAAGGAAGAATTTATTTTCTATATGGTTCAGCCTACAAATATTTCTGTGCTTTCCCACACGAATATCGAAATCAAGGTGCGCCACCTGATGATAGTACTTTCTGCTGTGCCGGATATTGAAATCACCTGTACCGATTCCTGCGAGTGCTTCGATACAAACAAAAGCTATATCAAAGGCAGGATTGAAGCTGAACAGAATGAAAAAGTCAGAAAAATATTGAATAAGGATTTGGATTTTCTCGACAGTATTCAGACCGAAACCTCAACTGCAAGGCAGTTTATGTTCATTGCAAGGTGCAAATCCTCAAAATCGGAAAATATTTTGCAGAAAGCAAACAGGGTTGAGAAGATTATATCAGACCAAGGCTTTGAAGTTACAAGAATGAAGAAAGCCGACATCAAACGTTTTCTTGCAATATATTTTGACGCAAGTATGAACGGCGATTTGATGCCCGACTATGACGGCGAACAGTATATTTCGGAGGTAGAAAATGAAGAAGCATAAAAGGAAAATCCAAACGGGAATTGTGATAGGCGTATTTTCTGTAATTATAATTGCCTGTTTGATTTCAATATTTTCACGGATGTACACCGAAAATAAGGAAAAGGAAGCATTCAGACAGCTTGCAGAAATCGTTACTGAGGATACAACAGATGCAACCATTGAAGAAACAATTAAAAAGCCAAATATATTAAAAGTCAGCGATTTTGATAATGAAGTTCAGGCTGAACAAACTGTGTATTGCACAACCTATTACGAACCTCATTCAATATCAGAACTTATTTCAATGAATTCCGAATGTTTCGGCTGGATAAGCATAGCAGGAACAAATATCAATTATCCTGTTATGCACACACCGAGTAATCCGCAGAAATATCTGAACAAAAACTTTTACGGCGAGTACAGCTATAGCGGTACACCGTTTATGGACAGCAGATGTTCAGCCGACAGTACCAATCTCATAATTTACGGACACCATATGAACAACGGCACAATGTTTGCAGACCTTTGCAACTATACCGATTATTCTTATTTTACGGAACATCCGACAGTTGTGCTCGAAACGAAAGACGGGGCATTTGCTTATTCCGTTTTTTCGGTTATGAAAGTAAAATCCGATGATGATTGGTACAAATTTTTAACAACAGATTTGGACAAAACCTATGAAAAATGGATCAGTTATGCAAAAACAAAATCTCTGTATAACACAGAAATCACACCTGTTTACGGTCAGCAGATTTTAACGCTTTCAACCTGTTACGGATACAATCAGGATGACCGCATACTTGTGTTGGCAGTCCAAAATTAAAGGGAGGTTTAAGATATGGGACTATTCAATAGAAAACCAAAGGTACTCACACCCGAACAGGCAGAAGAAATATACACTAAAGATTTCTTTGATATGATTCTGCCGTCTACCATTAAATTTTTCACCGATTATTACATAGTCGGTGACTCATACCGCAGTGTGTGGGCAGTCAGAGAATATCCGCCGAGTACGGAAGAACAGGCAATATTATCACAGCTTGCAGACAGAAACGGAGTAACTCTCCGCATATATCACAGGCTTGTGGAAAGTATGGAACAGAGAAAAATCATACAGAATGCCACACGCAAAAACAAGCTAAAGTCAGGTGGTAACGATGTAAATGATACCATTGAAGCAGAGGGAAACCTCCGTGATGTGGCCTCATTGATTTCAAACCTACGAATGAATAAAGAACCATTGCTTCATTGTTCTGTGTTTATTGAACTCAAAGCTAAAAGTAAAGCAAAACTAAGAGAACTACAGACTGATATCGCAATGGAGCTTACCCGTTCAAAGATTGATGTGGATAGGCTTACACTTCGTCAGAAAGAGGGCTTCTCGTCTGTTAATCCATTAGGTAGTAATCAGTTTGGTAGTATGTATGAAAGAGTTTTGCCGGCTTCATCAGTTGCCAATCTGTTTCCGTTTAATTTCAGCGGTAAAACGGACCCAAATGGTTTCTATATCGGTCGTGATAAATACGGTACAAATATTCTTGTTGACTTTGACAGACGAACAGAGGATAAGACAAATAGCAATATACTTATTCTTGGTAACAGCGGTCAGGGTAAGAGTTATTTAATGAAGTTGCTCTTAACAAATATCAGAGAAAGCGGAAAGAAGATTATTATTCTTGACCCTGAAGCTGAATACGAGGATTTAACAAATTCTCTTGGTGGTTGCTATATTGACTTTATGACTGGCAGATACAAAATTAATCCTCTTGAACCAAAGGCGTGGAATGATGGTCAAAGTGAAGCGGATAAGGACGCACCAGATGCATTTAACAAAGTAACAAGACTTTCACAGCACATCGCATTCTTAAAAGATTTTTTCAGAGCATACAAGGATTTTACTGATAAACAGCTTGATACACTTGAAATTATGCTGATGAAGCTGTATGCAAGGTTTGGCATAACTGACTCAACCGATTACAGCAAAAAGAAGCCTACAGATTTTCCTCTTATGAGTGACCTATATGCTCTGTGCGAGGAAGAATACAATGCTTATGATAGAAAACTAAAACCAATCTATACAGAACAAACTTTGCAAGAAATTTGTCTTGGTATACATAGTATGTGTGTTGGTTCGGAGTCTAAATACTTTAATGGTCACACTAACATTACTGATGATATGTTCCTCTGCTTTGGTGTAAAAGGTTTGCTTGATACCAACAAAAGACTTAAAGATGCAATGCTGTTCAATATCCTCTCGTATATGAGCAATAAGCTTCTTGGAGAAGGTAACACAGTAGCTTCTATTGATGAGCTTTATTTGTTCT
>ULWK01039074.1_pt1 | contig 15490 bp, 10 predicted proteins | sample 1960281 | NCBI WGS metagenome assembly ULWK01 (sample SAMEA4835810, study PRJEB28245) | human gut metagenome | biome: gut microbiome; material: fecal sample | place: Denmark | collected 2008 | reverse complement strand
AGCCGGCACCCGTCTCGCCGATTTCGGCGATTCTTCGCAGAAAACGAGGAAATTCTGACTTCGGAAGCGCAAACCGAAGTCAGAAGATATGCTGGTTTTGTCCTCTTTTGCTCGCGATTTCTAAAGCGCAGAATGAGGAGAAAAACTCAACCTCAAGACTTCTGCTGCTATGAACAAATTATTCGTCGGCCTTTGTGCCTCAGTCTGCCTCTTATCTCTAGCAACGGACGCTCAGGCAGTCCGCCTCGGCGGTAGAACCACCATTCGTCCGCACCGATCCTATACACCGCCTCCGCGAACTTATCGGCCTGCGCCTGTAAATCCTGCGATTCGAGGCTTCAATGCTCGTCAAAACGCCGCGCCTGCCGGCTCAAGTGTTCCGATGCCTATTTTCATTCCGCCGATTATTGCAGGACACAACACGACACAGGTTACGAATGATATGTACCTCATCAAAACCGGCATGCGGAAACAAGGCGACAAGCTGCAGTTCTGGACGCTTCAAAACCACAGTTACACGCCGGATTCGAAATCTGCAAAGGTTCAATTTAGTATGGACTGCCTGGCAAGAATTTATTCCCCGATTGCCCTTGTCACCTATCCCGAGTTAGACGGCAAGGGCAAACAGATTAAATCCACAACCTTTGATCCGAAGTTCAGACCGATTAGAGAAAAGAGCGCAATGGATCGTTTGCACGGCCTTTTGTGTCCTAAACCTGCTCCCCAGCAGCCATAACATCTGATCAATCCAGCATTCACCATTTTCGGCGGTTCATCTATGAGCCGCTTTCTTCTCCTATCCAGGCTTTCTTACAACCGACTGAGTCTCGACCGCTCAATGAAGCCGTAAATTAATCATTGATAGTCCGTTAATTCTTTCTTGCAGAATTAGCGTAAGAGATCGTCTAAAGAAAGGCTGCACTGGCAGGAAAATTTCACCCCCGATGTTTTTCTCGTTAAAACAGACATTTCTTGGAATTTGTACGTCGCAATTGAAAATTGAATCGTTCCGTCGCCCCCATGCTCGTCAAATCCGGGATCAACATGCAGGTTGGCATTGGAGGCATAATTAACAAATTAGGAATTGAAAAACGAAAGAACGTGAAACACGCATTTAAGTTCATGACACCGATGGTGTGGCTGACTCGTCTGTTGGTCGGCGCATATCCTCAGTGGATCGGGTGCAAACCTGAAAAAATTCAGAGAATTTATTTTGCCAATCACTCGAGCCACCTCGACACCATTGTGATTTGGTCCGCTCTTCCTCGCGCTTTACGACCGCTTACTCGACCGGTTGCCGCTCGAGACTACTGGCAGAGTGGAATTCGCCGCAGAATTGCCGTCGATGAATTAAACGTCGTCCTTGTCGACCGACGCCGGACAGAAAACTCCGATCCCTTGGATCCGATGCGTCAGGCTCTGCGCGAAGGCTCCTCGCTCATCATCTTCCCGGAAGGCACACGTTCTCCGCAGCCATTGCCCGGACCTTTTAAGAGCGGCATTTGGCGCTTGATGAGAGAGTTCCCCGAGGTCGAACTCATCCCCGTTTATCTGGAAAACCTGCACCGCTCAATGCCGAAAGGTGCCCTCCTGCCCGTTCCGACCATGTGCTCCGTAAGATTCGGCGCACCTCTTCCGCACTCTGTCGATGACTCTAAAGAAGAGTTCTTAGAGAGGGCCAGAACGGCCGTCATCAGTTTAGCCAGGGAGCTCTAATATGCGTTTAGGATTTTCCACTCAAGAAGCCTACTTCACGATTCTGGGCGTTCTTATTGTTCTCTCAGCCATCGGCACAATCATCGGCAACTGGCTGGTTTCTCGTGCTCAAGGCAACGAAGCTCGACTCAACAATCTTCGCGTTGTTAACTCTCGCGTTCGTGCCTCCTGGCCTCTGCTCATTGTTTTTGCGATTGCTTTCTGTCTCGGCGAAGCCGCGCTGCTGCTTTTCTTTGCTTTTGCGTCTTTCTTTGCACTGCGGGAATTCATTGCGCTGACTCCGACCCGGCGCCATGACCACGTCATTTTGATCATTGCGTTTTATATCGCGATTCCCGTTCAGTACATCCTTCTGGGATATGAAGAGATCGGACTCTTCTCTCTGTTCATCCCTGTCTACCTGTTCCTGACTCTGCCGGTCGTTATGGCCTTGGCCAAAGATACCGACCGCTTCTTGGACCGAGTTGCTAAGGTTCAGTGGGGCATCATGCTGGCGATTTTCTGCGTCAGCCATGCACCCGCGATCGCTACCTTGAATCTCACGAGATTTAATTCCAGCGGTTTGCTTCTGATGCTTTACTTCCTGCTGGTGCTGTATTTCGCGGACCTTTTCCAGATCATGGCTTCTGCCATTTGGGGCGGCAAACCGACTTGGAGTAATCAGTACAAAACATACAAAGGCATCATCATCGGAAGTATCGGAGCTTTGATCATGGGTTCTGCACTTTTCTGGATGACACCGTTCCGTGCTTGGCAGGCTCCTCTTATGTCTCTGCTGATCATCGTTTCCGGAACGCTGGGCGCACTGGTCATGTCCTCGGTTAAGCGCTCACTCGGCGCCGTTCGTTTGGACACCAGCATGATGCTGACACGCGGAGCATTAGACAGAATGGAAATGCTGTTCTTCTCAGCGCCTGTTTTCTACCACTCAACAATCTTCCTTTTCATGAAATAAATTCTGAAAAAAGTTTCGTTAGAACGAAAAAAAATACGGTAAATTATTCTTCGTACCTTTTTACAAGCAAGTATCAAAAGATGTTCGCTTCTAAGTTTTACTTTTACGGCTTTTACTTTCCGTCCGCGGCGGAGGGTAGGGCTGTGACGGCTCGCATCTAAGATCACACAACACTACTTAACCGCCGCTCCTTCGGGACACGGCGGTTTTTTATAGCCTCAATCCCGACGGGCGCCATAACGGAGAAACAAAATGCCTTACACAACCGACGACCTCAGAATCAAAGAAATCAGAGAACTGACACCGCCGTCTTACCTCATTCGCGAATTCCCCTGCGGACAGCTCGCTTCCTCGACCGTGCACATCGCACGTCACTCCGCGCACGACATCATTCACGGAAAGGATGACCGTCTGCTTGTCATCGTCGGACCCTGCTCCATTCACGACCCGGCTGCAGCCGAAGAATATGCGGAAAAGCTTGCAGAGCTTCGTCGTCATTTCGCCGATGATCTTGAGATCATCATGCGAGTCTATTTCGAAAAACCTCGTACCACCATCGGCTGGAAAGGTCTGATCAATGATCCGGACTTGGACTGCAGTTTCCACATCAATCACGGCCTCCGCTTAGCCCGTGAGCTTCTCTTAACGATCAATGAATTGGGTGTCCCCGCAGGTACGGAGTATCTCGATATGATCACGCCGCAGTACATCGCAGACTTGATCTCCTGGGGTGCAATCGGAGCAAGAACCACAGAAAGTCAGGTGCATCGTGAATTAGCGAGCGGTCTTTCCTGCCCTGTCGGATTCAAGAACGGCACTGACGGCAACGTCAAAATCGCCATTGATGCCATTAAAGCGGCAGCAAACGAACATGTCTTCCTTTCCGTCACCAAAGGCGGCCACTCCGCTATTGTTGTCACAGGCGGCAATGAAGACTGCCACGTCATCCTTCGCGGCGGCAAAGCACCGAATTATGATGCCGAGAGTGTGGCTAAGGTTTGCGAAGCGCTGAAAGCAGCCGGCCTTCCACCTTCTGTCATGATTGATGCAAGCCACTCCAACAGCCATAAAAAGCACAAAGAGCAGATCGATGTCGTTGACAGCATCTGCAAGCAGATCGGTGACGGAAGCTACAACATCATGGGCGTCATGATCGAGTCCAATCTTGTCGAAGGCAACCAGCCTCTCGTTAAAGGCAAAGAAAAAGAACTGAAATACGGGCAGTCCATCACGGATGCCTGCATCGGTTGGGATGACACGGTCAAGGTCATCACTTCCTTGGCGCATGCCGTCCGCGATCGCCGCGAAAGAAATCGCTAATCCGAGTTCATAGAAGAAACCGCCGTGAAGATCTGGAAGAAATCCTCACGGCGGCTTTTGTTTGGTTTTTAGAAAATCAGCTGACTTTCAAACCGAATTACTTGATGCCGACAATCATCGGGATCAGATTCTGGTAGAAGCGCAAAGCGATTCCGATCACATCTTCGTCAAAGTCAAAGAGTCTCTGATGGTGACCGGCAGATGTACGGCAGCCGAACACAACGAAGGTTCCCTTACCGCCGTGCTGCTGGACTCTGCGAAGCATGATCGTGCAGTCCTCACTGCCTAACTTCAAGCCGAGCGGTCTGGCGAGTTCTTCGGTCGTCACATTTCTTGCGGCGATATAAGCAAGTTCGATGGCTTCCTGGTCCGGCTTGAATTCAGTAGCTTCACCGGCTTTGACGATATCGACTTGGCAGTCGTACATATCGGCAGAAGCCTTAATCTTGCGGATTGCCTGATCACGCATGTATGCGTTGAGTTCCTCGGTTTCACCGCGAACTTCGAGCTGCATGAAAGCGTTCGGAGCGACAACGTTTCGGCCCTGGCCGGCAACTAACGTTCCGACGTTCAAAGCAGTCACTTCCCCGATCGGACGAGTAATGCCGTGGATTGCCAAAGCAGCAGCTGCGCCTGCTAACAGGGCATTCTTACCTTTCTGAGGATCGGCGCCGGAGTGAGCGGCAAGGCCCGTAAATGTGGCATCCAATTTGGTGGAAGCCAAGAAAACGCCGGGTTCCGGAGAAATCGTACCGGTGGGCAGATTGAAGCCAAGATGGTTTCCGAAGAAGAAATCGACGTCATCGAAAATACCGGTTTCGGTCATTGGGCGTGCACCGCGAACGCCTTCTTCAGCAGGCTGGAAGACGACCTTGATCGTGCCGCAGAACTGATCCAAGTTTTCCTGAATCCAGTTGCAGACTGCGATACCCATCGTTGTATGACCGTCATGGCCGCAGGAGTGCATATGGCCCGGATTTGTACTTGCCCAGCCTTCGTCGAACGGACGGTGACCGGCTTCGTGAGCTTCATCGACGTCAACGCAGTCCATGTCGAAACGAATTGCCAAAACAGGGCCGGGGCGGCCGGTTTCGAAAATGGCAGCAACACCGGTGTAGCCCTGCATGGATTCGATAAATTCCGGCGGGACTCCTTTTTCTAAAGCTGCTTTCTTAGCTTCTTCGACTTTGGCAGGATTGCGGCCTGCCACAAACTCGGGATTGATGACCTGACGGCCATAAATCGGATCCAAACCGAAGCTGCGAAGCTTTTCAACGATCTTGTGAGTCGTGACAAATTCGCACCAGCCGGTTTCGGGATAGGAATGGAGTTCACGACGGAACTTAATCAACTCGTTTTCAGTAAGCAACTTTATTCTCCTTGTTACTGTTCAAATAATTCGACCATTATCGCCGATCTTTATGTTTGTGTAGAAAGGGGAAGTGCCTAGAGAATTCGTGGGATTTTCGCCTTTCAACCCCTTTCGGCAATAACGGTACTTGCGGAACGGTATTGAATAGCCGAACCCTCACGACTAAAGCAAGTTCCTCAGTGCCTTCCCCTTCTTCAAAAAATCTATCACCAAGCACCTCTTAGCTAATATGTATCGTGGCCTCGTCTTAACCGAAATTATTCCTCGAGCCTTATTTATCCAACGGATGAATTTCAAGTTTCGGCAATGCTTTTACAATCTTCATCGTTTCGAGGCTAACCGTGATGACTCTTAGAAAGAGATCAAGCGGATAGCGCTCATTTTCCATCTTTGCTGCGTAATCGTTGAAATCATTCACAATGCCTGATGCCTTATCTATGCTGACGCAGGCGCGCTCAACAACCCAGTCAAGAGCCGACTTCTTGTTCACAATGTACTCCTGCGCTTCAAGAGGAATATTTTTGACAGTGATCCAGTCGTTGTAGATCAGCGTGGTTTTGTCTTTAGCAGCATTTCCCGTCTTTCCTGCGATCTTTCCCCATTTCATCTGCTTGACTCGGTAGGACGGCTGGCCAGACTTCGCATACTCAAGCGTAACGCCAGCGTATGGAGTCACCTCCTCAAAGTGAACGTGCAGCTTGGCCAGATCACGACCAGCTTTTGAGAAAGCTAAGAACTGTTCGTAGGTGGCGACGCGTGGAATTCGCGGAAGTTCTTTCATCAGGTTATTGGCGTAACGAGTCCGGTAGTCCTCGGAATGCAGAATTCCGTAGATGTAATAGAAGAGGTCGTCTTCTGTGATCGGTTTTTCAGGATATGCGGATTGAAAGTGCGGAAGAGCCTCTGATGAAAACCCACTTGGTATTCCTCCCGTCTCGCCACCAAGGTCGAGCTCCTCTTCCGCGTTGGGCTTCTCTCCGGGAAGCCAGCGCGGAAAGCATTGTGTTTTTTCGAGAAGATCAAGGCAGGGAATGTAATCAACCATCAGACATGAATATTCTTTAGAGCCTACCCCAGACGAACAGATGGCTAAATTCTTCGTTTCGCTTGAAGGGAAAAGGACTGGAAGCTGGTATGTCATATCATTAGCATACTTATTGAAATAACAATACTGCGGATAAAAAGGCTGGTAGATGCTACGATAACGAGATCGCTTGTCAAACTTTAGATTCCTAACCCCTCGTTTGAAATAGTTCTCAAGAGTTCGATTCCAATGAATGAGAGTGTCATCTCGGACAAATTCAAAATCAGAGCTGTTCGCATCAAAATCTTTTGCTTGTTGGTTGTAGGTTTCAAACATCCGATCGACATTTTCCTTGATTCGTTTCCGACTTGAGTTATAAATCCAGGCGTCTCGGTTAGTTTTAACACCATTTGAATAATTTCTGAAAATGCTGTCTTCGGACGTTTTTTTTCCATCGACCCGCATGAAATGGCTGTACGAATTGTCTCGTTGATTGAGCCAGTCACCATGGACGTCGGGTACGATTTCTATAGGTCCCGTATGAAGTATGGAGATGTTGTGTTTGAGCTCCGCCAGCTTTTCTTCACGCGTCAGGTAATCGTCAACTGCGTGAAAGTAAATTTCTCCACGCTCAGAAGCATTAGGGTTTTTAACTAAGAAAACGATAGCAACAGGAGCGCGACTTCCAATACCGAAGACATTATCTCTTTCCTTTCGTCGCTTTTCGCCCTGAGTTCTCGCATTTCCTTTCAGGTGATAAATATATATGGAGCTAAACTCTTCCGTCAGGCACTTTCTCATGCCATCCGCGCTATTGGAATCGATCCAGCCGGCGTTGGTGACAAACCCGATGACGCCTTTTTCTCCAATGCGGTCAGAGGCCCATCGATAAGCCCGAATATACGAATCGTAAAGAGAGTTTTTATTGACGGCTTCTGTGTTGGCTGCATACGTTCTAGCAATTCGATTATCCAGTTCCTCATAACGATCGTTCTGGTTGTCATCGTTGGCATTGTCCTGTCCAACGGAATAAGGCGTTATGAAGAAAAGCTGGCTGTGTCTATCTTTTGACCTTGGCTAGACTATTCTCGCCAATGAGAAAGCTGTGAGAGAAAATTTAGACACCTTCCTTGGTTACTTGATGTATGCTGAATCAAAGTAACTGAGGCAAACAGACCGTGACCCCATATAACGACATTCTCAATCTGAAGGCTAAGGGGTTCACCAATTCAGAGATAGCTAGGACAGCCGGATGCTCCAGGACCACCGTCATATCCGTACTCCGGCATATTCAGCTTTTCCCTGCCGAGGAGCTTCAGGGTCTCTCCGATCTGGAGATCCACCGCAAGCTACGTGTACCTCCCAAACGAAACGCATCCGTTCTCATGCCGGATGTCAATCGAGACCGATTTGCTGTTGCTCTGGGATTTTCCAAGCAGCAACGCTATCAAGAGTATCTTCGTGACTGTCAAGGTCGATCCCTTGCTGCGTACTCTCGTTCCCATTTTTTCGATCTCATCGGACCGATTAGCCCAACCTCCCTTAATTGTCGTGCAAGAGTTCAAATAATGAGAAAGAACGATTCCGAACCAGCATTCCTGGTTGGGATATTCGGTCTCAGTCAATTAGTCAAAATCATTCCTCTTGTAGGGATTACGCCGCGTTGCTTTGCTCATGCTTTGAATGATTTGCTATTCCAGATCGGAGTTTGTCCTGCGATAGTTTCCACTCGCAGAAAGGCTCCGAAGGAGTTTCTACGTCTTCTTGATGAGGTTGTCGCGTTCTATCAAGCAGAACTGGATTTTGATCAGTATGGGCAAAGGTTGTGTAAGTCCGTTGCCGAGGTTTTGTATGAGAGATATCCCACGGTCAGTGGCGAACAAGCGAGGGAGCTGGTGCTAGAAATAGAGGAGCTGTTTAATAAAAGATCAGTGCCTGACTACGGGATAAGGGCAGAAGATGCCTGGCAGCTTGAAAAGCAATTCTTCCAACACTTACCCTCTCAACGGTTCATATTGACTGAAAAACGAAATGTCATCGTTCAAGGAAATTTCCACGTCGCTATAGATGGCCGTTACTATTCAGCGCCATACACACTTAGTCATCAACAACTGGAAGCGTTCATTACCGATGATGCACTAACGCTTTGTAAAGGAGAGGAAATCATTTGCCGGCATCAGATTCCCGCAGTTGCCCAAAGCAAGTATTCCACTAACGCAGATCACATGCCGAAAACAGATTCCGAAATTCCAGTAGATGAGACATCGGGAACGAGCCTGAGAAGGTGGGCACGCAGCATTGGTCCGAACACTTTCGCGGCGATAAATAAGATTCTGAATTCCGCAGAATTCGAGCCTCAGGCCTTCAAAACATGCGAAGCCCTTCTGCATCTTTCTGTGGGAGGAATATTTCGGCGACGAGGCTTGGAACATGCCTTTACTCAGGTAAAAGCTCATCCGAAGTGGCTTAATGATTATCAAACGATAGTGTCTTTGATGGAACAATATTTGCAAAATCATTCCATCAAATCACAATGACATGCTAATATCGTGTAACAGTTACATTCGTTTAATGACACAGCTATGTTGACAAACAAACAAGAGTCACTACTGAATTTCATCAAACGGGAACAACAAAAGGCTGGAACGAAGCAACTCAAAGGGAAAGAAGGCCCGATGGAATTCACGGTTTCAGCTTCAATGCTGTTCAAGGCTTTACAGGAAGCTCATTTTGAAACCTCGACAACCGAAGCAATCGGAGTTCTGCACGAATTGATTGCTCTCAAAATTGGCATTCGTCTGATGAAGAGTGTGATGTGCAAGGGTCTCGAAGGTGTTCAGGAACCAGGTTTCATACTGAGGTATTCCCCTCCTGTCAAGGAAAGAATGAAAGCCTGGCGTGAAGAGCAAAAACAACGTGGTCGAACAGGCCGTACCTTTTACCTAACAGACGAGGAATACGAACAGGTTCAACAATATATACATCGACTGCGCGAGAATTAGCGGAAATATTCGTAACCGTTACCTTTCGGATTCTCCATCCTCATCCTTATGGATATTGATATGAACACATCCTGTGCCGACCAACTCAGGGTAGTATCTGATGAGAACGCTTTCTTCAATAATCCCATCCTCAATTCCCCGTACGAATTGCCTACGAAGCATTGGGAACTTATTGATGGTCAGCCGACGCAAAAAATCCTTTTGATGCGCAGGCCGGCAGACTTCGTGACCCCTATTCCCAAAGTACGTTCCAAGATTAAGGAAACCGTCGTTGAGCAAGGCTCATTGGATTTCGATGATACGGACAAGCTCGGATCGGATGATCAGCAGTACACGAAGGATCTGATCAATGAGATCCGGCACTACGTTGCAGAATGGCGGCTCAAGCCGAAGACTCAGTGGCGCGTAACTCCCGAAACTGCGCGGCTTCTTGATTACTGGCGCAACCATAAGTTCGAAGGAATTCGCCCCTTCTTCTGTCAGGTTGAGGCAGTTGAAGTCGCCATTTGGCTGACCGAGGTTGCCCCTCAAATTCCGGAAGGGAAAAAATTCATCGAGCATCTTGCACGCATCAACGAGGAATTCAATGATGGAGTTCCTCGTCTTGCGCTTAAGCTGGCTACTGGTGCAGGAAAAACTACCGTGATGGCTATGCTTATTGCCTGGCAGACCATTAACGCCGTCAAATCTCCGAAGCGTCAGAAGTTCACAAAGGGCTTTCTCATCGTAGCTCCGGGCATCACGATCCGTGACCGTCTTCGTGTTCTTCAGCCCAACGATCCGGACTCGTATTACGCGAATCGTGAACTCGTCCCGATTGATCTTTTGCCGCAGCTTCAGGAAGCTCGAGTGGTCATTACCAACTACCACGCATTCATGCTGCGAGAGAAGATTCAGCTTTCGGCAGGCACGAGGGCCGCGCTAGAAGGAAGAAACGGCGAAGAACTGTGCACGACTGAGTCGAATGGGGAAATGCTCCAGCGTGTGATTCCGAGTTTGATGGGACTCGAAAGAATCATGGTCATCAATGACGAAGCCCATCATTGTTACCGCGAAAAGAAGACTGAACCTTCGGAAGACTATCTCAAGGGACTGACCGGTTCAGACAAGACAGATGCCAAAAAGGATGCGGCCGAAAATCTGGAAGCTGCGCGTGTTTGGATGACGGGTCTACAGGCAATAAGAGAGCATTGGCAGTCCAAGAACGGCACTATGCTCCGGGTATTTGACTTGTCAGCGACCCCCTTCTTTATTGCCGGTTCCGGCTACGCTCAGGGATCGATGTTCCCCTGGACTATGAGCGACTTTTCCTTGATGGATGCCATTGAATGCGGCATCGTCAAGTTGCCGCGGGTCCCGGTCGATGATAGCAGTCCGAAAGCTAACGAAGAGGCGATATCCTATCGCAATCTTTGGGAGCATATCCGCAAAGATATGCCGAAGAAGGCTAGAGGCGCTCAAGTTCTCGATCCCAGAAAACTGCCTGCGTTGCTGTGCTCTGCGCTGGATGCCCTCTATTCTCATTACAGGAAGGTCTTCGATCAGTGGTTGGAGGCAGGCATCAAAGTGCCGCCGTGCTTTATCGTGGTCTGCAACAACACTCAGACCTCGAAACTCGTCTATGACTACATCTGCGGCGGAGACGGAAAGTATGGTCACGGTAAGTTCCCGCTGTTTAGTAACTTTGATGACAACGGTGATCCTTTGTCGCGTCCTAGAACGATCTTGATTGACTCTGCACAGTTGGAAAGTGGAGCAGCACTAGACGATAACTTCAAGAAAGTCGCCTCTCATGAAATAGAGATCTTCAAACGCGAGACCTTGCAGAGAGGCGGTGCTCTGGCTAATCAGCTTCGCAAGGGGAAGGAACTGGACGATGCCTCTATCCTGCGTGAGGTGATGAATACAGTCGGCAAGAAGGATCGCCTTGGTGAATCCGTGCGCTGTGTAGTGTCGGTATCAATGCTGGCTGAAGGTTGGGACGCCAATACCGTCACCCATGTTATGGGACTGCGTGCATTTGGAACCCAGCTTCTTTGCGAACAGGTTATTGGACGAGCATTGAGGCGCCAGTCCTACAACGTAAATGAAGAAGGAAAGTTTGCTGTCGAATACGCCGACGTGCTCGGCATTCCGTTTGATTTCACTGCAAAGCCTGTTGTTGTGCCCCCGAGGCCTCCGGTTGATGTCATTTCTGTCCACGCTATCAAGCCCGAGAGAGATGTTTCTCAAATTACCTTCCCGCGTGTCACCGGATATCGCAAGGAACTGAAGAGAGACATTATCTCTGCGTCGTTTACTGAGGACTCCAGCTACACGCTGAAGATGGAAGAAGTCGGTCCGAATATCACCAAGATGTCTGGTATCGTCGGTCTGGAAGAAGAGCTATCTCCGAAAGAGCTTCTGGAAAACATGCGCGACAATACGATTGCCATGCATCTGACGAGCTTCCTTCTGACGCATATCACCGAAGCCGGCGAAGCTCCCCCGCTTCATCTATTTGGTCAGCTCAATGCGATCGTCAAGGAATGGCTTGCCAAGCATTTGTATTGCCAGTTGGGCACTTACAAAGCTCAGGTGCTTTACCGTGTTATTGCCGAACAAGTCTGCGATCGAATCAAGCGGGCTATCTACCGTTCTGTCGAGCAGTCCGAATCTCCTCTCAAGGCCATCGTTGATCCCTACAATCCTGTCGGATCTACGCGCTCTGTGAACTTCACAACTTCAAAGAAATTGCGCTTTGAGACTTCGGAAAAGTGCCATGTTAACTGGGCAATCCTAGACAGTGACTGGGAAGGCTCCCTTTGCAAGGTGCTTGAGCAGCATCCGCTGGTCACGGCTTATGTCAAGAATCAAGGACTGGGTTTCACGATACCGTATCGATTCAAGGGCGAAGTTCGCACCTATATCCCGGACTTCATTGTTCGAGTTAATGACGGACACGGTGAAGATGACCTTCTCAATCTTGTCGTCGAGGTCAAGGGGTTCAGAGGGGAAGACGTGAAGGATAAATCCGATACGATGAAAACCTATTGGATTCCCGGCGTTAATGCTCTCAAAGAATACGGTCGCTGGGCGTTTATAGAGTTACGAAGCGAAGCGACTATGCAGGAAGATTTTGAGAATGCAATCTCTCAGAATCTTTTGGACCAGATTAATACTTTTGCGGCTAAGTAATCATGCAGAAACAAGTTGAATCCTATTCGCACTCCGAATCGAAGCGAAAGAACATCCCGACCGAACAATTGCAGAGCTTTGTTTCTGATGAAACGCAACAGCCCGTTTCGGTGGAATACCAGAGAAGAAATCCTGATCTTGATCCGCAGCTGATCTGGAAGGGTAAGTATGATGGCGGCGATGTCCTGAGCATCGGAGCCAAACCCCTTTATATTCAGGAAAAAATCCACCCCAAAGCAATCATCGAAAACCTCCGAAAAACAAGCATGGAGGTTACTGACACTCCCTCGCTCTTCGAGGATACGTTTGGCATGCCTCCGGAAGTTGATCGAATGGATTTTTACAAGCACGATCAGAACTGGACTAATCGCATGATCCTCGGCGACTCTTTGCAGGTTATGGCGAGTCTCGCTAATAGAGAGGGATTAAGAGGAAAAATACAGGCCATTTATATTGACCCACCTTACGGAATTAAATTTAATTCAAATTTCCAGTGGTCAACGACAACTCGGGATGTTAGAGATGGCAAAGCTGAAAGCATGACCCGAGAACCGGAGATGGTTAAGGCTTTCCGCGATACATGGAGACATGGAATCCATTCTTATTTGAGCTATTTAAGGGATCGTCTAATTATTGCCAAAGATCTATTGAAAGATTCTGGCACAATTTTTATTCAAATTAGTGACGAGAACTGCGCTCGGATTAGAATTCTTATGGACGAAGTGTTTGGTGAAGACAATTTCATTTCTCAGATTGTCTACGCCACAACAACAGGGTTTGCCAGTAAATTCCTTTCAAGAGAAGGGGATAATATCCTATGGTACGCGAAGGATATTGAACAAGCCAAGTTTAATCATTTATTCAAAAAAAGAAACGTTTTAACAGATGATCCTTTGTATAAGTATGTTCTGCAAGATGACTTGAGTGTACGCTTCCTTGGAAATGAGGAAAGGAACAATCCAGAAATTCTGGATAAAGGGGTGCGCGTTTTTGGAAAATATGATACGACGTCACAAGGTGCTGCTTCTAATCCTGAGCCCTTTTCTTATCAAGGGAAAATATATTATCCCTCAAAAGGTCGTCATTGGACTTCTGGGGTACAAGGCCTTGCTCGTTTAGCTAAATCTAATCGCCTGAGTACAACTCAAAATAGCCTTCGTCTTCTTCGCTTTGCCACGGATAATCCATTACAAAGGATTACTTCTCGTTGGGATGATACTGGTATCGGCAGTTTTACCGATGAAAAAATTTACGTAGTACAGACAGGTAACAAGGTTATTACTCGTTGTCTCCTTATGGCTACGGACCCCGGTGACTTGGTTCTTGATCCTACCTGCGGATCTGGTACAACCGCTTATGTTGCGGAGCAATGGGGACGCAGATGGATCACTATTGACACGTCGAGAGTCGCATTGGCACTGGCTCGCACTAGATTGATGTCAGCAACATTCCCGTACTACATTCTCAAAGACTCTCGATCTGGGCAACTTTGTGAGGCAAAAAATTACAACGAGCCTCTCAAGGTTAGTAACACCGGGAACAATATTCGCCATGGCTTCGTATATGAACGTGTTCCGAAAATTTCGGTGAAGAATAGCATTACCGATAATGGAGAGATTGACATTATCTATGACAGCTATGCAAGTGAGCGAAAGGCTGTTTTGGACAAAATCAATTCCATTAGTGATGTTCAGTATCAAGAATGGGAAGTTCCCCGTCCTAGTGAGGACTTTAGCCCGGCGCTGAATTCTCTCATTGAAGAATGGTGGCAAATTGCCATTGAGTGTCATCGAGAAATCGAAAAATCGATTGCCAGTCATTCGGAATTCGAGTATCTCTTGGATAAGCCCTACTTCGATAAAGATGTTGTGCGGGTGACGGGGCCTTTCACTGTTGAAAGCTTGTCGCCACACCGTATTCTCAGTATTGGCGCTGATGGCAAAGCCATTGATCCATTGAGCTCTGAGCAAAACGGTGATGCAAAAGACTTTGCGTCGATGATCATTGGAAACCTAAGAACAAACGGTATTCAACAGAGCGACAAAAGCCGTAAGTTGGACTTCACCAGTGTTGAAGAGTTTCCCGGGGACTATCTCTGTGCAGAAGGACGCTACATGGAAGGTGATCAGGAACGTCGCGCCGGTATTCTGATCGGTCCGGAGTTCGGAACCTTGACTAAAGCGGACATCATGGCAGCAGCACGTGAAGCCGTCGATTGCGGATTCAGCCTGCTTGTTGCCTGTGCATTCCACTTCGATGCACAGTCCAGCGACGTGACCAAACTCGGTCGACTACCAATTATGAAGGTCATGATGAATACTGACCTCATGATGGGCGATGCATTAAAGGGCAAAGGCAATCTCTTCGTGGCTTTCGGAGAGCCGGATATCGTTTTAGAACCCACTGAAGATGATCAGTTGCGGGTACGCGTGCGCGGTGTAGATATCTTCTTCCCCAATACCGGTGAAGTCAGATCTGACAACGAAGACGGCATCGCCTGCTGGTTCGTAGATACCGATTACGATCAGGAGAGCTTCTTTGTCCGTCAGGCGTACTTCCTCGGTGCCAAGAACCCGTATGAAGCGCTGAAAAAGACACTTAAAGCTGATATCGACGAAGGCACTTGGGAGACGTTGCACAGCAATGTATCCAGAACATTCCCGAAACCAAAGAGCGGGTACGTGGCTGTAAAGGTTATCAACCACCTTGGAGACGAAGCTATGAAGGTCTTGAAGATCTAATCACCTTTTGTTGAAACGGAAGTATACTGATAAGGATCTGTCTTTCCTCTAGAGGAAAGAAGAGTGCATCAGCCCCCGGTCAAATGCCGGGGTTTTTATTTGATTCTCTGGTGAGCAACACTTTGAGCGGGCTCCTGTTGGTAGATGTCTTATAGGTTCGTATCTTAATTTAGCCGCATGATC
>ULWK01004905.1_pt1 | contig 15904 bp, 12 predicted proteins | sample 1960281 | NCBI WGS metagenome assembly ULWK01 (sample SAMEA4835810, study PRJEB28245) | human gut metagenome | biome: gut microbiome; material: fecal sample | place: Denmark | collected 2008 | reverse complement strand
GTCTTGGCCTGGTTGATCTCGAAGAGATTCGGGTTGACGGCTCGTGCCGTGATACTGTAATTAATCATTGCTCTTAAGGTTTTAAGGTGTTGAAAATTGGGTTTTAACTCTCTCTTGGCCCTCTCTTTTGCTCTCCTGGCTTTCTCTTTCTTTGCTCGCTCAGGAGCGAGGGCCTTGCTCGAAAACAGAGACCTTGCCGATGGTAGCTTAGGACCGGCGCCGATAGTTGTTTATCCTTCGCCCCTGTCGTAAGAGTGGCCCGTCGCGGGCCCTCTATGGGTTTGTTCCGCAGGTCTCAATCGATGATGCAAAGGTACGGAGATTTTTTGATACCACCAAATAAAATCACAAATATTTTCCAACTTTTTTTCATTGCAGCAAAATAGGCACATAGCAAAGCTATGTGAACCTCCTGCTTCCGCTTAAAACTATCTTTACAATCTATTCTTTGTGCAGAGCGGACAAATGGGGAGAAGAGAGGAAGCCCATCATGTTACAATGTTACAATGTTACATGTTACATGTTACGTTAAGCGAAATCCACTTGGGCATTGTCGGGCTCAAAGAATAGTATATATAAATAATATATTATTTATATATACTATTCTTTGGCCTATTTTTCACCCCCTTCCGTGAATTGCGCGAACGCTTAATGTAACATGTAACATGTAACATGTAACAATTCCCCCAACGCCATCAACATCCATCAACAGCCCTCAACCACCATGCAAACAACTGCTACTCAGCATATTGCAATCAAAAAGACATGCCCGCCGCAAGCCCGCGCGCCGCCTCTCGTCCGCCCGCGTGTTCACCTTCGTTAACAAAAAACCTCCTTCCCCCACCCTCTTCTCCGCTCAAAAAACAGGGGAAAGCGCATTGGATTCACACAAAAACGCGTATTTTGCGGGGTCGGAGACTGCATCGGCGAGGGCAAAACAGGGGCGCGGCAGTCGCTATCGCGTTGTTTTTCGTTGTACTTGTTGCTCATGTCGTTTTCTTGTCAAATAGTATTAAACATTATTAAAATATCAAACAAAAGTTCTTTTGTCCAAACCTTGTTCATTATCTTTGCGGTGTTCAATCACATTGAACATGACCACATCATTGAACAAGCAAAGAAAAATGAAGGAAAATAGTATCATAATAAATCAAGCACTGGAAGCCCTTAAAGCAAGCCTTCCTGTGGATGATGTCGTGACATTAACCTCTGCCGACAGAAACAGTGACAGAGAATATGATGCTATACTCAATATTATGGGTATTGATTTTGTATGCTATATTAAGGAAAACATAACCAAGACCACACTGAACCCAACATTGGCAGCGATGCAAGCTGTGAATGATGGCAAGCATCAGATCCTGCTTGTCACGCGATATGTCACACCACGGTTGGCGACAGAATTGGCAAATAGAAGCATCAACTATCTTGATTGTGCAGGCAACTGTCTTGTCAGATGTACGAAAAGGGGGAAAATGATTTTCCAAATATCCAACCAAGGCAGAAAAAGTCCCGAACCACAGACAAAGACATATCCTGTATTCCAAGAAGCAGGATTGAAAGTTGTCTTTTATCTGTTGCAAAATGCAGAGAATGTAAACAACCCCTATCGAGAGATAAAAGAGCAAACTAATGTGTCTTTGGGAAGTGTGAAAAACGTCTTGGATGAACTTGCGAGACGTGGTTTTGTATTCAACACTCAAAATGGCCGTTCCCTAAAAGACAAGAAGCAGCTTCTTGACTTGTGGGTAAGCAATTACAATGAGGTGCTGAAACCAAAACTTCTGATGGACACGATGTCATTTAGAACAGAAGAGAAAAGAAACAACTGGCAAGACATTGCGTTGCCACAAGGAATGGCATGGGGAGGAGAGCCTGCTGCAAACTTGGCAGACGGATACTTGCAGCCAGGAAGTTTCGATATATATACGAAATCACCTGCCGCACATCTGATGCGGACTGGTGCGGTCAAACAAGACCTCAATGGGGAAATACATTTATACAAAAAATTTTGGAACGAGGAAACTGACAACAAGACGGTTCCTGCCATATTAATCTATGCAGACTTGATGGGCAGTGGCAATAGCCGCTGTTTGGAGGCTGCGCAGCGTATATTAGAGAATGAGCTTAAAGATTTCGAGTGAAAAGATAAACAATCCATTCCTTGTGGATTTGCTGGAGAAACTTGCAGGCAGCTTTTGCAAAATGGAGCATGACTTTTATATCATAGGAGCCACTGCCAGGGATATCATCATGCAACAGATGGCGGGCATATCGTCAAGTAGAAAGACAAGAGACTTGGACTTGGCGATAGCAGTTCCTAATTGGCAGGAGTTTGACAAGATCAAGAATTGTCTGATAGCGGATGGTTTTAAGAAAGACAAGACAAAACACCAACGCTTCTATCATGCCGACTATGAGATAGACATTGTGCCATACGGATATGTTGCCAAGGAAGACGACAACATCTATTGGCCACCCGAAGAAACGATTGCCATGTCGGTAAAAGGTTTCGACGAAGTGCTTTCGGATGCTATAAAGGTTAGCATAGACGACAGGTTCACGGTAAAAATAGCTTCTTTACATGGTCTGTTCCTGTTGAAATTCAACGCTTGGATGGACAGGCATCTGACCACAAGTAAGGACGCCGAGGACATGTCGTTCATTTTGGACAACTATTTTATGGCAAACTTAGAAAGAAATGTGTACCCAGAAGTATATGACTGGGAAGATTTTGATGAATATGTTGCAGGTGCCTATTGGTTGGCTAATGATTTAGCGAGTCTCTTAACCCAAGAGCAACTGGCATATTACGCTGACATGATAGACCGGGAATTACAGTTAGAGGAGAAAAGTCGTCTGATAAGCCAAACCCTCAATTCACAATCGGGATTGACTTATGACCAAGTAAAAAGAGCTTGGCAAACAATATATAAAGTTTGGTCCATCCGACATTTCGAGTGACGCATGGAGCAGCGCAAGTGTTAAGGGTGACAAGGAAAACAGCTAAACAACTTTTACAACAGTATTTCGATATGCATAGAGATAGCCGTGTACGTGAGGGGCGATGATGCTGGTCGCGTCTCTCCCTTTGCTACGTCTATTGGGGATGATTGCCGCGCTAACAAAGGATAAAAATGCGGTTGTAGCGTTAAATAATGTGAACGGGGGGTAAATGAATTGATAAAAAAAGTTCTTTTTACTTTTGCATTCTCATTAGAACGCTCTATCGCGCTCATGACAAGCGTAGATTGCTAAGTCGGTATGGTGCTCAGCCCCAGCGACTTCATACCTTACTCCCGCGACCTAAGGGAAGAGAGATGTGTATAAACAAAGGTCAATGGGGGATGGGTACTCATCGTCTCCTTCGGTCTTATGTGACCTCGCTTGCTGATACTAACTGTCTAAATCAATGTCTAATCGGGATGCAGAGGGGACATTCCAACTCATAAATAATTAAAGATATGAGAAACTTTACATTACACAAATTTCTCGCCACGCTGTTGATGGCAGTATGTAGCGCGACGCTGAGTGTGGCGCAGAATGTGGCGAAGATTGGAACCACGGAGTATGCCACGCTGAAAGAGGCTGTAGATGCTGTGCAAACTGGTGTAAAGGGTTACATCTACATTCTTAATGATGCTTCGTTTGATGACCTTCGCATTGAAGGTAAGCAAATAATCATTAACTTGCAAAACCATACCGTTACGGGAAACAATATTGATGTTTACGGAACGGAAGGAACAGATACATATCTGAAAATCCTTGATGCCAAAGCTAAGGGTCTTAGCGTTGATGCAACAAACAATTATAAAGTTTCTTATACTAATTCCGGTACTCTTGAGTTGACAGGTAGCATCCGTGCGTACAATGGTGCTGGTATTAATGTCACGAGTGGAACCGTTGTATCGACCCAAAGTGTTGCTCTTTTTGCTTTCGGTGATGTAACTGGGCAAAAAGACATTGCTTCGTCTATCGAAATTACTGGTGGATATGTCAAGGCACAGGAGTTTGGTGCCAGTCCTCAAGGACGCGGAGCCTCCGTCACAGTGAATGGCTTTGCTGTGATAGAGTCGTTGGACAATGCTGCCGTAGCAGGCAATGGTACTAATGAGCCTGGAAAGAAGCTGGGTGGAACGTCTATCACTATCATGGGAAAGTGCTGGCTCATCGGACGCATTCAGAGCCCAGGCTATGCCGCTTGTGGCATCTATCATCCCCAGCAGGGCACATTGACGATAAAATATAGTGCAGGCATTCCCAACATTGTCGCCGTCAATGGTGCAGGTATCGTGATGCGTGGTGGAACACTCGATTATAGAGCAGGAAATATCACCGCTACTGGCGACGCCAACTTCGTAGGCAAGGTGGGCGATTCGCGCGTAGTAGTAGGAACCAGCGGCATCGTCTATGACCGCGATTGTGACTACTATGATGCTGCTAATGTCAAGATCAACATATCGGACAACTCGGGAGAAAAGAAAGTCGTGGGCGCCAAGGCTGCCATACAGGTGATCAATGACAAGGCTCAAGACATCTCCGGTGTGTTTGATATCCAGGGAGGAACTTTCTCTTCTGATGTGTTGGCATACGTTAATACAGATGGAGGCCGTGAGGTGTTTGAGCATGAAGGAACCTATTATGTGGGTAAGTTTAAAGCTCAGGTTGAAGGCGGTTTGAAATATGAAACGGCTTTGACAGCTATCAACAAAGCTCCTGCTGGTTCTACGGTTGTTCTGCTGAAAGACTGTAGCGAGACTGGCAGAGCTCCTGAAATTACAAAGAACGTTACATTGGACCTGAATGGCAAGAACTTGACATTCTCATATATTACTGTTTCGAAGGGTGGTAATCTGACCATCAAGGATAGTGGTAATGGTGGAACATATAACGGTACGAGTGCTAACTATAGTGTTTATGTTAAGCGAGGCGGCATCTTCAACCTTGAGAGCGGCACGCTTACAAACTCTTCGACTAATCCAAAAACTCAAAACGTAGTGGTTCGGGTCGAAGGTGGTACCGCCGCCACACCTGTTGCATCTACCGCCAATATCAAGGGTGGCAAGATTGAAACCAAGGGTACTCCCGTCTTTGTCTTCGACCCAGGTGCTACGGTCAATGTCTCCGGTGGCGAACTTACGGGCAGTGGTCTCGCTTGTATTGCTGGCAATGGTACTAAAGGTCAAGGCGGCACCACTATCAACGTGAGTGGTGGTACGCTTACAGCCAATGCTGCTGACAAAGCGTCGGCTGCTTGTGGTATCTATCATCCTAATGAGGGAACACTCAATATCACAGGTGGAACCATCAATGTGGCCGACGGCGTGGGCGTGCTCATGCGTGGTGGTGAGATGACCATGACTGGTGGTGAGATTAACGCCACAGGCGATGCTACGAGAACAGGAAGCGTGGGCGACACGAACCAAAAGATTGGCGTGAGCGGCGTTATCTTTGACCGCGATGCCAACTATCCAGCTGTTGCCACAACCTGCATAAAGATAGACGGCGAAGCCAAGGTGAATGGTGCCAAGGAAGCCGTGGAGCTGATAAACGACAATAATGTGGCTGATGCAAAGAGCGCCTTTAAGTTGAAAGGCGGTACCTATAGCAGCGATGTTTCTGCTCTGCTCGATGAAAACTCTGTGGCTGAGGAGAAGAATGGTGTCTATGTTGTCAAGACTTACTACGCGCAAGTAGGCGAGACAAAGTATGCCACGCTGCAGGAGGCTGCAGATGCAGCAACAGCAGAACAGACCGTGACGGTGCTCAACGATGTAGACATGACTACGGACGGCAACCTCACGGTATATGCAGGGAAGGATATAGTCCTTGATATGAACGGTCATTCTATCAAGGGTGCAAATGCCGATTACAAAAACATTTTGGTATCGGGCAAACTTACTCTCATGGACTCCAAGGAGAACAGCACGGGTAAGATCTATTCGGAGGACCCATATAAGAGTGGTGTTGATAAAGCATTGATATATGTAGCTGACAATGGTGAGTTTGTTATGGAGAGCGGCCATATCAACACCGTTCTTCCTAATTCCGTTGATAACGGTCAGTTTGCTATAGGCGCATTTGATAACTGCAAGGTCACCATCAAAGGTGGTACTATTGAGGGAGGATATTCTGCCATCACAGGTTTTGGTGATCCGAACGATAATACTACCATCACCATTAACGGCGGCACACTCATCTGTCCGATGGATTATGCTATCTATCATCCGCAGCCTGGAAAGCTTACGATTAATGAAGGTGCAACGATCTTTGGCGGCGCTGGTGCAATTTGTATGAAAAGCGGAGAACTCGAAATAAACGGAGGTACGCTTACCAGCAAGGGTAAGGGCAACACAGGCAACTGGGGCGACGGTACAGGCGGTCTGGGCAACGCAGCCCTCAACTTCTGCAAGCCTTATGGTGACGTGAAGGCTATCATCAAGGGTGGTACCATTACCGCCGAGGGTGATGCTGTGCTGATAGATGCCAAGCCTACGGCAGGCAAGACGGTGACTCTCGCCATCGAGGGCGGCACCTATAGCAGCGATGTGTCAAAGTACTGTGCAGCTGGATTCACCGCTACGCCCAATGCTGACGGCACTTATGGCATCACCAAGGTAGGTGACCTTAGCGTAATGGTAGCCTATGACAAGGCCTATGACAATGTAGAGGCTGGTGGAACCGTGGATATAAATATGGACACGGTCAACAAGATACTGGTGGCAAAGACCGAGGTGGCTAACGTGACCACCACGCTGACCAAGACCTTCAGTTCCACGGGATGGAACGCATTCTTTGTGCCCTTCGACTTCACGCTGACCGCTGAGATGCTGAATGACTTTGAGTTTGCCAAGCTCTATGCAGTTATCGCTGAAAACAATGCACCCGTAGTGAATTTCAAGACAGTAGCAGCCAACGACAAGATTAGTGCTTATTCCCCCTATCTGATTAAGGCTAAGACTGCTGGCAGCCATTCGCTCAATGTAGGTGCGGTTACCTATAAGAGCAATGCAGGAGAACCACCGTACACTGCTACTATCGATGAGTTTTACACCTTCTATCCTGTGATGGAAAACACCTACACCGCAGTCGAGAAGGGATATTACCTCGACTCTGAGCAGAACAGCTTTGTCTATAGTGTGAATGAAAAAACTTATGTACCGCCGCTCAGATACTACATGACCATGTGGGATAAGAATGCCAAAGACTATATCGTACCTACCAGTGGTGGCGCCAGCAAAGTTAAGTTCTGCGTGATCGGTGAGGACGAGCCTACTGGCATCACGGATATGGTAGATGATGCAGCCAACGCATCGGGCAAGGTCTACAACCTGCAGGGTGTAGTGGTAGGCAACACTACCGAGGGTCTGCCCAAGGGCGTGTATATCAAGAATGGACGTAAGATAATCGTAAAATAACAAAACGATATGAAAGAGAAAAGAGAAAATTATGTAAAGCCCCTATCGTATGTCATCGAAACGGAGCAGCCGCTGATGGCAGGCTCCTCGATAAATATCGGTATCTCGGGAGAAGCTGTGGACAAGCCCGGCCGTAAGGGCGTTCGCCGCTATGAGGACTATGAGGAAGAGGAAGATGACGACTGGAGCAAGTAAGAAAGAAGTCTTGTGTAAAATAGGGATTGTCGTTCAATCCTAACAATTCAATATCGATAGACGAGGGTATGCCTTCTGAGGTTGCCCTCGTCTTTTTTTTTGGGGGGCATTGTCTTATGCAAAGACACAAAAAAATATAACGCACAACTTTTGGTCATGTCGAAAAAGCTCCGCAGCCAGCCAACAGTTAGTCCGTTTTTTCTCTGCCAGCACAACTTTCAGCCTGTTCAAATCACGATTTGCCATATTTAAAGTATTTCGATATGCATAGAGATAGCCGTGTACGTGAGGGGTGATGATGCTGGTCGCGTCTCTCCCTTTGCTACGTCTATTGGGATGATTGCCGCGCTAACAAAGGATAAATATGCGGCTGTAGCGTTAAACAATGTGAACGATGGGGGGGGGTAAATGAATTGATAAAAAAAGTTCTTTTTAATTTTGCGCTCATTAGAACGCTCTATCGCGCTCATGACAAGCGTAGATTGCTAAGTCGGTATGGTGCTCAGCCCCAGCGACTTCATACCTTGCTCCCGCGGCCTAAGGAAAGAGAGAGAGGTGTATAAATAAAGTTCAATGGGGGGATGGGTATTCATCGTCTCCTTCGGTCTTAAGTGACCTCGCTTGCTGATATTAACTGTCTAAATCAATCTCTAATCGGGATGCAGAGGAGACATTCCAACACATAAACAATTAAACAAATGAGAAACTTAACATTACACAAATTTCTCGCCATGCTGCTGATGACGGTAAGTTGCGCGACGCTGAGTGTGGCGAAGAATGTGGCGAAGAATGTGGCGAAGATTGGAACCACGGAGTATGCCACGCTGAAAGCCGCTGTATATGATGCAACAGCAGGACAGACCGTGGTGACGTTGATCAATGATGTAGACCTGACTACGGACGACGAGCTCGATGTAAACAAGATGCAGGATATAGTCCTTGATATGAACGGTCATTCTATCAAGGGTGCAAATGCCGATCATAAAAACATTTGTGTATCGGGCAAACTTACTCTTAAGGACTCCAAGGAGAACAGCACGGGTAAGATCTATGCAGAGACTCCGTATCAGGAAGGTGTCTATGACAAGCCATTGGTAGAAGTAACTAATGGGGGCGAGTTTGTGATGGAGAGCGGCCATATCAACTCCGTTCCTGCCGGCGATCGTCAGTTTGTTATCGGTGCATATTATAACAGTAAGGTTATTATCAATGGTGGTACGATAGAGAGTGGATGGTATGCAATAAACGGCAGCAACGATGAGTACCAAAGCCCCACCATCACTATCAATGGTGGCACGCTGGTCTCTACAAGCAGCTATGCCATCAGTCATCCGCAGTCTGGCACGCTCACTATCGATAACCGCGCTGTAGTATATGGTGCGGGTGGTGCTATTGACATGAAGAGAGGTAATCTTGTGGTCAAAGGTGGAATCATGACCAGCAAGGGCAAGAGCAACACAGGCAAGTGGGGAGAAGGTACAGGCGATCCGGACAAGGCCGCTCTCAACTTCTGCGCGCCCTATGGCGACGTGACAGCTACCATCACGGGTGGTACCATTACCGCCGAGGGCGATGCTGTGCTGATAGATGCCAAGCCTACGGAAGGCAAGACGGTGGCTCTCGCCATCAAGGGCGGCAAGTATAGCAGCGATGTGTCAAAGTACTGTTCTTCAGGATATACCACTACGCCCAACGCTGACGGCACTTACACTGTCGCCTATTTTGGCAATGTCGTACTGGTGGTCTATGATTACAAGACCAAGGAAATAGCACAGGCTGACCAAAGCATAGCTATAAATATGGATAAGGTCAACAAGATATGGGTGCCCGAGGCTGGTGTGAAGGGCGTGAACACTACGCTGACCAAGGACTATACCAACACTGGCTGGAACGCATTCTTCGTGCCTTTCGACTTTACGTTGACCGAAAAAATGCTGAAGGATTTCGAGTTTGCAACGATCTACTCCACCGCGTTGGGAAATGGCAACGGCAGTCCTGCCATCTCATACAAGATGGCGAAGGCTGGCGACAAGATAGCGGCTTTCTTCCCCTGTCTGATCAAGGCCAAGGCTACGGGCGAGCAGAAGCTCAACGTAGGTGAGGTCGACTATAAGAGCATTAAGGGAGTGACTCCAAAGGACTGCAGTTCTACCACAGAGCTCTATACCTTCTATCCCGTGATGGAGAATACCTACATTGCAGCCAAGCATGGATATTATCTCAACTCTAAGCAGAACAGCTTTGTCTATAATATTCACCCCGAAGCTTATATCCAGCCGCTCAGATACTATATGACCATCCAGGACAGAGGTGACATGAGTTATATCGAGCCTGCCAACGGTGGCGCCAGCAAAGTCAAGATCTGCGTGATCGGTGAGGACGAGCCTACTGGCATCACGGATCTTGTAGATGAGGCAGCCAGCGCATCGGGCAAGATCTACAACCTGCAGGGTGTAGTGGTAGGCAACACTACCGAGGGTCTACCCAAGGGCGTGTATATCAAGAATGGACGTAAGATAATCGTAAAATAACAAAACAATATGAAAGAGAAAAGAGAAAATTATGTAAAGCCCCTATCGTATGTCATCGAATCGGAGCAGCCGCTGATGAGTGGTAGCAACTCGATAGGTTTCAATCCAAACCCTGAGAATAACCCCGGCCCTCAGGGCGTTCGCCGCTATGAGGACTATGAGGAAGAGGAAGAGGACGACTGGAGCATGTAAGAAAGAAGTCTTGTGTAAAATAGGGATTGTCGTTCAATCCTAACAATTCAATATCTATAGACGAGGGTATGCCTTCTGAGGTTGCCCTCGTCTTTTTTTTTGGGGGGCATTGTCTTATGCAAAGACACAAAAAATATAACGCACAACTTTTGGTCATGTCGAAAAAGCTCCGTACCTTTGCGCTCAGAAACAACTCTAACTTGGATTCGATAGAATACCAGGTCATGAAAAGCAAAACAAATAAAAAAGACATCATGAAAAAAGACGAATTTGTGGACCTCATGCGCCAGCAGGGCTGGACAGCAGAGGAAGTGAAGGAGATGGTCGAGGTGCCCCTGTGCGGCTGCGTGCGTGCGGGCGTTCCCGACGAGTACGGCGACAACCCCCACGAGACGGGATCGATCCCGATGGAGTACGTATCGGGCAAATGCTGGCTGGTCGTCGTCCAGGGCGACAGCATGCGCGACTACGACCTCCACGAGGGCGACCGCCTGCTGGTGAGGACGCAGGACGTGGCGCGCTCGGGCGAGATCGTCGTGGCCCACTACGACGGCGGCCCTACCGTCAAGACCTACTTCGAGGACGAGGACGGGTCGAAGTGGCTCACGCCGGGCAACGACAATTACCAGGCCATGCGCATCGACGAGACGCACGAGTGTCGCATCTTCGGCGTGGTGCAGACGATCATCCACGAGCACCCGCTGGGCGACCCTGCGACCTGTATCAGGGCGGTGAAGAGGGCCAAGCAGAGCGTGCCAACGCAGGTCTCGGAGCGGGCCATCGCCTACGCACTGAGCCAGATCCGCGAGCATATCCAGTACAAGCGCCACTGGTTTGCCGTCTTTGCCGTGCTGCGCGACCTGCGGGTCGTCGGCGGCCTCGGCGAGTTTATCGACCTTCTGTCCGAGATTATGGGTGAGGAGGCTCCCGATCTCGACGTCAAGGACCTGGCGAAGCTCAACGTGTTGAGCTTCAGAAAGCCCGTCTGCCTATGGGACGAGAACGACTCTCCTGCTGGCAATGGACGCTTTCAGGCGTATCGGGAGATAGCCCATCGCTTCCGCAAGAAGCTATCTGTGTAGGAAAAGGAAGGGGCTAAAACTTTCCCCAAACTTTCTCTAACTTTCCCCAAACTTTCTCCAAAGGGGCCAAAAAGGGGTGAAAAAGTGGACTTCTTTCCCCAAAACTTTCTCTAACTTTCCCCCGACCCTCAGAAATTCGTCGGGCACGAAAGATTCCCATACCTTTGCACCGTCAGTTGAGACCAACGAGGCCCGCTGACGGTGCTGGTCTTTTATAGCCCTCATAGCGCCGTCTCGCCTCTTGCGCCCGCCAGCTGGCAAAGTAACAGTTCAACAACAAAAGGGTCGCGAAAAGGCGCGACGTAAAACGAGCGTTATGAGTATGTATTTCAGTTTCACGGTTTGGAGGTTTTTGTTTAGCCTCAGCATGAATTGTATAAAAAGGAAAAGTAAGCGCACGATGGAAGGAAAGATTATGCGTGTGGTGCAGCAGGGCGAGGCCTTCGCTGTGCAGAGTCAGAAGAGCGAGACGGGACAGGTGAAGAAGTGCAACATCCTGCTGCAGGAGCTGGGCGGGAAGTACGCCGACCAGTATGCCTGCACGATGCTGGGCAACGCGGCCACCTGCCGCTTCTCCCGGGACGAACTGGTGGCCGTCAGCCTCCGCTTCACGGTCAACGAGTATGAGGGCCGCTGCTATCAGGACATCCTCGTGGCGGACATCCATCGCTTGAATCGGTGATTTCTTTAAACATGAATCGGAGATTTATTTTTAACATTAATCATCGTTAATCGAGACATTAATCATCGTCAATCGAGACATTAATCATCATTAATAGGATTGGCCCAAGGGCCAATTTTGAGAATAGGAAAAAGTAAAAATCTGAGTTGAGTACGAGGAGGATATTCCATGGTAAAGCGCGCAACAATCCACGTCTCTTCTCGCACAAAAAAAAGAATCATCCGAAAAATGGAGGACTTAGGGGAATAAAAAGAAAACAACAAATACAACCTATACAAGATTTTACAACCAAGTTACCTTTGCAGGAAAAGCAGGTTGCAACATGTCCTGGCGAAGCTGTTGTTTCGGTTGTTTACCTTGCAGCAAGATTGCTCAAGGCGAAGCGTTGTTACTTGTTGTAAAAGTTGTTTTAGTTGTTTTCCCTACTCAGCAGGCTGCATCGAAACAATACGATACAACGTTGTCGATCCACCTTCGGTGTCCCTCCGTCCCCAGGATGAAACAAAAAACGATACAATTATGAATAAGAATAATAAAAACCTCAACAGCAATCAGAACCATGGCGACCATTGCCAGCATGTACAGATCGGCGGACAGGCTTACTACGACGACCGCAAGTATTTTCTTTTTGCGCCCGACGCACCCGTGCCGCAGGCCGTGGAGAGCTTTCGCAAGGCGGGCGTGGGCCAGCAGATGAGCGACGGGACGTTCGACTTCGTCGTGCGGCCCAAGGTGAAGAGCCGCAGCGTGCTCATCCGCAAGCTCGCCCACGGACGCATCAGCAGGACGCAGGACAACGCCGTGCAACTGACGTTGAAGTTTTTCCGCACGGAGAACGTGATCATCGCCCAGGCCATCATGGACGAGGCGCAGGACGCCATCGACGCCCTGCTCAATGACCAACTGACGAAATAAAAGAAAGGAGGAAACAATCATGAGTGTACACTTGATATATTACCAGCAGGGCCACAAGATGATGGAGGCCGTGGCGACCGAGGAGGCCTACCGCCGATACAGAGACAGTCAGACGCAGGCGCGCCTGATGGAGGCGATTCGCCATCCGAAGCCCGAGACGGACGTATCGGCAGCGAAACGCAAGCTGGTGCAGTTCAACTACTCCTGCCTGCCCACGGAGGACGGTGGCCTCAAAGGGGCGAAGCGACTGAGCAAGTCGGTCGGCATGGACATCGACCACCTGAGTGCCGACGAGGTGGAGCTGGTGGCCGCCACGGCCATCGACAAGAAGGACGAGCTGGGCCTGCTCATGCTGGAGCGCAGCGCGCGCGGAGGCGGCTTGCACGTCGTCTTCCGCCGCCATCCCGAGATGGACCAGGAGGCCAACCTGCGCTGGGCCTCCGACCTGCTCGGCGTGGAGTATGACGCTGGCGCGAAGGACATCACCCGCGTATTTTTCGCCACCACGTCCGAGGATTTGCTCTACCTTCACGAGGACCTCTTCGACAACGCGGAGTGTGAATCGTTCGCGGGTTCAGAGGCTACTTTCACGGGCTCAAAGACTACTTTCACGAACGGGGAGGCTACCTTCACGGGTTCTGAGACTACTTCCGCGAACAAAGAGGCTGCCTCCACAGCCTCGGAGGCTACTTCCGAGACGGAGGCAGACCAGGCCCAGCCAGCGGTTGCCACGGCCCCAGAGACCACAGCAGCCTCCCGCCCAGCAAACCATCCGCTGGAGGCGGGCGAGGACGCCAAGGAGCAGAAAGACGAGAAGGGCGAGAAGACGGCCTCAGAGGAGAAGCCTTTGTGCTACAAGGGCATTCCCTACGACCGCATCATCGAGAAGTGGTGGGCCTTCTACAACGAGGGCGAGCACCCCATACGCTCCAACCGCAACACGCTCACCTTCGAGCTGGCCGTCAACCTGCGCCACATCTGCGACTCCGACCCGCTGCTGCTGGACCGCATCATCCCCTGCTACGACGGATTTCCCGAGGCGGAGAAAATGACCTGCATCCGGTCGGCCCTGGGCGAGAAGAAGACGCAGATGCCGAAGCGAGTGAAGGACGTGCTGACGGCCGTGCGCCAGGACATGAGGGCCGAGCCCAGGGAGGAGGACGACGAGGAGACCATCACGCAGGACGACCTCCAATACTACGACGCGCTGCCCAAGATGCCGCAGGGCGTGAGGGAGAGCATCAGCGCCGTGGGCCCGCATCTCGCCATGCCCGCCATCTTCGCCATCACGCCGGCCATCGGCATGCTCGCCACGGGCGTGCGCGTATTGATCCACGGCAAGCCCTCGCAGCTCAACCTCATCAGCTACATCGCCGGCGACTTCGCCTCGGGCAAGGGCAGTCTCGACCCCATCGTGGCGGCCTGGCTCGCGGAGGTGAAAATGGTGGACAAGGGCTACTTGGAGGCCGAGGAGGAATGGCGCGCACGCAAGCGGGCGGCCAAAAACAAGAAGGAGCAGCCCGAGGACCCGAAGTATCCCGTGCGCTGCCTGACGCTCAACACCACCGTGGCCAACCTCGCCGACCGTCTGGCCAACACCCAGGGCAAGCACGCCTTCTCCTTCACGCCCGAGGCCGACACCGTGGCGCAGAAATGGCGCACGGCGATGAGCGACTTCTCCGTCATGCTGCGCCAGGCCTACGACGGCACGCCCTACGACCGCGAGGCAAAGTCGGCAGAGGCCGTCAACGTGCATATCGACAAACTGCTGTGGAACGTCGTGATGTGTGGCACGCCCGACGCGCTCTACCGCGTCATCACCAACTACACCGACGGCTTTCAGAGCCGTGTGGCCCTGGCACGCACGCCCGACAACACCTTCTCGCCGCTCTCGGATAGCCTCTTCTTGCTCACCGAGAGCCAACAAATGAAGATCCAGCAGGTGGCCCATCTGTTGCCCCTGATGAGTGGCGACGTTGACCTGCCCAAACTGGAGAAGAAGGGCCGCGACTGGCTGGAGCGCATCCGCATCGAGACGCTCAAAAGCTACGACAAGACCAAGGCGCGCCAGCGCTTCCGCACCTGCCCCACGGCCATGCGCATGATGACCTGCCTGATGCTCTGCCGTGTGGCGGAGCAGATGATCCAAAGCTACGGAGAGCAGGGAGCGGAGACGCGGCTGAAGGCCGAGCCCGACCTGTGGAAGACCATGCTGCAGCGCCAGCAGACGCCGCAGATGCTCGCCGCCTTCGACGTGCTGGCCGACTACATGATCGACAACGCCATGCTCTTCTTTCGCGAGCGCATCGAGACGGCATTTCGCTCGGGCTCCTATGTCTCGTCGGGGAAGGCACGCTCCCGCAAGAGCAAGAACGACTCCATCTATGAGGAACTGGCCGACAGATTTACCACCGAGGAGGCCTATGGAGTCTCCGTCGGCATCAGGGGCGGCGACATCTCGAATGGCAGCGTGCGCACCATGCTCAGCCGATGGGAGCAGCAAGGAATGGTCGAGAGAATCGAAAGAGGGGTTTACAAGAAATCTCACTATGGAGACGTGTAGACACCCATCGCCAGCACTTGCCACCAATTGCCAGCAATCGCCAACATCGCCACCCAATCGTTACATTGTTACATGTTACATGTTACGTTAAGGCGATTCCCACTTCGCACTTCTGCTGCCTCGGGCTCTGCCAAATCATCAGAACGGTCATCAAAACATCAAAACGGTCATCAAAAACATCAAAACAAACGATCATCAAAACGATCATCCAAAACATCAAAACGATCATCCAAAACATCAAAACAACGATCATCAAAAACATCAAAACAAACGATCATCATCAAAACGATCATCAAAAACAAACATCAAAAGGAGAACAAAACCAT
>ULWK01060025.1_pt1 | contig 16167 bp, 14 predicted proteins | sample 1960281 | NCBI WGS metagenome assembly ULWK01 (sample SAMEA4835810, study PRJEB28245) | human gut metagenome | biome: gut microbiome; material: fecal sample | place: Denmark | collected 2008 | reverse complement strand
GGGGTCTTTGACCATCAGCATGGGCTGGCAGCAGCCCGATGAATTGCCTACCACCCTTTCCATCCTGATGCAGAAAGCCATGAACGACCAGCCCATCCAGCCCGGCGAGGGCATTCTGCACCACGCAGAGGGCGTTGACCTGATTCCGGCAAACATTGAACTGGCAGGGCTGGAAGTAGCTCTCGTGAACAGTATGAACCGGGAGAAGATGCTCAAGCAAGTGCTGGACAGTGCCAAGCGGAAGTACGATTTTATTCTGCTGGACTGTATGCCCTCGCTGGGGATGCTCACCATCAACGCACTGGCGGCGGCAGATGCTACCCTGATTCCTGTGCAGGCACAGTATCTGTCTGCAAAGGGTCTGGAACAGCTTTTACAGACCGTCCAAAAGGTCCGGCGGCAGATCAACCCCAAGCTAAAAATTGAGGGTATCCTGCTGACCATGACCGACAGCCGCACCAACTACGGAAAGCAGATCAGCAATCTGATCCGGCAGGCATACGGAAAGCACCTGAAGGTGTTTGAGCAGACCATTCCCCGCTCTGTCCGAGCGGCTGAAACCAGTGCCGTGGGCAAGAGCATTTTCCAGCACGACCCCAAGGGTAAGGTGGCAGAATCCTACAAATCTCTTGCAAAGGAGGTGCTGGCGGATGCCGATCGACAACGGAAACTTAGCTCTGAAAGGGCTAGATGACCTGTTCTCCACCGAGGAAAAACGACAAGAGGAGCAACGGGAACAGGTGCAGCAGATTCCCATTGATGCGTTGCACCCCTTCACCAACCACCCTTTCAAGGTGCTGGACGATGAAGCCATGACCCGGACGGTGGAGAGCATCGCTCAGTACGGTGTGCTGGCTCCGCTGATTGCCCGTCCCCGCCCGGATGGTGACGGCTACGAGATCATCTCCGGGCACCGCCGTCAGTATGCGGCGAAACTTGCCGGGCTGGATACCCTGCCGGTCATTGTGCGGCAGATGTCAGACGATGCTGCTGTGATATTGATGGTGGACAGCAACCTTCAGCGTGAACACATTTTACCCAGTGAACGCGCCTTGGCGTACAAGATGAAACTGGATGCTATGCGAAGAACTAGCGGTAGACCGTCAAAAGAAAATGTGTCCCAAATTGGGACACAAAAACGTTCCGACCAAATCATGGCCGAAGAACTTGGTGAAAGTCGCAACCAAATCCAGCGTTTTATCCGCCTGACCAATCTTATCCCCGAACTGCTGGACATGGTAGACGAAAAGAAAATCTCCTTCAATCCCGCTGTGGAGCTGTCCTATCTGGACGAATGCCAACAGCGGGATTTTTTAGAAGCCATGCAGGACACCCAGAATGCGCCGTCCTTATCGCAGGCGCAGCAACTGAAAAAGATGGCACAACAGGGAGAGTTCAGCTACGAAAAAGCCTTTGATGTGATGGGACAGGAGAAAAAGAGCGAGAAAGACACCGTGACCATCAAAAACGAGACCCTGCGAAAGTATTTTCCCCGCAGCTACACGCCCAAACAGATGGAGGAGAAGATCATCCAGCTTTTGGATGCGTGGCAGAAAAAGCAGCAGCGCCGCAACGAGCGCTGACCCGTAACGCAAGACCCGATAGGGTCTTTTTGTTTGCAAAAATTTGGAGGTAACGCCTATGAACAATACGATTGATTTCAAGACCGCAAAGACCATCGACAGCATGAGCAAGAAGCTCGACCACATCGACGATACCGTGACCGGCTTCTTCTCGGTCATGCACATGGCAATGAAGCACGAGCTTGGCAGCGCAGAGCCTTATTTCGCCGCAACCTCGCCGGTTCTGGACCTGACGGTTATCCGTCCTGACGATGCGCCGCACATCCTTGCCTGCTTCGATGAGGCAGATGAGGGCATCGGCATCTCTGAGAACGAGCCGCTGGGCTTTCGCTATGCAGAAATGGGGCATTACGCTTCTGGATGCGCCTGTCCCGGAACAGATGAAGTATGCTTCTCTGGCAGAAGCCGCTTCTCACCTCATGCAAGTCCTCAATGACCCGGAGAGCATCACCGGGTAAAAAGCGTCCCACCGGGACGCGTAGCCTGCATTGAAAAATGCAGATCAAAGGGGTTTGGGGCACTCCCCAACAAGCATTTTGCAACGCAAAAATTGTTTTTGTATAGACGAAAACATTGCTTGCACCGGCTATGCGTCCTTTCGGGGTATAAACACCAAAGTTTGAGAAAGACAAAGAGGCCGCCCGCTGTGCTTGTCTGCACAGTGAGCGACCTCTTTATGTATGTTTTGGCACCGCGCCCTTACAGGTTCGCGCCGTTCGAGGCAATCACGTCCCGGTACCACCAGCCCGAATCCTTCACGATCCGCTGCTGGGTGGGGTAATCCACATAAATCAGGCCGTAGCGGCAACTGTAGCCCGCCGCCCACTCGAAGTTGTCGAACAGGCTCCACACCGAATAGCCGATCACCGGGATGCCGTCGGCCATGGCGCGGGCCACCTCCAGCAGATACCGGTGGAGAAAGTCAATCCGCTGGGGGTCATGAACCTCGCCGTCCAGCATGACGCAGTCCAGGCCCGAATAGCCGTTTTCGGTGATGAGGATGGGCAGGTGGTACCGCTCGAACCAGAACTTGCTGGCGTGATACAGCACCTTGGGGGTGATGTTCCAGGCCGCCGCCGTCTGGGGGCTGCCCTGGTAGGCGTAGGCATCGTATTTGGAGGGGTCGGGGACGATGTCCACCGTGCCCTGGTAGCAGTTGTAAGCGTAAAAGTCTAGGGGCTGGGACACCAGGGCCCACTCCTCTGGGGTCATGGTGTACAGCTGGTCCCCGAACTTCTCCTTGGCCCAGGCGGGGTACTGCCCCAGGAATACCGGGTCGGCCCACCAGGTATTGGACATGATGTAGCCGGGGTAGTCGCTCAGAGACTTCTGCCGGGCCTTCTCCACTTCCTCCGGGGAGTCGTCCTTGGGCAGGCAGCAGTCCCCGGTGGGGGCCATGCCCACCCTGGTGCCGGGGCAGTTGCGCCGCAGCACCTGCACCGCCCGGCCGTGGGCCAGCAGGATGTGTTTGGTGATGCCCATCATGGTTTGGTCGTCGTTGTGCTCAAAGGGTGCGTGAACTCCTGCCACCAGCCCCAGGCCACAGAACATCTGGGGCTCGTTGAAGGTGAGCCAGTACCCCACCCGGCCCGCCAGGGCTTTGGATACGACCTCCGCATACTCGGCAAACCAGTCGGGGCTGGCAGGGTTCTTCCAGCCCCCTTGCCGGTAAAGGGCGGTGGGCAGGTCCCAGTGGTAGAGGGTCACCAGTGGCTGGATGCCGTTTTTCAGCAGCTCGTCGCAGAAATCCTGGTAAAATCGGATGCCCGCCTCGTTGACCTTGCCAATACCCTCGGGCAGCACCCGGGCCCAGCTGATGGAAAACCGGTAGGCCTTCAGGCCCATTTGCTTCATCAGGGCCACATCCTCTCGCCAGCGGTGGTAAAAATCAATGGAGATGTCGGCGTTCTCGCCGTGGGCGATCTTGCCGGTGCCGTCATGGACCAGGGTGTCCCAGATGGACTCCCCTTTGCCGTCGGCGTTCCAGCCGCCCTCGATCTGGGTGGCCGCTGTGGATGCGCTCCACAGGAAATCTTTGGGGAAGGTGGTCATAATCTGTCCTCCTTGTATTTCAAGAATCCCCCGCCTGGGGTCAGGCGGAGGATTGCGAAAAAGAAGTACCTGCCCCGGCAAACTGGGACAGAGGGAAGATAGCTTGTTAATGTTTTAGGAAGTGCAGCAGGGCCTCGGCGGAAGCCTTGGCGCCGCCCAGGCTCTTCATATCTGCACTGAACTCCGCAGCAGTGGCCTTGTAGGAAGGCTGGGTCAGCAGCTTGACGATGGCAGCCTTCAGGCTTTCGCTGGTGATGGCGTTTTTATCCGGAAAGGCGCAACCCAGCCCCAGCTTTTCGATCTGCCGGGCGGTGATGGCCTGCTCCTCCATCTGGGGGATGGCGATCATGGGCACGCCGTAGTAGATGGCCTCGCCGGTGCCCCCCATGCCGGCGTGGGTGATGAACACCGATGCCTGGGACAGGATGTCCAGCTGGGGAACCATCTGGCCTACTTCCACGTTGGCGGGGATGTCCTTCAGGCTGGCGGGGTCGATGGAACCCAGGGCTGCGAAGACGTTGATGTCCAGGTCCCGGACTGCGTCAAACAGGATAGGGTAATACTCCGGCCAGTTGTTGAAGGCGGTGCCCAGGGAAGAGTACAGCAGGGGTTTGCCGTTGTCGGGGGCCTTCCAGCTGCCGAAGGCGGTCCGCTTGCCGATCTGTACCCCGGTGAACACGAAACTGTCATCGAAAGTCTCGTAATTGGGAACCAACTTTTTCTGCATCATGACCAGGTTGAAGTCCCCGTGGCCGTCGAAGATTTCCTTGACGGTCAGCAGGCGGCAGCCATATTTTTCGGCATAGGTCTGGGCCAACTGCGCCGCGGCTTTGCGCAGAGGGTGGTCCGGCGGGCAGTTCTCGAACCCGGCGGCTACCGAGTAGCTGTCGTTGGAGGGGTAGCTGGTGTAGAGCATGACGTTGGCAACCTTGAGGTTGTCCGCCGCGATTGTGCCGGCAATGCCCGCAAAGTCGTGGACGACAGCGTCGGGTTTGTCGTTTTTCAGGGTGTCCAGCACAGTGTCGATGTAGGCTCCTGCCTCGTTTAAGAACAGGAAGGGCACCGCGGCGGCCACTCCGCCGTCATCCTCTTTCTTTTCGCCGTCCTCATTATGCTTGTCGTTTTCCGCCATCCAGGAGGGTACGGCGACGAACTTTGCCCCGGTGGGCTCGATGATAGTGCGGAAGGCTTCAGTGGTGAAATAAGTCACCCGGACGCCTTTCTTCACCAGTTCGGTGACGAGGGCCAGGGTAGGATTGATGTGCCCGAAGGCGCCCAGCGATACGAATGCGATATGCATACAAAAACTCCTTTCAAACAACAAAACAGCCATGCAGGCAGCGCAGGACGTTGCCCGCACGGCTGCGGGGGAAATAGGTGATGGCTTATTCTGTCAGGCCGTTGTTGGTGATCACTTTTTGGTACCAGTAGAAGCTGTCTTTCTTGACCCGGGCGCACTGCTTGGGGTCGGTCTCGGTGCGGTCCACATACACCAGGCCATACCGCTTGGCAAAGCCCTGATGGCTGGACACTACATCCACAAAGCTCCAGGGGCAGTAGCCGAACACCGGCAGGCCCTCATCAATCATGATGCCGATCTGCTCAATGTGCTCCTTTAAGTACTCGATCCGGTAGGGGTCATGGATGCAGCCGTCGGGGCCCAGAGTCTCACTGTAAGCCATGCCGTTTTCGGTGACGATCATGGGTAGACGGTAGCGGTTGTACACCTTCCGCATCCCAATATGCAGGCCCATCGGGTCAATGCCCTTATCCATCCACTCGGTTTTGCGCAGGTGGGGATTATCACAGATGTCGAAGGCGTCCGACACCCAGAAGGGCGGCTGGTCGTAGTTGACGGGACCCTCCTTGACTTTGGCGCAAATGCTGAAATAGTAGTTGATGCCGATGAAGTCGGGGGTCGAGGCTTTCAGCACGGCTGCATCTCCGGGCAGCGTCTGGGGGTAAAGTCCATGACTCTTTAAGTAGCTGGCCACATAGGGTGGATATTCGCCCCGGACACTCAGATCGAGCAGGTAGAACTCCATCAGTTCTTCGGCGTTCTCGGCGGCCAGAACATCCTCGCTGCGGCTGGACTGGGGATAGACCACCTGGATAGCACACACCGGGCCGATTTGAGCTTCTGGGTCGATCTGCCGCAGCAGCGAAATAGCCCGGTGCTCGGCCAGCGAGACATGATAGCTCATCTGGTAGATGTTCTGCAGGTTCTTCTGCTTGTCCTGCTCAAAGTTGCCGTTCATGATGCCGGCGGCGGTGGCGATGAGCTGTTCGTTCACTGTGACCCACCGCTTGACGCGGCCCTTGAAGTGGGTAAAGCAGACCTCGGCGTATTTCAGATAGGCGTCGATCATCTTGCGGTCGAGCCAGCCGCCGAAGGCGTCCACCAGCGCCTGCGGACACTCGAAGTGATAGAGAGTAACGAGCGGTTCGATTCCTTTTTCCAACAGATAGTCGATGAGCCTGTCGTAAAAGGCCAGCCCCTCGGGGTTGGGGGTGCAGGTGGCATCCGGCATGATGCGGCTCCAGGCAAAGCCCATCCGGTAGACCTTCAGGCCCAGCTCGGCCATCAGGTCCACGTCCTCTTTCCAGTGGTGGTAATGGTCTGCGGCCACTTTGTTGTCGGCGATGCCGGGGCGGCGTGCCCCCAGGTCGGTGGTGGCAACGCCCTTGCCGCCTTCGTTGTAACCGCCCTCTACCTGAAAGGCGCTGGTGGATGCCCCCCAGAGAAAGCCAGCGGGGAAAATCATTTGTTTCATCAAATCCATAATACCAACCTTTTTGATTCTATTGTATTACGCAATCAAACGTCCTCCAAATCTTTTTTGGAAAAGCCAAACAAATAAGTCAGGACTGCTGCTACAATCAGGGAAGAGAAGGAAGCTACCACGCCAACGGCGATGTTGGCGTTGGTGCCGCCCACATAGCACAGCAGAGACAGGAAGTTAGCGGAGGTCATTGCATATCCCTTGAGGTCGAATATGCCGGCGATGGCGCCGCCCACAAAGCCGCCAACGGCCATCGTTACAAAGCAACGGGTAAAGCGGAAGCAGATGCCATACAGAGTGGGTTCGGTGACGCCGCCCAGAATGCCGGAAGCGAAGGCTGCAAAGGATGTGCTGCGATCGTCCTTGTTTTTCAGGCGGAGCGCTGCGCCCAGCGCTACACCGAAGCAGGCCCAGGTGGCAAAGTTGCCGGCGTTCATAGGTCCGCTGCCAATACCGGTTTCAAAGAAATCGGCCATCATGGGCATCATCAGGGCCAGGTGCATACCGCTCATCACCAGGAACTCCCACAGGGCGGCGATGACAGCTACACCGAACCAGCCGGTGGTCATACCGAACCAAGCAAGGCCGCCGCTGATGGCGTTGCCCACAATAGTGCCCAAAGGCGCCAGCAGGCAGAGGATAAAGGGCATGGAAATGAGCAGGCTGAGGAACGGAGTGAAAACGGTGGTCAGCAGATCGGGCATGAACTTTTTGACGATCTTATAGACCAAGCAGAACAGGGGCACCGACAGCATAATGGGCAAAACAGTCTGGGCGTAATTGGTCACAGTGGCAGGGATGCCAAAGACTGTGAACGGCTGCCCGTTGGTGGCAAAAACTGCGAAATCGGGCACCATCAGAATGCTGCCAATGAATGAACCCAGCATACCGTTGATCCCCAGTTGCTTGGCTGCATTGTAGCCTACCAGGATGGGCATGAAGTAAAAAGCTGCGTCATACAGGAAATCAAACAGGATGTACAGGTTGCTTTCCATAGAGTACAGGCCCAGCAGGTCGGGGCCAAAGATGGAATTAACAGCACGGAACAAGCCTCCGGCCAGCAGCACCGGGATCATGGGGGTCATACAGCCTGCCAGATAGCCCATGATATTCTTACCCACCTGCTTGGGGGTCAGCTTCCGTTTGGTGATGGCGGCATCCTGGGCGGCAGCAGCATCATCCTTGACGGCGGCGCTGGCGCTGATGCCTGCCAGCTTGCACAGTTCCTCATACACTTTCGGAACATTGGTGCCGATCACGATCTGGTACTGCTGGCCGCCGCGCACAACACCCAGCACACCGGAAATCTTTTTCACCTCATCGTCTTTGGGAAGGCTGTCGTCTTTCAGATACAGGCGCAGGCGTGTCATGCAATGGGTGGCATCCTTGAGATTGGCCGCTCCACCTACTGCCGCCAGAACCTGCTCGGCTATTTTTTTGTTGTCTGTCATTTTTATGTTCTCCTGTTTCAAGTCAGATCGTTGTAAGTGACAAGATGAATGTCCTGCTGTTCCAGCCAGGCACGGACCTCGGGCCGGCAGAGCATGGCGGCCTCCCGCACCCGGGGGGTGGTCATGGTGGAATGATCCAGCAGGTAAGCGTCGATGTACCCCGGATGGAATACCATCAGGTCGCAGGCCCCCTCATGGGCGTGGGCCACTGCATCTTGGACCCCGGTGAAAGGGTCGGCCTCATAGGCCTTGAAGTCCCTAGGCATATAGGCATAGACCCGGGTATGCCGGAAGATTACTGCCTCGCCGGGACGGCCCATGGCAAAGTAGGGCAGGCCGTGGTGCTGGGCAACAATCTCCAGCCCCTTGAAGAAGTTTGCGCTGGCCACTGCGTGTCCCTCAAAGTAATCCGGCTCCCGTCCGGTAAGGGCCTTGAACTGGCGGTATTGAGCCTCAATCTCCTCAATGACCTCCTCCAGAACCACAAAGTCCTGACCGGCTTTGGCGGCCTCCCGGTAGGTGCGGCTGGGCCTGAATTCCCCTTCGGGGGTGCACAAGCTGGGAATGTGGGAAGGGTCGGTGAGGGGCCGGCCCACACAGATGTTGGTGTGCTGGCCCAGGCACAGGGAATGGCCATGCAGCAGCCCCAGGCCGTGGACAGCAGCGGGCATATTGGTCATGACGCCCACAGAGCGCACCAGCCCGGCGGCTACAGCAGCCGCAATACCGTAATTTACCCCTTCCGAGTAGCCGAGATCATCGGCGCGAATCAGCAGATATTTCATGGTCTTAACCTCTTCCGTCACGGGATTTCAGCTCCTGCAGTTCCTGGTGTACTTCTATGAACTCGCTGGCGATGGTCTCGAAGGCATCGGCAGCCATCAGCTGGTCCTCGGCGTGCATCAGGAAGATATTGGTCTTCCAGGTCAGCCCCTGGCCCTGCCACTCCAGCAGGTCGGCGTGGCCGTGGTGGCCCAGTACAAAGGTTTCCTTGCCTTGGGCCATCAGCTCTTTGGCTCGGTCAAAATTTCCAGCCTTGGCTTCCTGAATTGCCTCGATATACATACCCCGGGCGGCACCTACATTGGCGATGATTTCAAAGGCGATCTCGGTAATGGTCTCCTGCAGCTGCTCCTCAGTCATGGCCCGGGCTTCTTCCACGGAAATTGCCATGGCTCAGTCCTCCAGCACCTTGCGGACGTGGTCCAGAACGGCCTTGCCGTTCATCATACCGTAGTCCTTCATGTCGATGACTTCCACCTTGTTGTTCGGCAGCTCGCCCTGCACCTCTTTCAGGCGGTAGCGGACCTGGGGCCCCAGCAGGATCATGTCAGCACTCTGGTAATTCTTGGCCTCCGACACCGAGTGGGCCGAAATATCGCATTCGTAGCCCTCGGCCTTGGCTGCGTCTTTCATCTTGCGAACCAGAGCGCTGGTGCTCATACCGGCAGCGCACAAAAGAACAATTTTCGTCATAGTTGGGTACCTCCGTATCAATCAGCAATGCAAAGCTCGGATTTATTGTTTTTGTTTCTTATTCCTCGGACTGCTCAGCGACTGCGCCGGCCTTTTCCTCGGCCACAGCCTGGTTGTCAGCGGCCTTGAAGAAGGGATACCAGATGGCGGCGCTCATGATGGTCATCAAGATCTGATAGATGCCGATCTTCCAGGAACCCTGGATCACGCCGTAGATGAAGATGGGCATGGTGTTCATGCCGATCAGGCCGGTGGGGCAGGGCATCAGGCCCAGGGTGATGGCGGCCCATGCAAAGACCAGGGAGAGGATGGGGGTGACGATAAAGGGGATCAGCATGGTGAAGTTCAGCATCAGGGGCATGCCGTAGACCAGGGGCTCGTTGATATTGAAGATGCCGCAGGGCAGGACGATCTTGGAAAATTCCTTGTAGCGCTTGGACTTGGCAAACAGGAACATGACGATCACCAGGCCCAGGGTGCAGCCGCAGCCGCCGTTGCAGGCGAAGTCATACATGGAGGTGTTCCACATGTGGGGGATGGGCAGGCCGGCTGCAGCGGCAGCGGTGTTTTCGGGCAGGTAAGTGAACCACAGAGGGTAGAGGATAGCCAGCACGGTGTAGGAGCCGTGGACGCCGAAGAACCAGAGGATCTGAGCCAGCAGCAGCAGGATGATAAAGCCGCCCAGGCTGCCGGTGATGTTGGCCAGAGGGGTCTGGAGCAGGGCGTAGACGGCGTCGATGACGTTGCCCCAGGGGGTCAGGGTGAACAGGCCCCGCAGCAGGCTGGACACCAGTGCGATGGCAGCCCCGGGGATGATGGAAGTAAAGCACTGGGTGACGTTCTCAGGGACGCCGGCAGGCATTTTGATGGTGATGTTCCGCTCCACCAGGGCAATGTTGATCTTGGTGGCCATGATGCCCAGGATGAAGGCCAGGAATACGCCGTGGCTGCCCAGATAGTCCAGGACGACGACGCTGCTGCCGGCCTCGTTGGTAGCCACTGGCACCATGATCAGGTAGGCCATCAGCGACATCAGGCCGTTGTTGAAGGCCAGTTCGTCGTGGTCAAAAATCTTGGCGCCGGCGTAGCCCACGCTGAACACCATGAACACGCCCATGAAGTTCATGCAGGCATTGTAGACGGCGTTCAGGAAGGCCGCGATTCCTGTCGCCTGGATGAAGCTCTGGTAGGGGTCAATCTGGATGCTGTTCAACAGATTGAACACTGCGCCGATCATGATGATGGCCATCAGGTTTTGGGAGCCTGTGCCGATGCAGCGGACGTATCGGTTCTGGGCGAATGCGGTGGAGATGGGCACCAGTGTGTTCTCAATGAACCGCCCGATGGGATTTTTCTTTGTCTCCGTCATGGGAAAATTCCTCCTTCTTTCTTGAAACGAACGCTTTGGGAAGGTAGCAGCTCTGCAGATTCGCTTTTCCTCCTTGCACCAAAAGTATATCACATCCGGCATTTGATTTGGTTACAAGCACAGCTCCAGCCTTTCAGGGTGGCCGTTTCCATTTCACGTTTTGAAAAGCAGAAAAACATTTTTGCTGGTTTTTGTGCAATTTGACCGCACGAAATCCAGCGCCCCGGGAAGCCAAATGCTCCCGGGGCGCTGGGTTTTCTGTGGCTCAGCCGTTCACCTGACGGGGGTATTCAGGCCCGTGGACAGCATGCCGTTTTTCAGTTGACAGGAACCCAGGCTGCAGGGTCTACCAGATCCCACATCTTGGCGGCATCTTGGCCGAAGTAACCCACGCTGTCGTAGGTCACGCTGGCCACATGGCCGCCGATCAGCAGGCCTTCCACCATGATATTTTCACCCCATCCGAAGAAGGTGAACAGGCACTTGCCGCCGTCGGCAGTGGTGTAGACGTTCACCGTCACGTCATCGCCGATGGGGAACCAGTTGACATGAATCTGCTGAGTCAGGGTGTACTCAGCAGGGATCTCGCCGGTGAAGGGAATCTCGGCATAGCCCATCACCTTCTGCATGTACAGGTCGCAGGTCTCCATCCAAGTCATGGAAGAGGTGCCCTCCATGCCGGCGCCGAAGCCGTGGCCGTTCAGACCGTAGACATGGAGTTCGGGGTCCAGGCCCAGCGCATAGGCCTGCTTGAACATTTCCAGGCTGCCTTCCCACTGGTCGTCAGCGCCCACAGCGATGAACATGTGGGGCAGGTTGGGGTTTTCCGTTTCGAGAGGGCCGCCTGAGTAGATCAGATGGGCCACATCCACATCGCTGTTGACTGCGTCCACGGCGTCGCAGACGTAGTCGGGGTCAAAATGGTTGGGGGTGATGCTGCCGTAGAACTTCTCCAGCATGGTGCGGATGTTGCCGCCGCTGCCCGAATAGCCGGACACGGCCAGCATGGAATTATCCAGGTCAATGCCCCACGATTCGGCATTGTATTTGATCACGCGGACAGCCCGCTGCATGTCCATAACGATGTCATCGTTGTTATAGGGGGCCACCCGGCGCTGGAGCAAAAAGCAGTTGTAGCCCAGCTTGTTGAATTCGGGGCAGACGGCATAGGCTTCCACCGGGTTGCTGCGGCTGGTGTTTCCGCCGCCGGAGGTAACAAGGATGGTACCCTTGGCCGAACTGGGGTCGTCCAGCAGGTAAGGAATCAGGATAGGCTGGAAGTCGGCGTTATCGTATACGGCCTCGCCTTCATAGTTCACCAGAGGGAACTGCAGGTCGCTGGCCGGGGTGGTGACGGGCATATCGTCGCCCCACAGGTAGATCACTTCGCCGTTGATGCCGTCGCTGTAAGGCTTGAGCTGATGGTCAGCCAGGGCGGCAATGGCATCACGGGCTTTCAGGATCTGCTGTTTGTTAGCGTCGGTCAGGGATTCGGGATGAAGGCCCATCATGACGGTGCCTGCGCTCTGGGCCGCATCCCAGGCGTCTTGGGTGTACAGGGTGGGATAGTTGCGGACCATCTTGTAGTTGTAAACCTGGGTTTCCCACTCAGCCTGCCAGTAGTTGGGGTCGGATTCAGACAGGGTGTTGATTTTGTAAGGGGCCTGACTGTCGAAATGCCGGGGGATCTGGATGCCCAGCCAGTCCAGGATCTGGGCGCAGTTTTCGCTGGAATCCACCGACTGGGCAGAGGGAACAGACATACCCCCGGGGCTGACCGCAAAGGCGGACGCCGGGATACTCATCATCAGCCCGACTGCCAGGACGCTTGCCACCATGGTTTTGACGCTCTTGTTTTTCATAACAATTCCTCCTTGTATCTGAGATTTGCATACCACAGGTCATGCAGGGCCGAAAACCATCACCTCCCGCAGGTTTCCCGAAGCCGTTTTTTCACACGGCCGATTTGCAGTTCACTCACCTTTGGCCCATCATGCCACAGGCTGCCAGTTGTTCTGGTCAGCGGCATTGTAGATGGCCTGGGCGTCATTGGTCATAAAACCGGACTGGTCATAGGTGACGGTAATGATGCCGTCGTTCAGCACGCCTTCCACCACCTGCTGCTGGTCAAAGGCCACAAACGTCATATACACTTTGGTCTTTGCATCGTCCACGGCGCAAGTCACATCTGCCTTGCCGAAACCGCCCTCAAAGGTATACTGCTGCACCTGGGTATAGCCCTCGGGGATTTCTGCCGCCTCGCCGACGCCGGCCTCACCGCGCCCCATCACCAGGTCAATGAAGGTGTCTGCCATGGGAATCCAATAGGTGGAAGTAGTGCCTTGCAGGCCGGCGCCAAAGCCGTGGCCTACCTCGGCAAAGGTGTGAACTTCCACCACTGTCTTGCCCCGGACCGAATTGGCCAGAGTCCAAATGTCGGGCATGGCGCCGGTGGCGTCGTTTTCACCCACAGCCAGGAACATGGCGGGCAAATTGGGATTTTCGGTGACCAGGCCCGCGTAGTCGCTGGTGTGCTCTCCGTCATACTGGGGGCCGTACAGGGGGCAGACCACGTCCAGATCAGCGCTCATCTGATCCACTGCGTCGGAGGCATAATCTGCATCATACAGGGTGGGCTGAACATCGCCATACAGGTTGGCCACTTCTCCCAGGATGGTGCCCGAACCGCCCGAGAAGCCGCTGGCGGCGATACAGTCCATACCGCCCAGTCCCAGGCTGTCGGCATTATATCGCAGGTACCGGACAGCCCGCTGCATATCCAGCCAGGTATCTTCCTGGCTGTAGGGGGCCACCCGGCGCTGGAGCACATAGGCGTTGTATCCCAGATCTCGGAAGGCCTCGGCGATGGGATAGCCTTCCATGGCGTTGCCGCGGGAAGAATAACCGCCGCCAGCAATCACAATCATATTGCCCTTGGCTGTCGACTGGTCCTCCACCAGATAGGGCACCAGGAAGGGTTTCATATCGGCGTTGTCATAGCTCTCGGCGGTAAAGTCGGACACCTCCACCGTCTCGGCTGTGGCCGGTGCATCCCCCCAGATGTACCACATACAGTCGGCTGCCGGTGCATCCTGAACCAGTGCTTCCCGCTGGGCCACCGCATTGTCAATCATACTCTTGGAGACATCGTCGATGTTGTCCGGGTCGATGTTCAGCAGGGTGTTGGCCGTTGCGGTATAGGCATCCCAGCTTTCAGCCTGATAGGCCGTGGGCACGTTGCGGATCAACTTGTAGTTATAGAGTTCTGTTTCCAGGGCTTTCTGGTAGTAATCGGGGTCGCTTGGGTCCAGATCCAGGGTCTGGACCGGCATATCGTGATAGGTTTCGACCGGGCCCTCCGTTGTTTCCTCGCTGGACGCTGCAGCCGAGGATACAGCCTGCGACGACACAGCACTGGAGGTGGTGTTGCCCTGCTGGCACCCACTCATCGACAGCAGCAGGGCTGCCAGCAGGCACCCGGACAAAAGTCGTTTGTTCCATTTTCTCATCTGATTGATCTCCTTTCTTTGCAATCCGCTCATCTGTTTTTTCTTCCAAACACATCGACTGTGGAAAGACGGCTTTTCACTTTCGCAATTTCAGCATCTTGCACCAAAATTATAACATGTATGGAATACAATTTGGTTTCAAATGCATTTGCTCTGTTTCAAGAGCTGATTTTCTTTTTCAGTTTTTGAAAGATCGAAAAAAGTTTCAGCCGTTTTTTGTGCAGACCGCAAAAAAGACCGCAGTGCGCTATGCGCAACTGCGGTCTTTAAAATGGTATTCCTTATTGAAATGCTTTGTCGTAGGCTCGCAAATACCCCATCAGAATCAGGTCGTTGGCCATCAGCGCCGCATATTTGCCCACATCATTGCGATTGGTCGTGCCACACTGGAGGATGAAGTCTGCGGTGTTGAGATAGGGGCTGGCCAGGTTTTGGGTGATGATCAGCATCTTGCACCCGCTGGACAGGATAGCGTTGCAGATGTCGGGGTATCGGGTCAGATAGCTGCCGCCCACACTGCAGATGATGGCAAAGTCCTTTTCGGTTAGGCTGCGGGCGCATTCCAGCTGGGTGGCATAGTCCATGAACAGCTCCACATAGCGGCCCATCATCATCATTTTGCTCTGGAAGTAGTGGCCAATGTCCCACAGGAAGTGGTGAGAGAAGTAGGCGGCTTTGCCGCAGTCGTGGAGCGTCTTGACAATGTCGGGGATCACCTGGGCATTTTCGGGGGCAATGGTGGTGTAGATATTGCCGATCAGAGCGTCCCTGTAGGCGCTGATGGCAGTTTCTTGGTTGTTGTGGAGCATAGTATAGAACTGGCGGGAATAGTCGGTCCGCATGGTAAAATCCCGTTCCATCCAGGACTGAAACTCCTTGAAATTGTCCATGCCCAGAAACCGACAAAAGCGGGAGATGGATGCGTTGGAAGTATAACACAGGTCTGCAATCTGGCTGAGGGCCAGCCCCTTCAGCTGGGAGTAATTCCGCAGCAGTGCCACTGCTATGTCGTAGTTTGCGTCCCGTTCCGGCGCCGAGCTCACATAGCTGAGCAGACGGTCCAACAGGGAGCCCATCATTTTTACATCATTCATCCCTACAGCCCTCCCTGCACCATTTGTTCCAAGCGGATTTATTGTAACACACCCGTCAGTATTCTGTCAAACCCAAACTTTCCCGGGATGCAGGCCGTCAAATCCAGCATGACCACCGGTCGACAAAATCCAGATTCAGCTTTACAGTATCCGTCAAGCAAAGGCTGATTTGACTGTCTCCCTTCTCTCCAGAAAAAGATGAAAGGACAAATAAACCAGTACATCATCGGGTCCCATGAAAAAGTGATCCAAGAAGCGAGGCAATCACTATCGCTGCCTCAGAGGCATTATAAAAACACCTCGTTCAAGCAAACAGCCTGCCGGTCCAATATGACTGGCAGGCTGTAATTTTGCTTTGCCCGAAAACTCAGGCCTTGTAATAAGTTTGCCTGGGGCCGCCCGGGCGATCCGGGATCGTCATCTTCAGTTTGCCTGTTTCCACCAGCGGCAGTACATACTGGCGGATAGCATAGGAGGCCGTCTTAATTCCCAAAAAGGCAGCAATTTCCTGCCGGGTGCGCGGAACTGTACAATAGGAAAGCAAGTCCGTCTGTGCCCCATCACAACTCGGTTCTGCCGGCTCCATGGAATGACGGAGAGTCACCACAAATTCTCCGCGACGGTTTTCAAACAGCGGCTCAGGCAAGCTATAGGCCGCCATTTCCCGCCGTATGGTGGGAATACCAGAATAGCGATTTTCAGCGTCGGTCAGGGTATCCGCCATCACAGCCAAAGCCGGATTCCGCAGATCAGGCCGGGAATGTCCCAGCTCTTCCACGGTGGTTCGTCCATACAAGCCACCTGGGCTGTGGACAGGCTGGCCCGCTGGATGGGGCGCTCATCGTCATGC
>ULWK01044398.1_pt1 | contig 16355 bp, 14 predicted proteins | sample 1960281 | NCBI WGS metagenome assembly ULWK01 (sample SAMEA4835810, study PRJEB28245) | human gut metagenome | biome: gut microbiome; material: fecal sample | place: Denmark | collected 2008 | reverse complement strand
TATCCTTATAAACAAAGAAGCTGACCTTTTGGGTCAGCCTCTTCTGTGATATGTTTCGAACTATGTCGAGAATCAATAATTAATTCTGCTCGTCTGTTGTTGTCTCGCCATCAACAGGTATTTCTTTGGAGTTGTTGCCATTCTCCCAGTCACCTACAGCTGGTGCATAGTTGATCTCGTTGAGAGAGAAGCTGAGGTTGAAAGTATATTTCTTTCCCATTTCCCAGCTGTTGAAAATATCCTTGACGTTGAGAGTCTTGATGTAGGTCTCAGAGGTGCCATTTCTGAATGTTACAGTGTATTTGACTTCAATCGTGGCAATATTTTTAGCTTCTTTTACATTCTTGAAGTCCTGAGGCATGTAGATATAGTATGTCTCGTCCGTTTCTGTGACAGGAACATACTTAGTTGCAGAAGTAACTTTGAAATCAGTTGTTGTATAGACTAAAGATGTTCTGATGTCTCCCGCTTTACAATAATCCTGTGTGAATTCAACGTCTCCATCTTCTTTATTAAACTGACTGTAGTGTCCAGTATGTGCCACGTTATTGAATGTGATTGAATTCAATGTAATAGTTGTACCCGTATATTCTTCTTTTTTCTTTACGGCAAACTGTATTCTGGAGAACTTGTGTTTGAAAAGTGTTGGCACACCATTGAGACTGAAAATATTTTCATTCTGTGTCTTATCTTTGGCAATCTCGGCAACAAGCAAGTCCAGATTCTTATTATCTTTTAAGTCAATTGTTGCATTAATTCCGTAAGCATTTTCGCTCTTGTGACATACTATAGGATAAGTGTGACCACTATCATACTTAAGATCAAAATTGTTTCGATTCAGTGAATACGCGAAGAATGTAAGATTACCGTCCTTTGGCCAGTAGTGTGAAGTTGTCTGGTCTTTCCAAACGTTATTGCCATAAGAAATGGTGACACCTTCTTCTGCTTCTTTTCCGATGAATATTTCCGCATCTTTCCAGTTGTCACTCCAGTTCTTTCCGCTAGGCAGATAATAAGCCCAAGAAGCGAACACATTGTGAGTATCGAAAGTCTGAGGATCAGCCTTTGTCCTAGGGGCAACTTTGTAAGAGATCTCCACGTTCTCGCCTGAAACGGCAGGAACTGTCTCATTCTTGGAGCAGGCAGCGAGGGCTGCAACTGCAGAGAAAAGTACGATTAATTTTTTCATGATGTTTATTATTTAATATGTTTATTTGATTTCAATTTCCTTATGCTCATCATCCCAGTTACCGACGATCGGATCATAACCGCCTGAGGTCTTGGGCGGGTCAATCTTTATAGTCTCTTCCAAGAGAAGCCAATGATGAAGTACGGCGTTGTCACTCCGGAACAGGTCTGAAATATCGAAGGTGTGCCGGAAAACCTTGCCGTCAGTCCTGGTAAGGTCGAAAGTGACCTCCAAGTCATTGACAGAACCTCCGATGCGCCCGAAGGTGTTGAAGACCGCGCAGATGACTGGCGTGCCGTTGTCATCACTCTTCACCATCTTGAACCAGAGCGACGTCTCAGGGACATTGACACGGGTATCTGTGGCGATTAAATTCGAGCCTACCATGCCGCGGAGCAGAGCCTGCGCTCCGGAGACATACTGAAGACTGCCAACCTTTATCTGCAGATACCAGGACTCCACCACAGAACGCGCCTCGGTATGTATGGTATAGAGGCCGAAATGATAGGGGATGTGCTCATCGGAATTCCTGGCGACAACAAGATGCTCCGGCTCCACACGGACCTCCGGGACCTCACCCTTGGAAGAATACTGGTTTGCTATATAGGACGCAGCCTTGTCCGTATAGGCACAAGCATTGTCCCATGAATGATAATCCTTTACGAGAGTGTCATCCGTGCCGTAGTCATAAATCAGCATCTTGTACCTTCCCGGAATTATGGAAAACTCGCCGGAAATCACCCTCCTCCCGTTTTCGGCCGTGCTAACATCCGTGATGAAGGTCTCGGCAGCGACATTGTCCTTCTTGTCGAAGAAAATGACATGCATCATCTCCGGCTCGATCACCGGGGCCTGGACCTTGGGATTGTAAATGTCGCAAGTCACATTTTGGATATTGTCAATGTTGACCTCGACATTGACCTTCGTCAGATATTCCGGATCCTCCAGCGGCCTCCTGTGGCAGCCTGCGGACACGGACACGCACAGCATCAGCCAGGCGGCGCAGAAAGCGTTGCCTCCGGAAGCATGTATGTGACGGAACATTGACATTGATCTATACTAAAAACTTGATTATTATCTATTGTGCGAGTCCTTCCACAGCGGCAGGACAAGTGAAACTTTCAGTTTTGTAGGGCCGAACCACGACATCCTGCCCACCTTGAACTTGTCGCGGTACAGATGGTCGTAGCCATCATCCGGCTGATAATGCCTGTAATCACTGCTTATATAGCCCGCCGACACGGAAAACTCCATATTCAGCCATTTGCAGATCGGCATTGCATAACCGTAAGTCAGACCGGCGGACCAGTATTCACCCTGGTAACACGGCTTCGTCTTCCACTGGAGGTCATATTTCCCCGCCATGGCATAGACACCGGCAAAATGCCCGCTCAGCCAGTCCTTCTTGTCAGTCCTCCGGAACCACCAACGCGGTTCCACGCCCATTGTCCACAACTGGAAACAATATTGCTTGTCATTGGTGCCCCATTTCCACCATGGGAAAACGTCCTCGACAAGGATGGAAAACTTCTTCGTTATCGGGAATTCCACTTCCGCGTTCAGTGCCGTGACTGCATCATACAGCAGATTGGTCTTGAGGGCCGGATACCAATACTTCCTTTGCTTGCTGCCGGACTCCGCTGCCGGCTCCGCGAGTGAGATGTTTTCAGACTCATGTCTTGCAGCATTGACAGGTACCAGTCCCGGAACTTCAGGCATCGGCGGGAAATCGTGACGGAAATCATGCTTGGAAAACATTGTCACTTCCGCATACCTCAGATACGGCAGAATATGCCTCTTTATATATGTGTAAGGCGCGCCTCCGTCCATCTTCATAATCTGTCGATAAACCGTGTCCGGATGCTCTTTTGGACGGCTCGCGAACTCCCTGAGGATTTCTGCCCTCGACGGAACCCTGTCATCCGCCTCCAGCGCGCCGAGAAACTCCGGAAAATTGGAACCCAGCGGAAAAATCGTCACGTCCCCGATCCGTCCATCGTTCCGGATGCCCGCAAGCTGTCTTTTCAATGCCAGTCCGCGGTTTTCCGAGAGCCTCGTGTTGTATCGGACATTTCCTTCCGGCGATGCGCTCGAAATGATGTAGATGCTGTCAACGAGACGCAGGCTCCGGCTGAAAATCCGCTCGATCTCCCTGAGGCTCGCGCCATTGCCGAGATATGTCGTGTCAATGTCAAAGTTGTCCCAGCGGTAGTAAATCTTTACCGAAACGCTGTCAGAACTTTTGCCTATGCCGTCTGCCGCCTCAATTTCCTCCCTCATCGCAGATGGCATGACCGCACCCGCCCTTGCTGTCAATGACAGGAGCACGCTGACAATCGCAAGGACAATTGTTCTTGCAAATTTGCCGATATTATATCCGGGAGTGCGGTTCACGATTGTTTTAGATTAACTACGTCTATTTGTTAAAGGGCCGCAAAGATACTCTATAAGAACGAGACGGGCTTGTAAAATCACGAAATAAATTTACAAAAGTTAAATTTTATGTTCTAAAAATAACATTGCAAATCCGGCAAACCTTTTCATTTTTGGCATTTATAGGAAAATAACTACATTTGCAAGATTCGTGTCGGGAAATTTTTGATGATTGATTATGGCGAAAACGAACATACCTGTCTTATACCGGATATTCAAAGCTTACGTCAAGTTTTTGGTAGAAAAGGTATATTACAGACGGGTACATTATATAAACACCGGGAACGTACCGTCTGACGGCACTCCTCTTCTTATTGTCTCCGACCACCAGAACAGCCTCAATGATGCTCTGGGAGTCCTGTTGTCCATATCTGACCGTATAGTACATTTCATAGTCAGGGCCGACGTATTCGCATTGGGTCCTTTCGTGGACAAATTCCTGAGAAAAATCGGACTTTTGCCGGCCTTCCGGCTCGACTGGGAGGGAGAGTCTGCGTTGAACAACAACGCCGCCACCTTCCGTGATTCCGAGAAGGTGCTTCTCGACGGAAACACTGTGGTTATCTACCCGGAGGCGGGACATCAGACCAGGCATTTCTTGGGCACCTTCTCATACGGCTATACTAAAATGGCATTTGAGGCCGCCGAAATGGTAAACTTCGAGAAGGAAATCTTCATCCTTCCTAGCTGCAACCATTATTCGGCATATCGTTATCTTCGTACTGACATGCTGATAGAATATGGGACGCCGATTTCCATAAAGCCGTTCTACGAACTGTACAAGATGAAGCCGCGCACGGCGCAGAGGCATGTAAATGCCCTTGTCAGGGAGCAGATCAAGAGCATGATGCTGTCTGTGGATGACATTGATAATTACGATGCCATTGACTTTATCCGTCAGGGCAGATACGGGCAGGAATTTGCGAAGCGGGCAGGCCTTGACCCTGACCTGTTGCCCCAGAAACTTCAGTCCGACAGGACGCTCGTGGCAGCATTGACCTCAGCAAAGGAAAGCAGGCCTGAGGCCGTGGCCGAAGTTTATGCGGAGGCAGCGGCGCTGCGACAGGAGATGGAGGCAGAAGGGTTGACCGATACCGAACTCGACGCGACACCTTCGATTATCACATTGATTGTCAATGCTATAGTGATGGTGGCTCTCGTCCCGCTTGCCGTTTTTGCCGTCTGGCCTTCGATACCGGCATGGATAATTCCGCGACATTTCTGGAAGAAAGCAGAGGATGAAATGTTCTCCGGAACCTTCCTTATAGCATTGAATGCCCTACTCATATTCCCTGTCCTGGGCTTGATAACCTTCATGATTACATGGGCTAAGGCAAGTTTGCTCGCGGCAGTGATATATGTTGCGCTTTTCCCTGCATTGTGCCTCTTCGAATGGGCTTATTACGGCTGGGGATTGGAACTTTTGCGCGGGGTCAATGCCAGGAGGCTGGACAAGTCAGGCAAGATGGCATCCGTCAGGGCGAAACGCGAGAAATTGTATAAAGACATTGACACGATATTGAACAATTAGATTTATGGAACAGCATAGAGTTGTGATTACCGGAATGGGAATTTATTCATGCCTCGGAACGACATTGGACGAGGTCAGGGATTCCCTCTACAATGGCAAATCGGGAATCGTCTTCGATCCAGAGCGTAAGGAAATGGGTTTCCGTTCAGCCCTTACTGCCAAGCTTATAGTGCCGGACCTGAAGAAGGAACTGTCCCGTTCCCAGAGAGTTTTCATGCCGGAGCAGGCCAAATACGCATATTGCGCGACACGCGATGCGCTGAGGGATGCGGGCATAGACCAGGACTACCTCAATACCCATGAGGTCGGTCTCCTTTACGGAAATGACAGTTCTACAGTGCCTGTTGTCAATGCTGTCGATATCATGCGCGAGAAGAAGGATACGACCCTTTGCGGTTCTGGTGCCATTTTCCAGTCAATGAACAGCACCGTCACCATGAACCTCGGCTGCATCTTTAAACTCAAAGGTATAAACCTCACAGTATCAGGAGCTTGTGCCAGCGGGTCACATGCTATAGGGCTTGGCGCACTCCTCATCCAGAACGGCCTTCAGGACATGGTGGTCTGCGGAGGAGCGCAGGAAGTCAATCCGTTCTCAGTAGGGTCATTCGACGGAATATCAGCATTTTCCACACGTGAAAGCGAGCCGGAGAAGGCATCACGTCCATTCGACCGCGACCGCGACGGACTCGTGCCGGGAGGAGGAGCAGCGACAGTTATCATTGAAAGTTATGAATCTGCAGTCCGCAGAGGCGCGCACATCATTGCCGAAGTTCTCGGCTACGGATTCTCAGGAAACGGAGACCATATATCATCGCCTAATGTAGAAGGACCGAGCCGCTCTCTGGAGATGGCCATCCGCCGTGCGGGCATAACCAAGGCAGAGATCGGTTATATCAATGCACATGCGACTTCCACCCATGTGGGCGATACGAACGAGGCCAAGGCCATTTTCAATGTCTTTGGAAATCAGAAGGTCGAGGTGACCAGCACGAAGTCCCAGACCGGACATGAAATGTGGATGGCAGGAGCGAGTGAGGTCATTTACTCCATCCTCATGATGAAGAATGACTTTATTGCCGCCAACTTGAACTTTGAAAACCCTGATGAGGATTCTGCGAAACTTCTGATTCCGGCAGTACGTGTCCAGAAACATTTCGATACCTTCCTGTCGAATTCATTCGGCTTCGGAGGTACCAATTCGACATTGATAATCAGAGATATAAGATAACCCAGGTCTCGCAAGAGCGAAACACCGCCGGAAACAGGAACAAGATATAATTAAACAAAAAATAAAATGGAAAAGCAGGAATTAATCGAGAAAATCAATGCTGCACTTGCAGATGAGTTTGAGGTGGATGAGTCGGTAATCACACCGGAGGCTCCCATCAAGGAAACACTTGAACTTGACAGCCTCAGCCTCGTGGACCTGGTTGCACTCATCGAGTCAAACTTCGGCATCAAGATCCAGGGAACCGAAGTGTCCCATATCAAGACCTTCGCCGCTCTCTACGATTTCGTCTTTGACCGCTTGAAATAAGTCAATGACAGAACAAGTGCTTGCCAGGGGAGAGGAAATCTTCCGTCTGATACCGCAGCGCCCACCGATGGTTATGGTCGATGTGCTCTATTCCGCCAATGAAACGGGCGGCCGGACAGGGCTGACAGTATCTTCTGCCAATGTATTCTGTATCAACGGGTTTCTGACGGAACCCGGGCTGATAGAACATTCCGCCCAGAGTGCTGCGGCATTTGCCGGCTACAGATATTTCCTTGCAGGCGAAGACCCTCATGTGGGCCTGATAGGTGAGATAAAGACATTCAGGATTGCGCGCACCCCGAAAACAGGGGAGACGCTCAAGACCAATGTCAATGTCATCGGCGAGGCTATGGGCATGTCCCTTGTCGAGACTGAGACTTTCAGCGGAGACGAGAAGATAGCCGGCGGGCAGATCAAGATATTCATTGTATAATTATGTGCGAAATCAGCGAAACGATACGTGTGAGGGTGAGGTTCTCGGAAATCGACCCCATAAAGATGGTCTGGCATGGTAACTATGTCAAATACATGGAGGATGCCCGCGAGGCGTTCGGAAGACGCTATGGCCTTGGTTATCAGCTGATTTTCGACAGCGGATACTACGCGCCGGTCTATGACATGCACTTGAGGTACATGGCGCCGGCCACATTGGATGACGAACTTGACGTTAAGATAACATGGCTGGACAAGCCTGGAGCCAAAATTTGCTTCACCTACGAAATCCGGAAGTCCGGAAGCGGTGACATGGTCCTCAAGGCTGATACAATCCAGCTGTTCACTACTCATGACGGACTCCTGGAGACATCCGAGCCCGGTTTTTACAGACATTGGAAAGAAAGTTTGAAATGACTTTGCAAAGGCGCAAGTCATAAATTAGCTAAGGTGAAATGACACGAATTTTCGAATCGTTGTACAAGTATTTCTCTGGACACAAGGGAATTATGTGGGCACTTCTGACAGTGCTCAGTGTCCTGTCAATCTATTTCGGCTCGAAGGTGGAATACGAGGAAGACATAACCAAACTTCTTCCTGCCTCAGCCACAGCAGACAGCGGACTCGCTTTCGGAAATCTGAAAGTGAAGGACAAGATTTTCATACAGATAACATCTGCAACAGACTCTTTGCTAGACACTTACACCTTGTCTTCTTATGCGGACGAGTTCATGGATTCCCTCCTCGTCAGGGATACCGCATCTCACTGCATCGACAACGTCTTCTACCGCATTGACGACGACCTTCCTCTCAATGCGATGGATTTCGCGCTGTCCCATGTGCCTTCATTCGTGGATACTTCCTGCTATGCTGAATTCGCGAAACGCCTTACCCCTCAAGCTGTTGACAGTCTCATGGCCCTCGACTATGACATCATAATGGAAGATGAGACAGGAATGGGGGTCCAGATGGCGGCCAACGATCCGCTGTCATTGAGAACCGACCTGGCTGCATCAATTCCGATGTTGGGCGGGCTTGCAGGCGGCAAGAAGGACGCAGGCTCATCGGTAGGATTCACTGTCATTGACTCGCATCTTTTCTGCAGCGACAGCACGGTGGCATTGGCCTTCGTCTCACCTGCGGTGACGGCGTTCGACACCAAGGCGAGTTCCCGCCTGGTGAGTGAAATCGAGGCTCAGGTCAATGAATTCATGCAGCAACATCCTGATGCCCAGGTGCTTTTCCATGGAGCGCCTGTCCGCAGCCACGGCAACACTAAATGCGTCAAGAGCGATCTGGCGGTCACTGTGGGAATCTCCCTGCTCATCATTCTGCTTGTGCTCTGCCTGACATTCAAGAGCTGGTCATTTATCCCGATGAACGTGGTTCCTGCTGCATTCGGTGCCTTCTTCTCATTGGCCTGCATCTTCTTCCTGAAGGGAAGGATGTCACTGATGTCACTCGGAATCGGTTCGATTATCCTGGGCGTGGCCATCAGCTATATCCTGCATATCCTCACGCACTTCAAATATGTGGGCAACTCGGAAAAGGTCCTGAGGGATGAGGCTACACCGGTCTGTCTGGGCTGCATAACCACTATCGGAGCTTTTCTCGGACTGCTCTTTACCGAGAGCGAAATGCTGAAAGACTTCGGTATCTTTGCGTCTATTGCATTGGTGGCCAGCACTTTGTTCGGCCTGGTGTTCCTGCCTCATTTCTTGAAGCAGGGTGATACCAAGAAGTGCGAAAGGGCGTTCCGAATTATCGGAAAAATCAATGACCTTCCGTATGATTCCAACAGATGGCTGATAGGTGCCGTCATCGTCATGATAGTAGTGGGCGTCACCTTTGCCCATAAGGTGGAATTCGATACCAATCTGAAGAATATCGGCTACGTGTCGCCTGAGACCTTGCGCTCTGAGGCCCTCTATGCCGAAAAGAATATGGGAAATGATGTCCAGGTGATTTTCGCGGCTGCAGGTAACTCGCTTGACGAGGCCCTCCAGTGCAACAAGACTCTTGCCAATGTCTGTGATTCGATGAAAACTGCCGACATGGTCAAGGGTTATTCTCCGATGTCTTCTGTTCTCTTCGTTTCTGAACCTGAACAGGAGGCGCGCATCGAGGCGTGGAACAAGTTCTGGAATACTCCGGACGCTTCAGGGGCCACCCGCACGGATTCCGTGATGAAACTCATATCGGCATCTGCAAAGAAACATAATCTGGACCCTTCGATGTTCGAATCGTTCAGGGCGATGCTGGAGGACACATATTCACCTGAGTCACTGTATGATGCACAAATTCTTCCGGCAGGACTCCAGACCTCTCTCGTGGAGAAGATGGACGACGGAAGATATCTGGTGTTCACACCGGTGAGAGTGTCCAAGGAAGAGCGTGCCGCAGTAAGCAACCGCTTGGCGGAATTGCCTCGTATCATCGTCGCTGATCCGTTCTTCTATACAAGCAACATGGTTTCCATCATCCATGATGATTTCAATGTCATCCTGATGATTTCTTCACTTTTCGTGCTTCTCGTCCTCCTGCTTTCATTCAGGAACGTCATGGTGGCATTGATAGCATTCATGCCGATGTTCTTCAGCTGGTATGTCGTGGAGGGAGTGATGGCGATTTGCGGACTACAGTTCAACCTTATCAATATAGTCATTTCCACATTCATCTTCGGTATCGGTGTGGATTACAGTATCTTCGTGATGGAAGGACTTCTGTCTGAAGCGAGAAACGGCACCAGGGACCTCCTGGAATCACACAAGACGGCGATTTTCCTTTCTGCCTTCGTTCTGATGGTAGTGGTGGTCGCCCTGCTCTTCGCCGTGCATCCGTCTATCCACTCAATCGGAGTGAGCACGCTTATCGGCATGACGGCAACGATTCTGATTACCTATACTCTGGAACCGTTCCTCTTCCGTCAGCTGATGAGGTGGCCACGTTTCCGTGACAGCGTTTCCCGCAAGAGGGCTTAGCATATGTCCTCAGGGAAGAGTGTCATAATAATCGGAAGCGGTCTGGGCGGCCTGGAGTGTGGCGTCATACTGGCACGCCACGGCTTCAAAGTGATTGTTCTGGAGCAGGACCGTCAAATCGGAGGATGTCTCCAGACTTTCGTCCGCAAAGGCTCCGACGGAAGGGCCCATACCTTCGACACAGGCTTCCATTATGCCGGAGGACTGGATGAGGGGCAGCCCTTGCATACCCTTTTCAAGTACTTCGGTCTCAGCGACTTGCCATGGTCCAGGATGGATGAGGACTGCTTCGACGAGGTCTCTTTCATTGACAATGGACAGGTCAGTTCATACCCTCTTGCCTCCGGTCATAAGAATTTCGTCAGGAAACTTTCTGAACGTTTCCCGGGACATGAGGCTGAACTCGAATCATATGTGTCTGCCCTCAAGCATATCGGTGGCGGACTTTTCGATGCTTTCAGTCCCGATTCCGAAATGTTTGGCCAGCTCGGGCAGTCTGCATCTGAATTCATTGACAATACCTTTTCCGATGCCCGACTCCGGGATGTGGTCTGCGGTTCCACGATGAAGATGGAACTGGACCGGGAGACTCTTCCGCTCTATGTCTATGCCCAGGTGAACAATTCCTTCATTGACAGTTCATGGAGGCTCGGCCGCGACGAAAAGACAGGCGAAAGCGGAGGAGCATTGATAATCAATAAATTGGCTTCGCAGTTGCGAGCCTTCGGTGGAGAGATTCTGACCGGCATGAAGGTCAATGCCATCCGTGTGTCTGAGGATGGGGCGGTATCCTGCGTTGAGGCCGGAGAGGGAGATTCCTTCCCCCCCCCGTTCTCTGCTGACTGGGTCATATCGGACGTGCATCCTGCTGTCACGGTGGGACTTATAGAGGACTGCAGGCAGGTGCGCAAAGTGTTCCGCAACAGGGTGACCTCTCTTAAAAATACCTTCGGCATGTTCACGGCCAATATAATTCTGAAGCCGGGGACCTTGCCTTACATGAACCGCAACCTGTATGTGCACAAGGGCGGAACTGACTTGTGGAGCCGTCAGGAATCAGGAACTTCCAGCGTGATGGTCCATTTCTATCCGCCGGAAGACCCCGATGGAAAATTCGCCGATTGCATTGACCTTCTCTCTCCTATGGGCTGGGACGAAGTGAGCGGCTGGGCCGATGCCAGACCGGGCGCGCGAGGTGAGGATTACGAGGCCGTCAAGCGGCGGAAACTCGAGGAGTGCCTGGATCTGGTCAATGTCAGGATTCCGGAAATCAGGGAGTGTATCGACAAGGTGTGGCTGAGTACTCCACTTACGTGGAATAGTTATGTGTCAACGCCTTACGGGTCCGCTTTCGGTGTGGCGAAGGACTATCATAATCCGCTTTTGACATTCATGTCGCCGCGGACTCCTCTTCGGAATCTTCTGTTCACAGGCCAAAGCCTGAACCTGCACGGACTCCTCGGCGTGACCAAGACCGCGTTCATGACATGCGGCTGCATTCTCGGAAATGAAACGGCCATGAGCGGTTTGGCGGAATGAAAAAAACTGGCTAAATTGCAGGCTATTCTAAAAATTGCAGCATGAAAACAGCATTGGTGACAGGCGGAAGCCGCGGAATCGGAAAAGCGGTTTGTATAAAATTGGCGTCCGCTGGATATCATGTCATAATAAATTACGTGTCGAACGATGAGGCAGCCCGTCAGACGATGGATGAAATCGTGGCGGCCGGCGGTGAAGCGGAACTTCTGAAATTCGACATCAGTGACCATGATGAGTCTGAGAAAGCGCTGAAAGGATGGCAAGAGGCTCATCCTGAGGAGTTTATCGAGGTTCTTGTCAATAATGCCGGCATCCGCAGGGATAATCTTCTGCTTTGGATGGAACAGGATGACTGGTTCCGTGTCATGAAGACAAATCTGGACAGTTTCTACAACGTCACCCGTCCCGTGCTTCAGCCGATGGTCGTGCACAAGAGGGGCCGAATCATAAACATGGCCTCACTTTCCGGACTGAAAGGCCTGCCGGGACAGACCAACTATTCCGCAGCAAAAGGCGGACTTATCGCTGCCACGAAGGCTCTCGCCCAGGAAGTTGCGGCAAGACGGGTTACTGTCAATGCAGTTGCGCCAGGTTTTATAAGGACTGATATGGTCGAGGGACTGGATGAGGCTGAACTGAAAAAGACAATACCGGCAAAGCGTTTCGGTGAGCCGGAGGAGGTCGCTGAACTTGTGGCATTCCTTGCATCTGACAAGGCTGCCTATATAAATGGGCAGACAATCTCCATAAACGGAGGACTTTACTGATAACTTTACGCAAACGGACTGATTTTTGCATTCCGGAGCGGTCGGCAGTCATTGCCGGAATTAAATTGATATACAAATGAAGAAGATCATCATAACATTGGCATTGGCAGGTATCCTTTCTGCCTCAGTTGTCGAAGCTGCTGAAATTCAGGCATCTGCACCTGTTGTTGCCGCGGATGCTCATGCGATTACGACTAAAATCGAGAAGGCCAATTCTTCTATGACTACTGTAGAATGCAAATTCAGTCAGGTGAGGACCATCAAGGCCTCCGGTAAGGTGAACAAGGCTTCCGGAAATCTTTATTTCAATGTTGACGGACGTCTTGCAATGCGTTTCGACCAGCCTGTCGGCGATTATATCATCGCAAGCGGCACCAAGTTCTATGTCCATCGCGGACCTAAGACGGGAACTTTCGACACTCAGAAGAATGCGACTGTCGGCAATATGGCAGGAACTCTTATCGGTTGTGTAAAAGGCAATCCTGAAAAGGTCGCAGCTGACAACGGAGCCCAGATTTCTGTAAAGGAATCAGGAGACGGCTATGTGGTGACATTGACAAATGACAATGCTGCAAGGCGCGGCTATTCCAAGATTGTCCTGACATACAGGAAATCCGACTGTCTGCTCGTGAAGATGGTGATGGATGAGCCTACCGGCATCAGCACTCTCTACGAGATGAAGGAAATCAAGAAAAACGCCTCTTTCCCGGATGAGGTTTTCAAACTGCCGGCAAAATAATCTTTGTGGATAAGTATCGCTCACGCCAGTCGTGAGCGTTCTTTATTTTTCTTTCAATGCTTCTTCTCCGAACAGCTGGTACTGTCTCGGGGAGCAGCCTGTCGCGCTCTTGAAATACTTGCAGAAGAATGACGAGTTCGGGAAATTGAGTTTGTCACTTACCTGCTGGACGGACAAGGTCTTGGAAATCAGCAGGACCTTGGCTTCGAGAATGACATTGTCACGGATGATGTCACCTGGCTTCTTGCCCATGATTTCAGAGATGATGCGGGCGAAGTATTTCGGTGAGAGACAGCACTTTTCGGCATAGAAAGAGACGCTTCTCTCAGTGCTGCAGTTCTCGTGGACATCATTGAGGAATTTCAATGCCAGCTCCTTTTTGCGCGGAAGTGATGTCGTGTCCGTGTCCATCTCTTCCTCCCGCACTTCGGAATTTGTCATGAAAGATGAGAACAGACCGATGATGGAATGGAGATAACCGACCATCAGAATGAGCTTGAATTCATCGGATGTAAATGAATAGAGCTTGCGGAAACTGTGATAACTGTCCACGCAGGTGCTTATAATCTCCTCCGGGAGATGAAGTACTACAGGCGCCCCCTTGCTGGCCACCCACTTTTTTATGCCCTCGGAATTCTTGACAGGAATCCTGGCCATGAATTCGTGCGAAATGGCGGTAATTATCATTCGGCAGTCAGGTGACATGTTTATCTTTTCGGCGATGAACCCTGGAAGACCTATCATGCAGTCGTTGCGCTTCAAGTGGTACTTCTTCTGGTTCAATGTCATGTCTATCGTTCCTTCGACGCAGATGAGCTGAATCGCTACCAATATCTTCTGCGGCAGCGGCCTGTCGATAGGAGCTCCGATGTTCCTGTCGTCCGGGCTCTTGTCCAGATTGTCGTCAATGATTGCCACCTTGTCGACCAGGATTGCATGATCAGACATTTTCATCATCCCGAATTTGATCTGCGGCAATGAATCCGTATTGTATAATAGCGTGTTTTCCATCTTGCTTTGTGTCTGTGAACCTCCAAAGATAGTTTTTTATTCTTAATTCATCGCTATTTTATTAAATTTGTAGAATATGGAGTATTTTTTCTCAGGCAGACCTGCGGGAACATATGGACCCTTATATAAAACACGATACAAATGCAATTGGACATATTCAAAAAGATTTTGGAGGTCGATTCGACCAGCGGAAAAGAACGTGGTCTTTCAGAATTTCTGAAAGACTATTTTCCGGACCTGAACGGGGAGTGCGTATGTAGAAGTTTTGAAGTCGGGGACGGGACGGAAAATCTTCTTTTCAGATGGAAATGCGGTGACAGTCAGCAGGATAGCGGACGTTTGCCGAGAGTTGTGCTCTGCTCCCATCTCGATACCGTACCTCCTTACATTGAACCTAATGTGAAGGAAATCAGGGGCGGAGAGGCTCTTCCTGACGGCAATGTCTGCCTGAACTTTCAGGATACGTTGATAACAGGAAGGGGAAGTTGCGATGCCAAAGGGCAGTTTTTCGCCATGTGGACTGCCTGTGAGGAACTTGCCAAGGAACTGGCGGATGTGAGGACGGCTTCCGGATACCATGATTTCGGGCTGCTGCTGCTTTCAGGAGAGGAGACCGGCTCATTCGGGGCCAAGGCCTTTACCAGAGATTGCCCCGGTGCCGAATGGATAATTGTCGGTGAGCCTACGGACAACTGCATGGTGACAGCCTCCAAGGGTACGCAGGCTTTTCAAGTGACTATCCGAGGCAAGGCCTGTCATTCCGGATATCCTGAACTTGGACACAGCGCGGTGGACACATTCGTGGAAATCATGAATATGCTCGGAAACATTGACTTTCCTGAAGACTCGCAGCTTGGGGAGACCACGTGGAATGTCGGCAAACTTGTTTCGGACAATCCGCAGAACATTCTCTCTCCGCTGCTCACGTTCCGGATTTATTTCAGGACGACGTTTGCTTCACATGAGAAGGTGCAGCAGCTGATGACGAGGATAGGTGAGCGTGAAGATGTGAAGGTGGAGGCATTAGGCGGAGACAATCCGATGTCCTATGACACGTTCGAAGGCATTGATACCAAGACTGTTGCTTTCGGAAGTGATACTCCAAGACTGACCAAGTTCATGCACAAGTCCCTTTGCGGACCCAGCTCCATTTCGGTGGCCCATACCCCTCGGGAGTATGTGCTGCTGAGTGACCTGGAGAAAGCTTGCAGACAGTATAAGAGTATGGTACTCAACATTTTGAATTATAAATAACAACACATAATAATGACAGCATTGATTTCACTACTCGCGGCTATTATGCTTGCCGTATCACCGGATATCATCATCCCGGCACCGGTAAAGACTACTTGCGTTTCCGGAAGCTATAATATGCCGGAGCATCCGACTTATGCTGTTTCCGGCACTTCGGAAGGTCTGGCATCGCTCGAAAGTTATCTGGACAATCTCGGAATGACGAAGTCGGCCAAGGCTGATGTAAGGATTCAGATCAATGACAGGAAATTCGCCAAGTTGCTTTCCCCTGAGATGACGAGTTTCGGCAGGGACGGAGCATATTCATTGACAGTATCGGAGAAAGGCATTGACATAAAGGCACTTGCGCCGGAGGGCGCTTTTTATGCGCTGCAGAGTCTGAGGCAGATGACGGCTGAGGGAACTGAACTTTCATGCTGCAATATTCTGGACTGGCCACGTCTGAGGTATCGTGGAATGATGCTCGACATATCCAGAAATTTCAGGGACAAGGACTTTATAATTAAGCAGTTGGATGCGATGGCCCTGCTTAAGCTGAACAAACTGCATCTGCATCTTACCGATGATGCCGGCTGGAGAATCCAGATTGATTCGCATCCGGAACTTACTCAGAAGGCTGCGTGGCGTGTCGGCAAGACATGGAAACAGTGGAGGGATTTCGGTCGCCATTATGCAGAAGAGGGCAGCCCTCTTGCCGAGGGTGGCTATCTTACAAAGGATGATGTGCGCGAAATCGTGGCGTATGCGTCTGAGCATCATATAGATGTGATACCTGAGTTCGAAATTCCGGGACACAGCAAGGAAGTGGTGACGGCCTGTCCGGAACTGGCTTGCATTGACGCTGACGGAAAGCCTGTGATCAGTTCCGACATGTGCCCGGCAAGTCCGGCATTGTTCGGCTTCATCGAGGATGTCATCAGCGAACTGGTGGAAATGTTC
>ULWK01006484.1_pt1 | contig 16582 bp, 15 predicted proteins | sample 1960281 | NCBI WGS metagenome assembly ULWK01 (sample SAMEA4835810, study PRJEB28245) | human gut metagenome | biome: gut microbiome; material: fecal sample | place: Denmark | collected 2008 | reverse complement strand
GCGTAATAGTCACTTTCGATGGTGAGGCAGAGGAAGTTCCAGGAAAGGTATATCCACTTCTCACTGAGACAAAGGGACCTAATCCTATCGAGTTCGAAAACGGATATGTGGCTTATGAGGACCTTCCGGATGACCAGAAACATCTTCCTGGCGAGTCTTCATGGGGCAAGAGCGATGAACCTGGAGACGATGACTCTGAGGACGTTCCTGATGTTCCAGAGGACATCGACGATGACGATGACGACGATGATGATGATCTCAAATCTTCATACGATGAAGACAGCGATATCATCTATGACGGTTCAGAGGAATTGAGCCTGTAGTTTATCCGTCATGCGCAGGAAATTACTGGTAATAGCAGGGCCTACAGCCGTAGGCAAGACAGACTATAGCATTGAGACTGCACTTCGTTGCGGTTCACCGGTCATTTCATGCGATTCCAGACAGATTTATAAGGAAATGAGTATAGGGACAGCAGTCCCGGATGCTTCGCAGCTTTCCGCTGTGAAGCATTATTTTATACATAGTATATCCGTCCTGGATGCCTATTCATCCGGACAGTTCGAAATCGATGCTCTGGCATTGATAGAAAAACTTTTCAGCGAAGGTCATGAGACATTGGTCATGGCCGGAGGCTCGGGATTTTACATTGACGCGGTCTGCAATGGCCTTGACAATCTGCCCGTTCCGCCGCCGGAACTGCGCGAGGAACTGACGAGACGAGTACGTGAAGAAGGGGTGGAATCACTTGCGGACGAGCTGAAGAGACTGGACCCTGCTGCATGGAAAGCCATCGACATCAAGAACGGACAGCGCGTCGTGAGGGCACTGGAAACAATCATTGTTTCAGGAAGGTCGTTCACCGAGTTCAAACTTGCAGAACCGCGGAAACGGGACTTCGAGATAGAAAAAATCTGTCTGACAAGGCCAAGGGACGTCATCTATGACAGGATAGACCGTCGCGTCCTGCAGATGATCGACGAAGGACTTGTAGAGGAAGTGAGGGGTCTGGAAAAGTACCGGGACCTGCCTGCCCTGGAGACTGTCGGCTACAGGGAAATCTTCGGGTATCTGGACGGAAATTATTCTCTGGACGAGGCTATCAGGCTGATACAGAGAAACACACGACACTACGCAAAAAAACAGCTGACCTGGTGGAAGCGGGACAATGCCATAAAGTGGATTGACCTGTAAACATCAGGCATAAGTCCAATCCGGACATTGTCAATGCCAGCCTGAATCAATCCCCCACTTTTATTCAATTTAGGCCAATTCTTATTTCATCAAATCGGGAAAAATTCGTATTTTTGCAGTTCATTGGCGAATTGTGCAGAGGCCATAAATGAAAGCCTCTGGAGGCAGCCATGCAATTATTTGAATATTAAAAAGTTAGATAAAATTATGTTGTTCTCTCTCTTACAGTCAGCAGGACTTGATACTGCCGGAATGGCAGCAGCTGCAGAGCAGGCATTGACATCACCTGCCGTACCTCATCAGGAGGAAATGCATCTTCTCGACATGGCCATGAAAGGTGGCTGGCTCATGATTGTGCTCCTCGCATTGTCCATCGTCGCCATCTACCTCTTCGGAAAGAAATGGTGGATGATCCATCAGGCAGGACAAATCGACAACAATTTCATGCGTGACATCCGTGACTACATCCACGAAGGCAAACTCAAGTCGGCACAGACATTGTGCGAAAGATTCGATTCTCCTATCGCAAGACTTGTGGAGAAGGGCATCTCCCGCATCGGACGTCCGCTTTCTGACATTCAGACTGCTATCGAGAATTGCGGAAACACTGAGGTAGCAAGACTCGAGAAAGGCCTGCCTATCCTCGCGACAATCGCCGGAGGCGCGCCGATGATCGGATTCCTCGGTACAGTGCTCGGTATGGTCCAGGCATTCTTCAACATGTCCCAGGCCGGCAACAACATTGACATTACTCTCCTTTCAAGCGGTATCTACACTGCCATGATTACAACAGTCGGCGGTCTTATCGTGGGTATCCTCGCATACTTCGGATACAACTATCTGACTTCCAACATTTCAGATATCGTATTCAAGATGGAGAACGCTACCATCGATTTCATGGACCTCCTTCAGGAGCCTGCAGCTGACGAGAAACAGGCAACAGAAAATTAAGGATTATCGACAAATTCCATAGGAATGGCATACAAAAGACAAACGAAGGTGTTGGCTGATACCGCGATGTCGTCAATGACAGACCTCGTGTTCCTGCTCCTCATCTTCTTCCTTATAACATCGACACTGGTGAATCCCAATGCCCTGAAGCTAATGCTTCCGAAGAGTACAGGTCAGGTGTCAGCGAAAGCTACTGTCAGCGTTTCCATAAAGGACTGGCAGGATGGTTCTTATACATACCACATCAACGGAGATGAACAGCCTGTTCCTTTCACTGAAGTGGAAGATGATCTTGTGAACCTTCTCCAGAACGAGGAGGACCCTACATTCTCCATCTATGCTGACGAAAGCGTTCCTGTAAAGGAAGTGGTATCCGTAATGAACATTGCCAAGAGAAACCATTATAAAGTTATTCTGGCAACACAGCCCGAATAAGGCTTACACATTGGCATACAATAAGATAAGGGACAATGAAGGAATATCAGGAAATACAGCGTAAAACAGAAAAGGGAGGAACAGTTGTTGCAGTGGTGACGACTGTCAGTTTCCATGCACTGCTGGTATTATTCGGCGTCAACAGTGGTCTGACATATCTTTCTCCCCCACCCCCTGAGCAGAGTTTCGTAATAGATTTCAGCGAGGAACAGGAAAAGCAGGCCGTCAGACAGCAGAAGAGAGGTTCCGCACCGCAGGTGGAAGAACCGGACAGGACAAAGCCGATCGAACTGGTCCAGAAATCTGAAGCTCAGAACAAGGGACATAAGGCGAATCTGGCACAGGAATCCACGGTCGATGATTTCGGAGATGTGGAAAAGTATGAGCCGCCGAGAGAGAAGCCTATCGAGAAGAGGGCGCTTTTCCATGCGGCAAATAACAACTCCGACAAGGACACGCTTGCTCCCCAGACAGCAGACAAGGTTACAGAAAAACTGAAGGCCGGACATGCACAGGGCAACACTATGACCGGAAAGACCGTCTCCACTCCTAACGCCCATGTGAAGGGCAGAAGCGTAAACGGCAAGATTGTCAGACCAGAATATAACGTTCAGGATGAAGGCACTGTAGTCGTAAACGTCTGGGTGGACAACTACGGCAAAGTCACGAAAGCTCAGCCAGGTGCACCCGGAACGACGGTGAACAATAAAGAGTTGTGGAGAGCTGCACGAGCGGCCGCCTTGAATACTCATTTCAATGTAGATGCAGACGCGCCTATTCAGCAGCAAGGTACAATAACCTACCTATTCAAACTGAAACGTTAGCATTGACCATTGACCTTAAACAGAAAAATCGGCGAAAGCCGTACATATATTATCATAATGGCGTGAGCCATAAACAATTAATCCGCCCGGCAAGGGCAATATCCAAATGGAAGAAAACAACAAAGGCGGTTTTACCGCAGAAGGAAGAAAGCTGAGACCGAGACGGCCTCGCATTTCCGGTAAGGTCTATTCATCATCAGAAGGACCGGCAGAAAGAAGATCCTACGGCAACTCTGACAGCAGACGTTCAGGAAGTTCAGAAGGTAGGAGTTATGAAAGACGTCCTTACAATTCAGAGGGCAGATCATCTTACGGCCGCTCAGGCAACAGCTATGGCCGTTCATCAGGCAGAAGCTACGGCTCATCTGAAGGCAGAAGTTATGCCTCTTCAGAGGGAAGGAGCTATGGACATTCATCAGAAGGACGCAGCTACGGCAACTCCGACAGAAGGAGCAGCTATGGAAACTCCGACAGAAGGAGCAGCTATGGAAACTCCGACAGGAGAAGCAGTTATGGCAGCCAGGACAGAAGAAGCAGCTACGGCAGATCATCTGAAGGCAGAAGCTACGGAGATTCCGAGAGAAGATCCTATGGTTCATCTTCAGAAGGAAGAAGCTTCGGTCCGTCAGGCAGAAGAGCATCTTACGGCTCATCAGAGGGCAGAAGTTTCGGTCCGTCAGGCAGAAGGGCTTTCTCAAGTGAAGGCAGAAGTTCAGAAGGAAGAAGCTGCGGACCGTCAAGAAAACCGTTCGGCGGACGTGACAACGGAGCCGGAAGAGGCGGATTCAAGAGCAGCAGACCTGCAGGAAGAGGCGCAGCTCCACGCGGAAACGGACGTGGAATGGATGCCAAAAGAGCCCAGGCCAAACCGAATCCATACAAATTCAACGATACTGACGAGCAGAATATGAATATGATGCTGAGCAGAAAACCTCAGCTCGACCAGATACAGATTTCCGACAATGACTACGTGGAGACACCTATCAAGGAAGTTATCCGCCTCAACAAGTTCATTGCAAACTCAGGTATCTGCTCACGCCGCGAGGCTGACCAGTACATCCAGGCAGGTGTCGTGACCGTCAACGGAGAGGCTGTCACCGAGCTCGGCTCCAAGGTCAATGTCCTCAACGATGACATCAGATTCAACGGAGAGAGAATCCGCGGCGAGGAGAAAGTCTATATCGTAATGAACAAGCCTAAGGGATTCGTAACTACAGCAAGCGACCCTCATGCAGACAAGACCGTCATGGATCTTCTCAAGAACTGCAGCGCAAGGGTATTCCCTGTAGGACGTCTCGACAAGAACACCACCGGTGTGCTCATGTTCACAAACGACGGTGAGATTGCAGAGAAACTTACACATCCTTCATACGACAAGAAGAAAATCTATCAGGTTATCCTTGACAAGCCTATCTCCCAGGAAGATTTCGACAAGGTTCTGAACGGAATCACCCTCAATGACGGAGACATCAAGGCTGATGAACTCGAGTACATCGACGCAGAGGACCACAGAAAACTCGGTATCGAGATCCACTCAGGCAAGAACCGCATCGTCAGAAGAATTTTCGAGTCACTCGGATATGACGTGAAGGCTCTTGACAGAGTTTATTTCGCAGGACTTACAAAGAAGGGCCTGAAGAAAGGCGAGTGGAGATATCTCACAGAAGGCGAGTCCAATGTCCTCAAGATGGGAGCATACGCTTAATCTTAAGATATGTCAACAAGTTCTATTCAGGAACCTAAAGAGCACAGAGCTGGATTTGTCAATATCATCGGTAATCCGAATGTGGGCAAATCCACTCTTATGAACGCTCTTGTCGGCGAGAAACTTTCGATTGTTACGGCTAAGGCCCAGACGACCAGACACCGTATCATGGGAATTGTAAACGGAGAGAACTATCAGATAGTCTATTCCGACACGCCGGGAATATTGAAGCCGAACTACAGGCTACAGGAAAACATGATGGATTTTGTCGATGCTGCCATAGGTGACGCGGACATCATCCTTTATGTCACAGATATCGTCGAGAAGGCTGACAAGAATGTCGAGTACATCGAGAAACTTCAGAGACTCGAATGTCCGGTCATCATTGTCATCAACAAAATCGACATCAGCGACCAGCAGAAAGTGGTAAAGACAATGTCAGAGTGGCAGGAAAGACTGCCCAAGGCATTGATCATACCGGTTTCGGCGAAGGAGAAATTCAACCTCGACAGCGTTCTCAATGCGGTCATTTCGAGACTTCCGGTGTCACCGGCATGGTTCGACAAGGACGCGTTCACAGACAAGAACCTCAGATTCTTCGCCTCGGAGATTATCCGCGAGCAGATTCTCGAGAACTACTCTGAAGAGATACCTTACAGCTGCCAGGTGGAAATCGAATCCTTCAAGGAAGGTGAAGACAGGTACGACATCAGCGCCGTAATCTATGTCATGAGAGATTCGCAGAAGGGAATCCTCATCGGCAAGGGCGGAGCAGCATTGAAAAGGACAGGAACAAAAGCTCGCATCGAGATGGAAGATTTCTTCCAGAAGAAGGTGTTTTTGTCAATGTTCGTGAAGGTGGATGAGGGCTGGCGCGAAAACAAGAGGGAACTCAGGAAATTCGGCTACGAAGACTAGTGCCGGATATCCGGAGGGAAGAGAATTGATAACCATATATTCAACTGAAAATGAGCAAGAACTGGGAAGATGACGACGAGCTGACTCCGGATGAGTTGGAGAACGATGAGGAACTTGATGAGGAGCCGATTGACGACTCTTCAGCCGCACCGTCTGAAAAATACGAGAAACTGCTTGGTGAAGACAGCAAGAAGTACAAGTTGTCCGGAATGTTCAAGGACTGGTTCCTGGACTATTCTTCATACGTCATACTCCAGCGTGCCGTTCCGAATATCGTCGATGGACTGAAACCGGTCCAGAGACGTGTCCTGCATGCAATGTATGAACATGACAACGGCTCATACAGCAAGGTTGCGGGAATTGTCGGCGAGGCCATGCACTATCATCCGCACGGTGATGCTTCCATTCTCGGAGCGCTTGTCCAGCTCGGTCAGAAAGGTTATGCAATCGACTGCCAGGGAAACTGGGGTAACATCCTCACAGGAGACCCTAACGCGGCAGGACGATACATCGAGGCAAGACTCAGCAAGTTTGCCAAAGATGTAATTTTCGACCCGAAGATTACGGAGTGGATGACTTCCTACGATGGCAGGAATCAGGAACCGGTGGAACTGCCGGTCAGATTTCCTCTTCTGCTCGCCCAGGGCACAGAAGGAATCGCCGTGGGAATGGCGTCCAAAATTCTTCCTCATAACTTCAATGAACTTATAGATGCATCCATCGCATATCTCGAAGGAAAAGAGTTCGAAATTCTTCCGGACTTCCCTACCGGAGGATATGCGGATTGCAGCAAATATATGAAGGGCCAGAGAGGCGGAAGCGTGAAAGTCAGGGCAAAAATCGAGAAAATCGACAAGAACACCTTGGCTATCAAGGAAATACCTTATGGAAAGACAACCCACATATTGGTAGATTCCATCCTCAAGGCAAAAGACAAGGGAAAAATCAAGATTAAGAAGATCGAAGATATGACGACAGCTACGGCTGACCTCGTCATCCATCTTCCAAATGATGTTTCCCCGGACAAGACCATCGACGCACTCTACGCATTCACCGACTGTGAAACCACTATCGCACCGAATGCCTGCGTCATCAAAGACAACAAGCCACAGTTCCTCAGCGTAGATGATATCCTCATCTATGATACCGAGCATACCCGCGATTTGCTGAAGAAGCAGCTGGAAATCAGGAAGAACGAGCTCGAGGACACATGGCATTATACTTCCCTTGAGAAGATTTTCTTCGAAAACAGAGTCTATAAGATTCTCGAAGAAGACCAGAAATCATGGGAGGCGCAGACAGAAGCCATCTTCGGCAAGATGAAGGAGTACCAGCACATGCTCCTCAGGGAGATTACCATGGACGACATCCTGAAACTTGTCGAGAAACCTGTCCGCAAAATATCCAAATTCGACACCAAAGTCATTGACGAAAAGATACTTGCAGTAGAGGCAGAGCTTGCCAAAGTCAAGGATAATATCGAAAACATCACGCGATATACCATCGACTTCTTCAAGAACATCAAGGCCAAGTACGGAAAGGATTTCCCGAGACAGACGGAGATTACCGGCTTCGAGACCATCACCGCTACCAAGGTTGTCAGCAACAATGCGAAACTCTATGCCAACCTTGAAGAAGGCTTCGTGGGTATCGGCCTGAAGAAGGACGAGGGAGAGTTCGTATGCGACTGTTCAGACCTTTCAGAGGTCATCGTTATCAGCAAGGACGGAAAATACTGGATAAAGAAGGTTGCGGAGAAAGACTTCTTCGAAAAGAATCTTCTCTATGTCGGAATCTTCAACAGAGGTGACAACAGGACCATCTACAACGTCATCTACCGCGACGGCAAGGCCGGAGCATCCAGCTTATATTACGCCAAGAGGTTCGCCATCACCAGCATCACCAGGGATAAGGAATACGATATTACCCAGGGAACTCCCGGTTCGAGAATCGAATGGTTCTCTGTAAATCACAATGGTGAGGCAGAGACGGTGAAAATCTATTTCCGCCCGAAACCGAAGCTCAAGAAACTGAATATGGAATACGACTTCTCGGAACTTGCCATCAAGGGCAAACTCTCCAGAGGCAACGTGGTGACAAAAAATGCCATCGCCCGTATTTCATTGAAAGCCAAAGGCATATCCACCATTGGAGGAAAAGACATCTGGTTCGATTCTGACGTACAGAGAATCAATGACGAAGGACGTGGCGAGTATCTCGGACAGTTCAGCGGAGACGACAGAGTTCTGGCCGTATTCAAGGACGGAACCTACTATACCACGTCGTATGACCTCAGCAGCCGCTATCAGGGAGAACTGCTCAGAATCGAAAAATACGACGAGAACAAGGTCTATGCTGCATTGTACTATGACGGAGAGGGACATTTCTACATCAAGAGATTCTCATTCCCTGTCAGTGACAATGTTCCTGTGGAGTTCATTCCTCATGGAAAGGGCACATATCTGGCTGACTTCAGCGCGGACAAGCATCCGCAGTTCATGGTCACTTTCACGGGACGTCAGGAACACAGGACTCCTGAAAAGTTTGACGCTGAGGAGTTCATCGGAAAGAAAGGCATTGCGGCAAAGGGCAGCAGATGCCACAGGCTGGATGTTCTGAAGGTGGAATTCATAGAACCTATACACAAGCCTGAGGACGATGAGGAAGACGAGCTCACTGTCAATCCCGGAGAGGAAATTTCTCTCGGCCTGGACGACATTCCGGATGACGCGGCCTTCAATCCTGAAGACCTTTACAGGCCGGCCGAAAAGGGCGAAGAAGTCAAGGGTGACATAGGCGAAGCTGATCCGGATTCTGACAATGACGACGAACCTAACCTGTTCGACATCTAGACACTGTCCCGATGGTCATTTCATTGATAGGGTTCATGGGATGCGGCAAAAGCTGCATCGGAAAGGAACTGGGCAAACAGCTCGGATACAATGTCATTGACCTGGACAGTTGGATCGAGGCTTCGCAGCAGCGCAGCGTCAGAAGAATTTTTACAGAGGAGGGAGAGAAACGCTTCAGGGAGATCGAGACACTGGCATTGACAAAAGTCCTGGATGAAAATGGGGACGGAAATCTTGTCCTGTCGCCTGGCGGCGGTCTTGTCACGACTCCGGAAGCAGCCGGAATCCTCAGAAACAGAACCACTTGCGTATATCTGAAAGCCGGAACTGATACTCTGGTATATAATCTATGGAACTGGCCGGGTGACAGGCCGATACTCGGTGACAGGCCTGACAAGGAGACGCTGCGGAGGAGGATAGAGGAACTGATGGCAGTCCGCGCTGCACTCTATGAAAGGACAGCGCACATTATCATTGACATTGACAATAAGGAATATCCTGACGTTGCTTCAGAAATAATATCGGAGATCAGAGCGGCTAGATGATGTCCTCCCTCTCACGCATATCCTTTATGCGGAGCTGGAGCGTGGAATTCCCGCGATAATAATTCTCGACAATGCTGTAGCAGACATCCACGGGATTGCCGTTTCTGATATGCTCGAAGTATGCCGCCATATTGAAAGCAATGGCAGAAACCTGATGGTATGGCTGAGATTCCTGTATGAGTTCAAGTTTCAGATGCTGTCCTCCGGGGCCCACCTTTCTGCCGTTTCCGTCGTCATAGACATTCTTGGTCAGGAAAACAGGGGAGCTGTTACCAGGTCCAAACGGCTGGAACTGCTTTAGGATTCGGAAAAATTTAGGAGTTATCTGGGCAAAATTGATTTCAGAATCTACCTCAACCACAGGTGTAGCCATCTCAGTCGTGATGTGTGAGCTGACGTACTTGTCAATGCGGGCTGTGAATTCCGGAAGATTCTCTTCTTTCATCGTCAATCCCGCAGCATAAATATGGCCGCCGAAGTTCTCCAGAAGGTCCGCACAACTGCTGATGGCATCATACAGGTCAAATCCGCGCACACTGCGGGCAGAACCGGTAACGAAACCGTTCGACCTGGTAAGCACGAAAGTCGGTTTATAGAAAGCCTCCACAAGTCGGGACGCAACGATTCCTACGACACCTTTGTTCCAGTCTTTGCCATAGACGATTACGGCATTCTGCGAAGAGCAGCATGTACCGTTCTGCACCATTTCCAGAGCCTCACGGGTAATTTCACGGTCAATGCTCTTGCGCTCGTTATTATTGTCATTGATCTTGCCTCCGATGCTCATCGCGGTATGGGCGTCCTCCGCGGTCAGAAGTTCCACCGCGAGACGGCCTGACTCCATACGCCCGGCAGCATTGATCCTTGGGCCGATTTTGAAGACGATGTCGTCGATGGTGATGTGGCCCGGCTCGAGGTTCGCGAGGTTAATCATGGCCTGCAGACCTACGCGAGGCTGCTCGTTCAACCTCTTTAGACCGAAATGCGCAAGCACCCTGTTCTCCCCTACAATGGTCACGAGATCCGACGCGATGCTGACGACCAGAAGGTCCAGAAGAGGCAACAGATTTTCGAAGTCAATGCCATGAGTCTGGGAGTAGGCCTGCACAAGCTTGAAACCGACACCGCAACCCGACAAGTCGTCGAAAGGATAGTTGCAATCCTCCCTCTTCGGATCAAGCACAGCCGCAGCCGCCGGAATTTCGTCTTCCGGAAGATGATGGTCACAAATGATTATGTCAATGCCTTTGCCCGCGGCATATTCGACTTTGTCAATGGCTTTGATTCCGCAGTCCAGTGTGATTATGAGGCTGAAACCGTTCTCGGCAGCCCAGTCGATGCCCTTCCTGGACACGCCGTATCCTTCGTCGTAACGGTCAGGAATATAGAAATCGGCAAGCGGATTCAGCTTATGGATAAAGGAATAGACCAATGCCACGGCAGTCGTGCCATCGACATCATAGTCTCCATAGACAAGGATCTTTTCGGAACTTGAGATGGCCTTTTCCAGACGGGCCACCGCCTTGTCCATGTCTTTCATCAGGAAAGGGTCGTGGAGCGCAGACAGCGAAGGTCTGAAAAAAGACCTTGCCTCTTCGAATGTTTTCACACCTCTGTTTATGAGAAGAGTGGCCAGGACAGGATCAACACCCAGCTCTGCCGCGAGCTGTGCAACATTGTCCGGATCCGCCGGTTCTCTTAATCTCCATTCTCTTTCTTTGTCCATAATATACAAAGATACCTTATTTATTTCAAATTTCGAATTAAATATGTTACTTTTGTAGATAGCTTTAGGTAAACTATAAGAGATACAATAATATGGCAAATTTGGAATTGAGCGAGCAGGAACTCATTAGAAGACAGTCCCTCGACAAGCTCAGAGAACTTGGAATCGAACCATATCCGGCACCTTTATATCCGGTAAACGCAACATCTAAACAAATAGAGACAGAATACGATCCTGAGAAGGGAAATTTCCAGGACGTATGCATCGCAGGAAGAATCATGTCCAGAAGAATCATGGGAGCGGCTTCTTTCATGGAGCTCCAGGATTCCACAGGACGTATCCAGGTCTATGTGAAACGAGACGAAATCTGTCCTGGCGAAGACAAGACCATGTACAACACCGTATTCAAAAAACTTCTGGATATCGGTGACGTGGTGGGCATCAAGGGTTTTGCATTCCATACCCAGACAGGCCAGCTTACAGTTCACGCAAAAGAGCTCACACTCCTCAGCAAGTCCCTCAAGGTTCTTCCTATAGTGAAGGAAGCTGACGGAAAAGTTCACGACGCATTCACTGATCCTGAGCTCAGATACAGACAGCGCTATGTCGATCTCATCGTAAACCCTCAGGTGAAGGATACCTTCATCAAGAGAGCGAAGATCATCGCCACGATGCGTGAGTATTTCAACAACGCAGGCTGCCTCGAGGTCGAAACACCTATTCTCCAGTCAATTCCGGGAGGCGCTACCGCAAGACCTTTCATCACGCATCATAATGCATTGGATATTCCTCTGTATCTGCGTATTGCGAATGAACTCTACCTCAAGAGACTTATCGTGGGCGGATATGACGGAGTATATGAATTCGCAAAGGATTTCCGTAATGAAGGAATGGACAAGACACACAACCCTGAGTTCACCTGCATGGAAATCTATGTGGCTTACAAGGACTATATCTGGATGATGGAATTCATCGAGAATCTGCTTGAGAAGATAGCCATGAACCTCTACGGAAAGACCACCGTGATGAACGAGGGTGTGGAAATCGACTTCAAGGCTCCTTACAAGAAAATCGGCATCCTCGATGCCATCAAGGAATACACCGGCATTGACGTGAAGGGCATGGATGTGGACCAGCTCCGCGAGACCTGCAAGAAACTTCATGTGGAAATCGAGCCTTCAATGGGTGTGGGCAAGCTTATCGACGCCATCTTCGGAGAATACTGCGAGAAGCACTTTATACAGCCTACATTCGTAACCGACTATCCTGTAGAGATGTCACCACTTACAAAGAGACACAGAAACGACCCTACTCTTACAGAACGTTTCGAGTTGTTCGTATGCGGTCATGAATTGGCAAACGCATATTCAGAGCTCAACGACCCTATCGACCAGAGAGAGCGTTTCGAGGAGCAGGCCAGGCTCAAGAGCAACGGAGACGACGAGGCGATGTTCATCGACTACGACTTCCTCCGCGCACTCGAGTACGGTATGCCTCCTACATCAGGACTCGGAATGGGCATTGACAGACTTACAATGCTCATGACTGGCAACAACACCATCCAGGATGTGCTCTTCTTCCCGCAGATGCGTCCGGAAAAGATGTCAAAGCCAACTGAGGAAAAAGACGAACAATAATGAGAACAGAGTCAATAACATCTGCTCAAAATCCTAAAATCAAGATGCTTCTCGCGCTTGGGGAGAAATCCCGTACCAGGCGCGAGAACGCTCTTTTTATAGTGGAAGGCAGACTGGAAATCAAGCATTGCATCGAGGCCGGCTACAGGGCCAAGGCTCTTTTCATATGCAAGGATATCATCTCGGACAAGGATTTCAATGAAATCGCTAAATTGTGCGACGGTCAATGCTCATGTTACGAAGTTCCGCAGAATGTCTATGAGAAAATAGCGTATCGCAGTGGTACTGAGGGCATTATCGCAGAAATAGAGATAAAGGAAAAGTCTCTGGAAGATGTGAAACTTCGCGAAAATCCTCTTGTCATTGTGCTCGAATCAGTGGAAAAGCCGGGCAATCTTGGCGCTGTACTGAGGACAGCCGACGCTGCTGATGCAGATGCCGTGATAATCTGCGACCCGCTCACGGATTTGTTCAATCCCAATCTCATCCGTGCCAGTCTCGGAGCCGTATTCACGAGACAAGTCGTGGCAGCAACTTCAGGAGAGACTCTGAAATGGCTGAATGACAACAATATAAAGATTTACACGGCACAACTCCAGGACTCTTCATGGTACTATGACACTGACATGACATGCGGAACCGCACTGGTCATGGGCACAGAACACGACGGACTGTCAACATTCTGGAGAATGCACGCTGATGCTCATGTGAAGATTCCGATGCTGGGACAGATGGACTCTCTGAACGTATCGGTCTCTTCGGCAATTCTCATGTTCGAAGCCGTAAGACAGAGACACAGCAGCAAGAAGTAACCGCACATCCACACCAAAAGTACAAGTCAATGAATAATTACGGACTGATAGGCGATCCTATCACCAAATCTCTCTCCCCTGCCCTTTTCAATGCCGGATTCGGCGGAAAGTACAACTATGACCTGATAGAGGGCGCATCCTTCGGAAACTCATTCAAGACCTTCGAGGAGAGATACAAAGGCATCAATGTTACTGCACCTTTCAAGGAGGATGCTTTCAGACGTGCAGACATCTATACCTCATATTGCAGCAAAATCGGAGCGGCAAACATTCTCGTGAAGACTGGGGATGGTATTCTTGCTGACAATTCCGACTTCACAGGCATCATCCTGAGCATTGCAGAGGCATATATGCCGGGACTGGTCAGACAATTCGCAGCAAAATACGGAGAAGCCATGCACAAGAAGGTCCATCTGTACCTCAGACAGGCATTGACAATGCTCTTCTCACGCAAGCCGCAGGCTTTGGTCGTCGGTTGCGGCGGAGCAGGCCGGGCTGCGGCTGTGGCTGCGGCCGAGCTTGGTTTCGATACTGCACTTATGAACAGGACTCCGGAGAAGGCTCAGAAAATCGCAGATGAGATGCCTGAGTACAATTTCATATGTGACCAGATGGCTGACTTCAGGGCAGCAGTCAGGGAGTGCGACCTTGTAATCTATACCCTGCCTGTGAAACTCGATGAAATCGGGATGCTTACGGCTGAAGATTTCGAGGGCGAGGACAGATACCAGTGGCCGCGCCCTGGAAAAGTCATCCTTGAGGCGAACTACAGGAATCCATCATTCTGCGGACTCGTAACCGATAAGATCAATGCTGGTGGGGCGCAGTATGTTCCCGGGACAATGTGGCTTCTTTATCAGGCACTTACTGGATACCTGAGTCTTACGGGCAGAATTCCCGACCTCAATGCAATGGAGCAGGTGATTGCAAATTCGCAGATTGTCTAAATCTCACGAGTCGGCAGTCCTAACATTTCAAGACAGATTCTGAATAATATCAATAAAAATTACTAACTTGCATTGTTAAAACAATATTTACAATGTCATTGAATAAAGTAATGCTGATCGGTAACGTGGGAAAAGATCCGGAAGTCCGTTACCTTGAGAACAATCCGTCCGCACAGCCGGGCACAAATCCTAAAGTAGCACAGTTCACGCTCGCCACAACTGAACGGTTCAGAGACCGCAACAACGAGGTCCGTGAAAACACTGAATGGCACAATATCGTAGCATGGAGAGGCTTGGCCGACCTTGCGGAGAAGTACATCAGAAAGGGATCACAGATTTATGTGGAGGGTCAGATAAGGACCAGATCGTGGACTGACCAGGCAGGGGCAAAACAGTACAGGACTGAAATCATTGCCAATGCCATCCAGTTGCTTGGACGCAAGTCTGACAATCCGGCCAACCAGCAGGCTGCTCAGCCTGCACAGCCACAGGGATATCAGCAGCCTGCATATCAGGCTCCTGCAGGATTCCAGAGCCAGGCGCAGCCAGTTTACACCGCGCAGCCGCAGACTGCCATGCCGACCCAGCCTCAGACTCCTGATCTTCCGGGAAACGATGGCCCGGGAGATGACTTGCCGTTCTAGTCCGGCATTGATCTGTTCCTCTGCGGACAGGCATCTTTAAATTTCAACAGGAAACAAACATTTTTACAATATGAAACTTGACGTAGTTCTTGGCCTTCAGTGGGGAGACGAAGGCAAAGGTAAAATCGTGGACGTACTTGCCGGAAGATATCCTGCAGTCGCCAGATTCCAGGGTGGTCCGAATGCAGGTCATTCACTCCATTTCGACGGACACAATTTCGTGGTAAGAAGCATTCCGTCAGGAATTTTCAGAGACGGCTCCACCAACATCATCGGTAGCGGAGTGGTTCTCGATCCTATCACTTTCAGAGAAGAGTGCGGAAACATCAGCAAGATGCACATCGAACCGAAAGAGAAAGTCTGCATTTCCAAGAAAGCTCATCTTATCCTGCCTACTCACAGGCTTCTTGACGCTGCTTATGAGGCTGCCGCAGGCAAGAGCAAAATCGGTTCTACCCTGAAAGGTATCGGACCTACATACACTGACAAGATTTCCCGTCATGGTCTCCGCGTGGGAGATATCCTCGCACCTGATTTCCATGAGAGATTCGAAAAACTCAAAAACAGACATCTCCAGCTTCTCAAGGACCTCAATTTTGAGTGTGACCCTGACAAGGATGAGGCAGAGTGGATGAGCGCAATCGAATTCCTCAGAGGATTCAAACTCATAGACTGCGAGTATTTTGTAAACAACTGGCTCGATGAAAAGTCAATGCTGGCCGAGGGGGCACAGGGTTCTTTGCTTGACATTGACTATGGCTCTTATCCATACGTCACTTCTTCTTCTACAACCATCGGCGGCGTCTGCACAGGTCTGGGCGTAGCTCCTTCAAGAGTCGGCCACGTATATGGCATTTTCAAGGCCTATTGTACCCGTGTCGGCAGCGGTCCGTTCCCTACCGAGCTTTTCGATGAGACAGGTGAGAAGATCCGCAAGATCGGTCATGAGTTCGGAGCCGTGACAGGACGTCCACGCAGATGCGGCTGGCTCGACCTCGTAGCATTGAAATATACTGTGATGATCGACGGCGTTACCGACCTCATCATGATGAAGTCCGACTGCCTCGATTCTTTCGAGACCATCAAGGTCTGCACATCTTATATCATTGACGGTAAGGAGACTAATCAGTTCCCATTCGATACCGAGTGCGAGATTACACCTGTATATACTGAGTTCAAGGGATGGAATCAGGATCTGACAGGCTGCCGCAAGGAAGAGGATCTTCCTGAGACTTTCAAGGAGTATATCCGCTTCATGGAGAACTACCTGAAAGTTCCTATCAAGATCATTTCTCTCGGACCTGACCGTGAGGCAACTATCGAAAGATAATTCCTTACAAAAGATCATAAAAAAGAGGCTGACCCAAAAGGGTTGGTCTCTTTTTTATATAG
>ULWK01007579.1_pt1 | contig 17635 bp, 10 predicted proteins | sample 1960281 | NCBI WGS metagenome assembly ULWK01 (sample SAMEA4835810, study PRJEB28245) | human gut metagenome | biome: gut microbiome; material: fecal sample | place: Denmark | collected 2008 | reverse complement strand
GCTGTGCCTGCGGCAATCCGGGCTGACCGCGTCCGCCGCGACTGCGCAGTTCGGGCTGCTGAGCGGGATGGCGATGCCGCTCATCATGGCGCCCGGCGTCATCACCAGCGCCATGTGCATGGTCGCCGCGCCCGCCGTGTCCCGGCAGGAAAGCAACCGCATCCGCCTGAAGCGCACCATGCGGCAGTTGCTGCTGATGGCGGGGCTGATTGGCTGCCTGTCCTCGTGCGTGCTGTTTCTCTTCGCGCAGCCGATTTCGATGCTGCTCTACGGCGAACCGGCGCTGACGGCTGTGCTGATGGCGCTCTCCCCGCTGTCGATGCTGTTTGCTATCCAGCAGGTGCAGTTCGGGCTGGTGACGGGCTTGGGCGTTCAGCGGCGCGCGATGACGGGTACCATTGTTTCCTCCGCGCTGACGCTGGTGGTCATGAGCGCCCTCTGTCCGATGCCGAGCGTGCGGATTTTCGGCGCGGTGCTGGCGATGCTGGCAGGCAGCCTTGTGCGCGTGATTTGGAACGCCGCCGTGCTGCAATCATCGAAGCGGGCGGCGTAATCCCTTGGGATAGTGGTTCTTCATCTGCCCGTCGGAGATTTTGCCCCAGCCGAGCGGAATGCCGTCGCAGCACGCAAGCGCCCAGCCCTTGCCATCCGCCGGGAGCGTCTCACCCGCCTGATAGCGGCGCGCATCCTCCCGCGTGAGTTCCACACGCGGCACATCCGGCGGAAAGATACTCATTGCCCACGCGTGGTCGGGCACAAACAGCTTCTTCTGCACCGTCCCCAATTGCAAACCGCAGCGGACGACCTGAATGCCGTCGCAGACCGGACGGTCGGGCAGACAGCTTAGCGTCACCGATTCGTCGCGGCTGCGTCCGGGCTTGCCGCTGCCGGTGCGCATCACATTCGCGTTTGCCGTCGGGCAGAAGGCGCGCAAGGCTTGCAATGCGTCCTTGCTCGGTGCATCCTTCTCTGGCGCTTTCTGCCAATTACAGGGTGCGTCGCCGTGCTTGCGCAGGAGGGCGACGAAGTGCCCCTCACCTTTCATGCGGTGTGGATAGCACGTCAGCATCCCGTCCGGCGCATCTGCTCCGGGCAAGGAGAAGGCTTCCAGCGAGAAATCCGCGTGGCGCGACAGGAACGCATCCACCGTATCCTCGTTTTCCGTGCGGTTCATTGTGCAGGTGGAATAGACCATGCGTCCGCCGGGACGAATCATTTCCGCCGCGCGGTCGAGGATTTCCGCCTGCCGCTTAGCGCATCCGGCGGGGCTTTCGGGCGACCATTCCGCGCGTGTTTCCGGATGACGGCGGAACATGCCTTCGCCGGAACAGGGTGCATCCACCTGAATCGCGTCGAACGCCTCCGGCCAGCGCTGCGCCAATTGGTCGGGATAGGCGCTGACGACGAGGGCGTTCGGGATGCCCATGCGCTCGATATTCTGCGAGAGGATTTTCGCGCGCTCCCAGACGGGTTCATTGCACACCAGCACGCCCTGTCCGCCCATACGCAAGCCGCTCTGCGTTGATTTTCCACCCGGCGCGGCGCACAAGTCCAGTACATGCTCCCCCGGCTGCGCGTTCAGCACGGCGGCAGGCAGCATTGCGCTCGGCTCCTGCAAGTACCACGCGCCCGCTTCATGCAGCACGTCCGCGCCGGCGGTCGAGGTCAGTGCGAGGTAATGCCCGTTTTCCTCCCACGGGACTCTTTCGCCGCAGTCATCCGGCAACAGCGTCGGGCGCTTCCACGGATTCACGCGCAGACCGCGCTGATACGGCTCGTCATATGTACGCAAAAAGGCGGCCATTTCGCCTTTCAGCTGTGCCGCCATTTGGGATAAAAACGCCTGTGGAAGCTCGGTCATGCCTGTCCCCCCGGTATATTGTTATGATATTGATTTTTGTCCTGCGCAATTGTCAGCGGCGGCGGGGTCAGTTCCGTCTGCGTTGTGCCGAAATGTGCGCGCCGGGCAGGAATCACCCGCTTGCGGCGCGTCGCTGCGGTGCCTTCCCGCTTGGGCGCGGGCTTCGGCTTGTGCTGCACCACCTGCTCCTCTTCGATCATTGTGCCATCAGCGTAAATCAGGTGGCGGCCCGTCGGCGTGCGGCGCGCACGCTTAGGCAGAAAGCGCGTCCAGAAGCTCCCCCAGACACGGTACGGCTGCCAGCGGATCAGGTAGACCAGAAAGTCCATCACGACGCCGAAAATGCACAGGAGGATGACCAGCGGCAGCCAGTTGCGCATCGCCCAGCCAAGCAGGCCGCCGTGGCTGTCGCTCGTCACCATGTTCCAGAGCCACTGCGCTGTCCCGCGAATCCACCCCAGCAGGAAATTGAACAGCGCGTTGATGAAACTGCCCATGGTCATCCTCCCCTTTCAAAATTACTCTACTGTTATTGTTACGCTCACATTTCCCGGCACGACCTCGACCGAGATTTCCTCGTCCTCGTCCGCATCAATGCGGCAGAGCACGGGCAGACTGTACGTTCCCGGCGCAAGCCCGGACGCATCGCATACCAGCCGAATATCGCGGCTTTGCAGCGCGTTCAGCCAGTTTTGCGGCGCGGTAATCATCACCGAGGCATTCACGCGGCTCATGGAGGCGTTGTAGCCCGCTTCCAAGCCTTCAATCTGAATCGGCAGGTTCGTGAAACTCTTCGACTTCAGCACCGGCCCGATTTCAATCGTCACGTTGACGTAGGTGGCGCTGACGTATTTCAGTTCCGGCACGTTGCTCAATCGGACGCGCTGCTTGACCGAATCGGACAAGCCGGACACGTCGATGGTTGCATCCGTAAACAGCGCGTCGATTTCCGTCATCTCGCTTGACCAGCCCGCCACCGTGATGTTCTCCGGCGTCATGCTGATTTTTTTGATTTCGTAGCCTTCCTTCGGTGTGCCTTGAATCAGCCCGGTCTGGGAGAGTTCGAGCGTTTTCATGGCGTACATGGTCTGCTCCACAATCACGCTGTCCAGCAGCACCGACTCGCTCGTCACTTCGAGCAGGTCGCTTTCAATCGCGTTGTTGTTCTCGTCCAGCAGCGTATACGCCAGCGCCTTGCGAATCGTGCCCTCGCGCTGGGGCAGGTTGTTCAGTTCCAGCACGACTTCGGCGCGGACGATTTTATCCACCATCGACTTCGGGCCGCTGATCGTCACCGTCGGCGGGTCGAGCGTCGCCGCACCCGCGTAGTAGCCCTCCGGCGCGCTCCCGACCGTCTGCACGGACACGGGGATGCGGAAGCGGGTGATGTACTCCTCCACGTCAATTGTCACGGTAGACGGCTGAATCGAAGAAACCGTGCCGTAAGTGCTGGAATTGGTGGACAGAATGCGGATTTCCTGCTTTCCTGCCGCCGAAATGCGGGAGAGGTCAATGCGGACGTTGTAGTTCGTCGCCTTAGCGTTGGCGTACTGCATCTGCGGCACGTCGGCGGTAAGGGAGACGTCACCAAGGAGGCTGGTCAAATCGCTGGTGACAATGAAGCCGTTGCGCTTGACGGATTCTTCGCCCGAAACAGACACGCTAACGCTGGAGAAGTGCTTTTCACGCGTGAGCGTCGGGTCTTGGGTAATCAGCCCGCCCCAGAGAATGATGGCCAGCAGGAGCGCAAGCAGCTTTGTCGGCCAATTGTGGATGAAAATCCGCTTGAGACCGTCCAGCAGCATCGTCAGGCGTGGGTCACGCTTCTTCTGCGGCTTTGCGGAAGGGGTCTGCGTCATTTGGCACCCTCCTTTCCCTTGCGGCGCACGAGCATGGACAGCAGACGCTGATGCGGCTTGCGGACATAGATGCCCTCCAGAATCGTCCGCAGCGACTTCGCGTCAAGGTGGCGGGTGAGCTTGCCGCCCTTCGCCATCGAGATGATGCCTGTTTCCTCGGAGACAATCAGCACAATCGCGTCCGTCGTTTCGGACACGCCGATAGCGGCGCGGTGGCGCGTACCGAGGTCATGGCTGATGCCGCTGGCTTCCGTCAGCGTGAGGATGCTCGCCGCGCTCATCACACGTTCGCCGCGGATGACGACGGCGCCGTCATGCAGGGGCGTGTTCGGCTCGAAGATGTTTTCCAGCAGGCCGGAGGTGATCCGCGCGTCGATGCCGATGCCGTTCTCGATGATGTCCTGCAGGCCTGTTTTCTGCTCAAAGACAATCAGCGCCCCCACATGGCGGCGGCTCAAATCCTGCAGGCAGCGGATGATTTCGTCGATAATGCGCGTCGCCTCATCCTTATCGGTGTCGCGTCGCTTTGTCTCAATGCGCGCGCCGCGGCCAATCTGCTCCAATGCCTTGCGCAGTTCCGGCTGAAAGAGGATGACCAGCACCAGCGCGCCGTTATTCACCACGCTCATCAGCAGCCAGTTCAGTGCCGTCAGCCCGAAGAGGTTGCTGATGCCGACGATGAGCAGCAGCATGGCAAGCCCCTTCAAAACGGCGCTGCCCCGCGTGTCGCGGGTGAGCATCAGCAGTTCATAGATAATAATGGCAACGATGAGAATATCAGCGATATCGGAAAGACCGGGGCGGTTCAGCACGTTCCAGAAAAAGGTCTCCAGCGTCTGCAAGAACGTTGTCACGCCAGCTCCGCCTCCTTTAGCATCTTGAATGATTTCATGCGTTCTGCTTCTCCATTATACAACAAATTGCCGCGAATATGAATGCCTTTTCACAAATTTTCCGTGAAGCATCCGTGAACATTCAGAACACCCCACAGTGCAGATAACGAATGAAGCAGCCGCTTTCTTCCCGATGGGCGGAAAAAACATGAAAAAAGGGAAACGCAGCCGCTTTGACGGCATACTTTCCCCTTTCCCCAAATTACCGTGCCCTCTTCAAGGCGAAAATGATTACAGATTGCCGCCGTTCCAGCCCCAGAAGCCGATTTCTTCATACGTCACATAGATGCGGTCGCTGTCAATGTCCAGTTCCTCGCGCAGGATGTCCGTCAGCGCCTCGGTCAGCGCGGCGTAATCCTCCTCCGTCGCAGATCCGCCGAAGAGCTTCACTTGGCAGATGGCGCATGGGGCGTCCGTGCCCTTGAAGTACATTGCGGCATTGTCGCGGAAAGACAGCATCAGCCAACTTTCCGTCTTGCCGGGGATTTTCTCAATGGCATCGCCCATGCGATCCTTGATGACCTGCTCTTTTCGTCCGGAGATGGACACGTTGGAGGTCGTTTCTATGTAAGGCATAACAGTTCCTTTCATTCATATCGGCGTTATCGCCGTTTCCGCCCCGCAAGCAGGGCTTCGGATGAAATATTCGATGTTCAGACGCTCAATTCCTGCTTTTCGCCCAGCAAATCTGCATTTTCCGCCAGCAGCGGACGAATCACGTCGTGCAGGTACTCTTCCACCTGCTCGCAGCTTCGGCCCGTGAACTGCTCCGGCCGCAGAATCGCTTCCACTTCCTCGCGGGTAATCATGAACGCCGGGTCAGCGCAGATACGGTCGATGAGGTCGTTCTTGCCGCCCTCTTCCTTGACCACGCGCGCCGCCGCCTGCGAATGCACGCGCAGCTTCTCATGCAGCTCCTGACGATTGCCGCCCTTCTTCACCGCGTCCATCATGATGTTTTCCGTCGCCATAAACGGCAGCTCGTTCATCACGCGCGCGCGCACAACCTTGTCGTACACCACCAGCCCATCACAGACGTTCATCATGATGTTCAGGATAGCATCCACACCGAGGAACGCCTCCGCGACAGCAATGCGCTTGTTTGCGGAGTCATCCAGCGTGCGCTCGAAGAATTGCAGGGAGGACGTCATTGCCGTGTTCAGCGTATCGACACAGACGTAGCGCGCCAAGGCGTTGATGCGCTCACAGCGCATGGGGTTGCGCTTGTAGGGCATGGCAGACGAGCCGATTTGGCTCTTCTCGAACGGCTCCTCCATCTCCTTGAAATTTGCCAGCAGACGCAGGTCATAGGCGAACTTGCTCGCAGACTGCGCAATGCCGCTCAGCACGGAAACCACCTGATAGTCCATCTTGCGGGAGTACGTCTGCCCGGACACCGGCACGACCTTGTCAAAGCCCATCGACGCGGCAATATCCTGCTCGACCGCCTTGATTTTCGCGCTGTCGCCGCCGAAGAGCTCCATGAAGGACGCCTGTGTGCCCGTGGTACCCTTGCTGCCCAGCAGCGCCAGGGAGGACAGGCGGTGTTCCAACTCGCAATAGTCCATGTACAATTCATTCAGCCACAGCGTCGCGCGCTTGCCGACCGTCGTCAATTGGGCGGGCTGCAGATGCGTATACGCCAGCGCGGGCATGTTCTTGTACTTATCCGCGAAACTCGCCAGCAGGTTCATCACGTTGAGCAGCTTGCGGCGCACGACCTGCAGGCCCTCGCGCATGATAATCACATCGGTGTTGTCACCCACATAGCAGGACGTCGCGCCCAGATGGATGATGCCCGCCGCCTTCGGGCACTGCAGACCGTAAGCGTAAACGTGGCTCATCACGTCGTGGCGGCACTCCTTCTCGCGGCGCTGCGCATCGTCGTAGTTGATGTCCTCCGCATGGGCTTCCAGCTCGGCAATCTGCTCGTCGGTAATGTCCAGCCCCTGCTTCTTTTCCGCCTTCGCCAGCGCAATCCACAGCTTCCGCCAGGTGCGGAACTTGTTGTCCTCGGAGAAGATGAACTGCATCTCCTTGCTGGCATAGCGGGTCGAAAATGGGCTGATATAGCTGTCATGAGGCATAATGCTTTCCTCCGATTTCATTTCAAAAGGTGATTTTCCGCGCCAATTCCAGCGCCAGATACGCCGCGCGGTCTTTTTCATCCAGCTTGGCATGGGTGGACAGGCTGCGCGGATCCCACTGCTCGCGGTCAAGGTTATCGCCCGCGTAGAAAAACTCGAACACGTCGATTCCACGGAACTGTGCCAGCGCCATCAGCGCCGAGCACTCCATATCCACGCAGACGCACCCCTGTGCCTTGCGCAGTGCCACCTTCCCGCGGGTTTCGCGGTAGAAGGCGTCCGTCGTCCACACTTTGCCTTCGGTGAAGTCCACGCCCGTTTCGCGCAGAATCGCCTCGAACGCCCCGCGGTATTTCGGATTCGCCGGAATCTCGTCCGACGGCGGCGCGTAGTGGAAGCTCGTGCCTTCGTCGCGCATGGCGGCGGTCGGGATGATGATGCCGCAGTCGCGAATCTGCTGATTCAGCACGCCGCAGTTGCCGAATATGACGAACCGCTTTGCGCCCAGCGCGTGCAGCTCTTCCAGCATCGCCACGCAGGACGGCGCGCCGACCATCGCCAGCGCAAACGTCAGCGGTGTCCCCTGCCACAAACCGCGGTAAATGGGGTATTTCGCGTTCGCGTCGCCAAGTTCGGCAAGCACGCGCACATCCGCCGCCATATCCAGCATCCGCTCGAACGTGACGTGCGAAAAGCAGCTGACGGCCGTCTCCGGCAAATCCGGCACAGGCGAAAAGAGCATATCGGGGTTGATGACTGCTTGGCGCGACGCATCAAAATCCGTCAAAAGCATGGTGATTCCCTCCTGCCGCCGTTTGCCCTCTATCATAGCAGATTTTGCGGCAAAAGGCAACAGGAGGGCTGCAGTTTATACTATTTCCAAATGAGAATGCGCCGAAATGCGAAGTGAATTTTTCATTCTGGCTAACGGGAGTGAAACGCAGCGTAGCAGCGCTACGCTAAGTGGAACGAGCGGACGACAGAATGGAAAAGGCACGAGCAGACGACGCAGGCGAATGCAGGAAATAGTATCACAGGCGGAAGTAGTCCACGCCGCTCTCAAACAGCGGCTGATACTTGTCGCCGGGTACATTCTTGTAGAGATTTTCGCCGCTGCGCTCGGTGTGACCCATCTTACCCAGTACGCGGCCGTCCGGGCTGGTGATGCCCTCGATGGCGAAATAGCTGGCGTTGGGGTTGAAACGCATATCCATCGACGGCGCGCCGGACAAATCAACATACTGCGTGGCAATCTGCCCGTTCGCCGCAAGCTGACGAATCAGCGCTTCCGGGCCGACAAACCGACCCTCGCCGTGGCTGATGGCGACCGTGTGAATGTCATCCACCTTGCAGCGGGACAGCCACGGGGATTTATTCGACGCAATGCGCGTGCGAACGAGCATCGACTGGTGACGGCCGATTTCGTTGAATGTCAGCGTCGGGCACTGATCGGACGTGTCGATGATTTCGCCATACGGCACAAGCCCCAGCTTAATCAGCGCCTGGAAGCCGTTGCAAATGCCGAGCATCAGGCCGTCGCGGCGCTGGAGCAAATCATGCACCGCGTCCTTCATGGCAGGATTGCGGAAGAACGCCGTGATGAACTTCGCCGAGCCGTCGGGTTCGTCGCCGCCGGAGAAACCGCCGGGCAGGACAATCATCTGGCTGCGTGCAATCATGCGGCTGGCCACGGCAATCGACTGCGTAATGGCCTCAGGCGTCAGGTTGTTGATAACGAGGATTTCCGCCGCGCCGCCTGCGCGCTCGACCGCCCGCACGGTGTCGTACTCGCAGTTCGTGCCGGGGAAAACCGGGATGAACGCCAGCGGCTTGACCGTCTTGACGGCGGGCACGGGGTAGGTTTCCGCCGAATAGGAGAACTTCTCCGTCGTTTCGCCGGTATGACCGCGGTAGGAGAACACCTTGTCCAGCTTGCCCTCGTAGATTTCCTGCATGGCGGTCAAATCAATGCGCTCGCCCTCGTACTCCAGCACCCACTCCGGCACGGTGTCGCCCACCTTCACGCCGAGGTCGATATCTTCGGTGCATTCCAGCAGCATCGCGCCGATCTGCTGCGCGAAGAGATTGCCGTCGTAATCATCGTCGATGCGCGTGCCAATCTGATTGCCAATTCCCATTTTGAACAGGCCTTCCGCCACACCGCCCAGACCCAGCGCCCACGCGGAAACCACCTTGCCCGCGCGAATGGCGGACAGAACGGCATCATAATTCGCGGTCAGCGCGGCGGTGTCGTGCGGGTCGCAGGAGACAAGGCGGATGGCGTGCCCCGCTTCCTTGAATTCGGGCGAAATGACCTCGCTCGCCTTGCCGGGGGCAATCGCGAAGGAGCAGAGCGTCGGCGGAACGTCCATCTTCTCGAACGTGCCGGACATGGAGTCCTTGCCGCCAATCGCCGCGATGTTCAAATCCAGCTGCGCATCCAGCGCGCCCAGCAGCGCCGCGAACGGCTTGCCCCAGCGCGTCGGATCCGTGCCCATGCGCTCAAAATATTCCTGGAAGGTCAAATACGCCTGCTTGTAGTCAAAGCCCGCGCAGACCAGCTTCGTCACGCTCTCGATGACCGCCAGATAGCTGCCCTCATACGGCGACTGCGACAGGATTTCCGGGTGCATCCCGTACGCCATGCCGGACACGGTGTCCGTCGTGCCGTGCAGAACCGGCAGCTTTGCGACCATCGTCTGGTTCGGGGTCAGCTGATATTTGCCGCCGAAGGGCATCAAGACCGTCGCCGCGCCGATGGTAGAATCGAACCGCTCGCTCAAGCCCTGCTTGGAGCAGATATTGAGGTTGCCAAGCATATCCGCCAGCTTCTCCGTCACCGTATCGCCCGCAAACTCGTAGGGCTTGACATCATCATCCGGGACAGACGCAGTCGTGTGCTTCTCCGCGCCGTTGGAATTGAGGAACTCGCGGGACAAATCGACAATCGTCACGCCCTTCCACGTCATGCGCAGACGGGGTTCGGCGGTCACTTCCGCCACGACGGTCGCTTCAAGGTTCTCGCGGTTTGCCGCCGCAAGGAACGCGTCAACATCCTCCGGCGCAAGCACAACCGCCATCCGCTCCTGCGATTCGGAAATCGCCAGCTCCGTGCCGTCCAGACCGTCGTACTTCTTCGGCACTTTGTCCAAATCAATCAGCAGGCCGTCCGCCAGTTCGCCGATTGCCACGGATACGCCGCCCGCGCCGAAGTCGTTGCAGCGCTTGATGAGCCGGGTGACTTTGCCGTCGCGGAAGAGGCGCTGGAGCTTGCGTTCGGTCGGGGCATTGCCCTTCTGCACCTCCGCGCCGCACGTTTCGATGGATTCCAGCTTATGGGACTTAGACGAACCCGTTGCGCCGCCGCAGCCGTCGCGCCCGGTGCGCCCGCCGAGCAGGACAATCTTGTCGCCGGGGGCAGGCACTTCGCGGCAGACGTTCTTCTCCGGCGCAGCGCCGACCACCGCACCGATCTCCAGACGCTTGGCAGCATAGCCCGGATGGTACTTTTCATCCACCAGCCCCGTCGCCAGTCCAATCTGGTTGCCATAGGAGGAATAGCCCGCCGCCGCCGTGGTGACGAGCTTGCGCTGGGGCAATTTTCCCGGCATGGTCTGGCTGACCGGAACGAGCGGGTCAGCCGCGCCAGTAACGCGCATCGCCTGATAGACATAGGTACGCCCGGACAGCGGGTCGCGAATCGCACCGCCGATGCAGGTCGCCGCGCCGCCGAAGGGCTCAATCTCCGTGGGGTGGTTGTGCGTCTCGTTCTTAAACATGAGCAGCCACGGCTCTTTCACGCCGTCCACATCCACATCAATCTTGATGGAGCAGGCATTGATTTCCTCGCTCACGTCAATGTTGGGGGTCTGCCCGATTTTCTTCAGGTACTTGCCGCCGATGGTCGCGATGTCCATCAGGTTCATGGGGCGCTCGCGGTCACCGTAGACGGTCTTGCGCGCCGCCAAATATCGCTGGAATGCCTTTTCGACCGCCGCTTTGCGCACATCCACCGCGTCAAGTGTCGTCAGGAACGTCGTGTGACGGCAGTGATCCGACCAGTAGGTGTCAATCATGCGGATTTCGGTCAGCGTCGGGTCACGGTGCTCGGACGCGAAATAATCCCGGCAGAACGCAAGGTCGTCGTCATCCATCGCCAAGCCATACTTCTTGACGAACGCATCCACCTCATCGGCATTCATCGCCGTGAAGCCAGTGAGTGTCTCCACATGGTCAGGCGTGTCGTACTGCTGCTGGAGCGTCGTCTTTTCGCCCAAGTCGGCTTCGCGCGCCTCCACGGGGTTGATGACGTGCTTCTTCACGCGCGCCAGCTCATCCGCCGTGAAATCGCCGTCCAGCAGATACACGCGCGCACTGCGCACCGTCGGGCGGGCGCACTGCCCCACCAGCTGGATGCACTCCTCGCAGGACGCCGCGCGCTGGTCATACTGCCCCGGCAGGTACTCCACCGCGAAAACCGCCTTTGCGCCATGCGGAAGTTCCGTGTACGTCACATCCACCTGCGGCTCGGAAAACACGACCGGCAGGCACTTCTGGTACAGCGCGTCGTCGACACCCTCGACATCATAGCGGTTCAGCAGGCGCAGACCCGTGACCGTCTTGATTTGCAGAATATGGCGAATTTCCCACAGGAGCTGCTTCGCCTCCACCGCGTAGGGGGCTTTCTTTTCCACATAAATGCGTTTGACGCTCATGAATGGCTCTCCTTTCGTGATGCCAAGGCGCGCTGACCAATGTCGCGGCGCATGTGCATGTCGGTGAAGGTGATTTTGTCCGCCGCCTGATACGCTTTGTCAATCGCAGCTTCGAGCGTATCCGCCGTCGCGGTGACGCCCAGAACGCGCCCGCCCGCGGTGACAATCTGCCCATCGACCAGCTTCGTACCCGCGTGGAAGACGGTCGCGGTTTTGCCCGCTTCATCCAAGCCGGAAATCGGGTAGCCGCTCTTGTAGCTGACCGGGTAGCCGCCGGATGCCAGCACGACACAGCACGCCGCGCCGGACGCAAATTCCACGGGCGTATCCGCCAGCGTGCCGTCCACCGTCGCGCGCATGATGGTCAGCAGGTCGCTTTTCAGCAGCGGCAGCACCACCTGCGTCTCCGGGTCGCCGAAGCGGCAGTTGTATTCGATAACCTTCGGGCCTTTGGGCGTCATCATCAGACCGAAATACAGGCAGCCCGTGAAAGTACGCCCCTCGGCATTCATGGCGGCAATCGTCGGCAGGAAGATTTCGTCCATGCAGCGCTGCGCCAGTTCGGGCGTGTAGCAGGGGTTGGGGGCAATGGTGCCCATGCCGCCGGTGTTGAGGCCCTCATCGTGGTCAAGCGCACGCTTGTGATCCATGCTGGACACCATCGGCTTGACCGTTTTGCCGTCGGTGAACGCCAGCACGCTGACTTCCGGGCCGGTCAGAAACTCCTCGATGACGACCCGCGCGCCGGACGCGCCGAACTTTGCTTCCTTCATCATGGACGCGACGGCTTCCACGGCGCTTTCGCGGTCGGGGCAGATGAGCACGCCCTTGCCGAGCGCCAGACCATCCGCCTTGACGACGATGGGCATATCCGCCGTCTGCAAATACTTGACCGCCGCGTCATAATCGTCGAACGTCTCATACGCCGCCGTCGGAATGCCGTATTTCTTCATCAGGTTCTTCGAGAACACCTTGCTGCCCTCGATGATGGCGGCATTCTTGCGCGGGCCGAACGCGGGAATCCCCTGCTCCGCCAGCGCATCCACCATGCCGAGGCACAGCGGGTCGTCCGGCGCGACGATGACGAAATCCACCTTGTTCTCCGCCGCCCAGCGGACAATGCCTTCCACGTCCGTCGCCTTGAAGGGCAGGCAGGTCGCAATCTGCGCGATGCCGCCGTTGCCGGGCGCGGCGTACAACGCCGTCACTTCCGGGTTTTCCTTGATTTTCAGCGCGATGGCGTGTTCGCGACCGCCGCCGCCGACGATGAGTACCTTCATCTTGCTTCCCTGACCTTTCTGAATGCAATCAATGGTGGAACAGGCGCATATGGGTGAAGCACATGACCATATTGTACAGGTTGCAAGCGTCAATCACGTTGTCATCGCGAATCGAACCGCCGGGCTGGGCGACGTAGGTCACGCCGGAGCGGTGCGCGCGCTCGATGTTGTCGCCAAACGGGAAGAACGCGTCGCTGCCCAGCGCAACGCCCGTCTGCTGATTCAGCCACGCGCGCTTTTCTTCCTTCGTCAGCGGTTCAGGGCGCTCGGTGAAGAAGCGCTGCCAGCGGCCGTCCGCCAGCACCTCGTCCGGCTCGTCGGAGATGAACACGTCAATTGTGTTGTCGCGGTCGGCACGGGCGATTTTCTCCACGAACGGCAGTGCCAGCACACGCGGATGCTGCCGCAGCAGCCAGTTATCCGCCTTCTGCCCTGCCAGACGCGTGCAGTGGATGCGGCTCTGCTGACCCGCGCCGATGCCAATCGCCTGACCGTCCTTGGCGTAGCAGACGGAATTCGATTGCGTGTATTTGAGCACAATCAGCGCCACAATCAGGTCGCGCTTGGCGTCCTCCGGCAGGTCGTGATTCGTGGTCACGATGTCGTTCAGCAGATTTTCGTCGATAACGAACTCATTGCGCCCCTGCTCGAACGTGATGCCGAACACCTGCTTGTGCTCAATGGGCGCGGGACGGTAGGAAGGGTCAATCTGAACAATATTGTAATTGCCCTTTTTCTTCATCTTCAGCAGCGCCAGCGCCTCGTCGGTGTAGCCGGGGGCGATGATGCCGTCGGACACTTCGGGCTTAATCAGCCGCGCGGTGCTTTCGTCACACACATCGCTCAGGGCAATCCAGTCGCCGAAGGAGGACATGCGGTCTGCGCCGCGCGCACGGGCATAGGCGCACGCCAAGGGGGACAGTTCCTGTTCACCCACGAAATAAATCTTGCGCAGGGTATCATTCAGCGGCAGACCCACCGCCGCACCCGCCGGGCTGACATGCTTGAACGACGTCGCCGCGGGCAGACCCGTCGCGCGCTTGAGTTCGCTGACCAGCTGCCAGCCGTTGAGCGCGTCAAGGAAGTTGATGTAGCCGGGTTTGCCGTTCAGCACGGTCAGGGGCAGTTCGCCCTGCTCCATATAAATCCGCGACGGCTTCTGATTCGGGTTGCAGCCGTACTTCAATTCCAGCTCTTTCATGCCTCTTCCTCCTGATCATGCTTGTTGATGATGATGGTATCGCTGCTGCCGTCCGCCAAGCTGATATAGGAAACGTACAGCGACACTTTGTTGTCTTCGTTGAGATTCATCCATGTATCCAGCGCCAGCTGCTCAATGTCGCCGTGCAGCGCCACCTTCTCCGGCTCGCCCGCGAAGGACGGAATCGGATTGCCGTCGCACTGGTAGGTGTGAATGAAATGTCCCTCGCCCGCCTTGGGCTGCGCGTACTCATAGAAATAGCGCAGGACGCTGTTCTCGTCGCCGTCGTCGGACTTGATGATGGACAGCTTGTAGGATGCTTTGCCGTCCGCGACGCGCACCAAGCCGCTGATGCGGGGCGTCCAGTTCGGGCGGTCGTCCTCGAACGTGCGGGTACGCAGCGCTTCCTCGAACGTCTGTCCATTCTGCATGAAGTCGTAGACCGTGTCGGTCTGGTCGCCGTTGGTGACGATGGTGTATTCGCCGCCCGGCAGCGCACGGACAGGCGCGTAGATAATCAGATGCGGGTCGGTCATCAGGCTTTCGTCGTGCGCCTTGGTGATGATGCCGTCGTCCGTCTCCTCAAAAATGCGGTTGCGGCTGTTGACGCTGCGGCCCATGATAAAGTAGACAATCACGGCATATTCGCCGCTTTCGTCCACGCCGAGACAGATGCCGCGCCCCGGATAGGTGTTATTGCTCAGCACGTCGTTCAATTCCTGCTTCTTCATTGCTTTTCCTCCCGCTTTTTTGCGATTTCGCCTGCCACCTGCTCCAGCGCCTGCGGCAGCCGAATCCACTCCCCCCGTTCCATCACGCGCCGCTGCAAAGTTTCCGGCGTGTCGCCCGGCAGCACTTCAACGGCTTTCTGCGCGATAATATCGCCGCCGTCGGTAATTTCGTTGACAAAATGCACCGTCGCGCCCGTGACCTTCACGCCGCGTTTAAGTGCCGCTTCGTGCACATGGAGTCCATAGAAGCCGTCGCCGCAGAAGGACGGAATCAGGCTCGGATGGATGTTCAAAATCCGGTGGTCATACGCGCGGATGACGTTCTCCGGCAGAATCGTCAGGAAGCCCGCCAGCACAACGACATCAATCGCGTTTTCACGCAGCAGGGTCAGCAGACGCTCGCCGTAATTCTCCGGCGCTTCGCCCTTCTCCTTGCGCAGGACGGCATGGGCGATTCCAGCGTTTTCCGCGCGAGTCAGCGCATAGGCGGATGCGTTTGACGCCACGACGAGTGCCAGTTCCGCGGACGGGATTTTGCCCGCCCGTTTCGCGTCGATGATGGCTTGCAGGTTCGTGCCGCCGCCGGAAACGAGAACAGCTGCTCTTACCACAGTTCCACGCCCTTTTCCCCCGCCACGATTTCGCCCAGCACATACGCGCCGGGTTCGCCGTTCTGGTGCAGGATCGCAAGCGCCTTGTCGGCATCTTCGCGGGCGACGGTAATCGTCATGCCCACGCCCATGTTGAAGGTGTTGAACATGTCGCGCTCCGGGACGCTGCCTTCGCGGGCAATGAGGTCAAAAATCGGCAGAACGCGCACGTCGCTCTTCTTGATTTTCGCGCAGCAGCCTTCGGGCAGGGAGCGCGGAATGTTCTCATAGAAGCCGCCGCCGGTGATGTGGCTGATTGCCTTGGGCTGCAATTCCTTCAGCAGCGCCAGCACGGGCTTGACGTAGATCTTCGTGGGGGTGAGCAGCGTTTCCCAGAGGGACTTATCCAGCTCCGGATAATTGCGGTTTTCGCCGCCGTTGCCAATAGCGAACACCTTGCGCACGAGCGAGAAGCCGTTGGAATGCACACCCGTGGACGGCAGCGCCAGCATCACGTCGCCCGGACGAACCGTTTCGCGGTTGATGATGCGCTTCTTGTCCACAATGCCGACGGAGAAGCCCGCAAGGTCGTAGTCGTCCTCCGGCATCATGCCGGGATGCTCCGCCGTCTCACCGCCGATGAGCGCGGATTCCGCCTGCACGCAGCCTTCCGCCACGCCCGCGACGATGGACGCGATTTTCTCCGGCACATTCTTGCCGCAGGCGATATAATCAAGGAAGAACAGCGGCTTCGCGCCGCAGCAAATGACGTCGTTGACGCACATCGCCACGCAGTCAATGCCGATGGTATCATGCTTGTCCAGCAGCATGGCGATTTTCAGCTTCGTGCCGACGCCGTCCGTGCCGGAAACGAGCACCGGCTCTTCCATACCCGCCGCGTCCAGCGCAAACAGGCCGCCGAAGCCGCCGATGCCCTCGACGCAGCCCGCCGTCATCGTCCGCGCGACATGCTTCTTCATCAGTTCCACCGACGCGTAACCGGCGGTAATGTCAACACCCGCTGCCTTGTAGCTTTCGCTCTCGCTCTTCATCATGGTTGTCTGCTCCTTTGTCGCATTCGTCGCGTTAGTCGTCGTCCTGCACCTTGCCGCCGTGAATGGGCTGGTCGAATTTGTTCTTCTCCGTCACCAGCGGCGGGTCAACCGGGTATTTGCCGCAGAAGCAGCCCTTGCAGAATCCGCAGTGGCTGTCCGCCGCCAGCTTGTCGCACGCCTCCAGGGACAAAAAGCCAATGGAGTCCGCACCGATGATTTTGCCGATTTCCTCCACCGAATGGTGTGCGGCAATCAGGTTCTCCTTGCTGTCCACGTCCGTGCCGAAGAAGCAGGGGTCGGTGAACGGCGGGGCGGACAGGCGTACATGCACTTCCGTCGCGCCCGCTTCGCGCAGAAGGCGGACAATGCGCGCGCAGGTTGTGCCGCGGACGATAGAATCATCCACCATGACGACGCGCTTGCCCTTGACGGTGGCGGAAATGGCATTCAGCTTGATGCGCACGGCATCCTGCCGCTGCTTCTGTCCCGGCTGGATGAATGTGCGCCCGATGTACTTGTTCTTGATGAAGCCGATACCGTAGGGAATCCCGCTGGTGCGGCTGTACCCAATGGCGGCATCCAGCCCGGAATCCGGCACGCCGATGACCACATCCGCCTGAACCGGATGGTCAAGCGCGAGGAAGCTGCCCGCCCGGATGCGCGCCTCGTGGACGCTGCTGCCGTCAATGACGGAATCGGGCCGCGCGAAATAAATGAACTCGAAGATGCACATGCCGTCGTGGCACGCGCCGGGCATCTTATAGGAATGAATCCCCTCTTCGTTGACGACGACGACTTCACCCGCCTCAATATCGCGCTCGAACGTCGCGCCGATGGCATCCAGCGCGCAGCTCTCCGACGCAAACACCACATCGTCGCCGATTCTGCCCATGCACAGCGGGCGGAAGCCATGCGGGTCGCGGCAGGCAATCAGCTTCGTCGGACTCATGACGACGAGCGAATACGCGCCCTTGATGACCTGCATCGCATTCAAAACCGCCTGTTCAATCGAACCGCACTTCAGGCGCTCCTGCGTGATAATGTAGGCAATCACCTCGGTATCCGACGTGCAGTGGAAAATCGCGCCGTTCTTCTCCAGCTGTTCGCGAAGCTCCGCCGCGTTGGTCAAATTTCCGTTGTGCGCCAGCGCCATCGCGCCTTTTTGATGGTTAATCAGCAGCGGCTGGGCATTGGAACGGCTGTGCATCCCCGTTGTACCATAGCGGCAGTGGCCGACCGCCATCGTGCCCTCGTGGATTTTGCTCAGCGCGTCGCGCGTGAACACCTCCGTCACCAGTCCGTTGTCCTTGTGCGCCTTCATCACGCCATCATCGTTGACGACAATGCCGCAGCTCTCCTGACC
>ULWK01057778.1_pt1 | contig 17927 bp, 9 predicted proteins | sample 1960281 | NCBI WGS metagenome assembly ULWK01 (sample SAMEA4835810, study PRJEB28245) | human gut metagenome | biome: gut microbiome; material: fecal sample | place: Denmark | collected 2008 | reverse complement strand
TGGAGTTCAGGCCATTTGTCGTGAATAATCTGCCCCAGGGTGTTCAGTTCGAATGTGCGCGGGTCGCGAAGAGCCTCACCTATGCAGACGCATTTTTTCATTGAACAATTCCTGTAGTCAATGCCATGTTCTTGTGCGAATGCTATGAGCTTGACGAGGAATGAAGGCACGGCCATGCCGACAGTCGGATGAATTCTGTTTATGGTATCCCATTGAAGTTCCGGAATTCCGTTTCCGACTCTCACGATTCCCATTCCGAGTTCTCTGGCACCCAGAAAGTAAGCGAGTCCGGCCATGAAGCGTCTGTCGATGGTAACCATCTCCTGAAGGATATCGCTCTTCTTACAACCGGCTGTCTGAAATGAAAGTTGTTCATTATAAGCAAGATGTCCGAGATCACCTTCAGTTTCGGTAAAGGTTACCGGGTCACCCAGAGTTCCTGATGTGGTAGAATAGTCGATGATTTCCTCCGGATTCACACAACAGAATTCGGAGCCGTGAACCTGCAGATCCGACTTTGTAGTTACAGGAATCTGCCTCAAATCTTCCAAAGTCCTGATTTTGTTTATGTCAATGCCATTGTCACGGAACTGTCCCTGATAGAACGGCGACCTGGCCGCCAGATATTCCAATGTCTCTGTCAGTCGTTTTTCTTGGTATAGTTTAATCTCTTCCCTCGGAAGAAACTGAATTTCAGGATGCTTTTCCATACATTTCACACTTCAATCTTACAAATATACAGATTTTCCGGTTATCATTGACAGAAGCAATCTACATTTCATTATATATTCATCCTAAGCCAAGCAAATGATATCTTCAGATGTTCCTAGTTTGACATTACATCTATGATGCTTTCCAGTGTATTCCCAAAGAGACCTTTGTTTATGTTGAACGATATGGGATTGTAAATCGTGATAATATCATTAGAAAGCACTATATTTACGGAAGTAATAGAAACCACATGGAATGAACACATTTCGCAACATAGATGACCTGATCCGATGCTTTGAACGGGAGAAAAAACTTTTACATGAACTGTTTATAAAACGAGATGTACTCTCATTCAGGTACGACTATGCGTTGGAAATAACAGATTATAAAGCGGAACGTATTAGATATCTCATTGAAAATGAAGTAATCAGAGAAAGTGGTGATTACTTGGAAATGGAAGATATTTACGTCCAGTTCTTCGAAGAAGTTCTGCAGATTAATGAGGAGATCAACATTTCCAGTGTAACAGATTACATCTCGCACCTAAAAGACAATATTACCTACTGGGTCAGTTCTTCTACAGAAAAGGATAAAATCAAGTATTATAATGAAGTTCGTCGCGCATTGAAAAGAATAGCACTGACGACTGAAAAGAATGTAATTGATTTGAAAAGGAACATTGACAGAACATATAAGAACGAGCCTGATTATAAGATTAAAAAGAAAAAACTTGAAAATCTGGACATGAAACGTATGGGAATCTCGTCTTTGATTGATAATGCTGAGCGCGTTATTGATACAGAAGAGGCATTCTTTACTGTCGCCATGGATAATCAATTAAAGAGCCTGGTAAATGACGTTAAGCTCCAGATGAATGACTCCTATCACAATCTCATTGAGATAGAACGTCAGATAATCAACTACTTGAACCTGATTGAACGTCAAAGCCTTATACTTGAAAAGGCCAGGAGGCTCAAATATTTGAGGGATCAACTTATTCTTGAGGATAAGACCAATATTTCAAGTGTTGCCAGCAGTCTCAATCCAGTCATGTTTGAACCAGAAATCAGGACATTAAACCGAAGGTTATCTCTGGAAAAGATGCAAGATGATGACGACCTGCTCGATATAATTCTTAAAGTTCGAAAAGAATTGAAAACTGGAACATCATTAAGAAGCAGATTGGCAGAAGAAATACCGGATTCCTACTTTGCAGATGAGTCCAGAGTGAGTGATTCAGTAAATCTTAAAACAATCTTCAATGCCTTTTCTGCAGCTGGTCATAACTTATTCAAATTCGTTTATGATTATGAATATCACAATAATGTAGCAGATAATGATAAAGTCATATACTTCTGCCAGATAGCATCGCTTTTCTCACAAAATCTCGAATTTACAGGCTCATATGAGACTTTAGGCGACATTGAATATCCCATTGTGAACATCAAATAGTGAAATCAAATGAAATATACAACGGAAATATTTGAGACTCTATCCAGAGGCAAGTTCATATCGTCCAATAGTCTGGATAAGGCTCAGCGTAATTGGTATGACGACATTGATGATAATTACCAAGACTATTTTGACTTTTTTATAAAGATCGGATATAAACTGGAACGCGGGAATGGATATTGTTTTTTCACTCGTCAAATGGCAAAGGTCGATATTGAATCGAAAATCAAATCATTAATGAAGTGGATTGACTATTTGGCTTTCCTCAAATCATACAATTCCATTTTTGGCCCGGGTTTCAGTTTTACCAAGGCGGAAATATTGGTTGGACTATCCAGGGACATAGAATTGAAAAACATGATTGGCAGGATGTTCAAAGGTAAGAGTTCCAATGAAGACAAAATCGATTCTCTTATCAATGAACTACTCAAAGAAGGTTTTATTGAGATTGAAAATGAAATTGAAAGCCGATATAAAGTGTTGAGTTCGTTCAACTATATCGAAGAAATCATACAAAAGATTGATATAGAGGAGGAGTCTGAAAATGAGGAATTTAAGTAGGATTGTATTTATTAACAGTGCGAATATTCCGTATTCGGATATTAGGCTTGATGGTAATGTGCATTTTATTGGAACACAAGGCGTCGGTAAAAGTACCATTTTACGCGCAATTCTGTTTTTCTATAATGCGGCACCGAGTCATCTGGGAATTCCTAAGGAGAAGAAGAGCTTTGACAGTTTCTATTTCCCTTACTCGAATTCATATATAGTGTACGAAATCCAAAGAGAGAACGGGGCCTATTGTGTAATCACTTTTAGATCAATGGGAAGAATCTTTTACAGATTTGTTGACTCAACATTTGATAAACAATGGTTCATAGGAGAAGATAACAAGGCGTCTGAAGACTGGGCTGAAATCAGACACCGAATCAATGATATCAGCAGTGTATCTCCATCGAAGGCAATAAAAACGTACGAGTTCTTCCGAGATGTTATATATGGTAACAACAGGCGACCTGAGATGGTTGAATTCCGAAAATATGCTATCGTAGAAAGTGCCAAATATCAGAACATTCCGAGAACTGTCCAGAATGTTTTTCTGAACACCAAACTTGATGCTGACTTCATCAAAGACACAATTATAAAGTCAATGACAGATGATGAAACCCGCATTGATCTTGATTACTTTAGAAACCAGATACGCGAATTTGAAAACGAATATAATGACATTTACCTATGGATAAAAAAGGAATCAAACGGCACAAATAAAAAAACAATTCTCGCACATGATGTTGTAAAAAAATACAATGCAATAAGGTATTCGAAGAGACGCATTCATGAGCTCAGGGAAGAATTGAATTTTGCGTTGAAGAAATGTATTTCTGATAGGCCTGAGATTGAAAATAAGATACGTGTCATTCAGGATGACTTGGAGCGGACTACTCGCTTACTCAAGGAAGAACAAGGCAAATTTTTAAAAGAGCGTGATGAAATCAATAAGGAAATCAGTGTGCTTGAAGACAAGATTAAGACCAGCCGAAGCCGAAAGAAAGTGTATTCCGACATGAACATTTCGGATATTATCCGTCGTGTATCTAAGGAGGATGAGTTGAATATTGAAAAAAAACGAACAGAAGAAATACGGGGCAACCTTGTTGCTGGTAGCACTAGTATTGACTCGAAGTACAAACAAATCGAAGATTCTCTTAGGGCTACTGCTGCTGAAATAAGCAATTCGCTCAATGCGGAACTTGCTGAAATAGCAAAAATAAAAGCCTCCAAAGAGAATGACTTACATGAAAAATTATTATCTAATCAAGACGAAATCAGACGTTCTGAAGAAGATATAATCAATAGTTTAGAAAATAAGATACACTCAATTAGTGATGAATCTAATACTGAGCAAATTAGAAGAGTACAAATTCTGCAAAAGCGTTATTATGATAAGGAAATATCCGAGAAAGAGGCAGCAATCGTTAAACTCAATAATGATATTACAAGATATGAAGCTGATAAACAATCACTGATTAAAGATCAAGATTCAGTCAGGAAGGAGGAGGACTGGCAGATTAAAGAATGCGGGTCGAAATATAATGTGATTATTGAGAGCCTATCTGGTCAGGAGGTTGTGATAGAGTCAACTATCACAAAAGTTAGAGAGACCCTTGATAGTTACAAAGGTTCTTTCTGCGAATGGCTGACCGATAATATTCCTGGCTGGCAAGAAAATATAGGGAAGGTCGTAGATGAAGATAAAGTTTTGTATAATAAAGCTTTATCTCCTAATAAATGCAATCCTTCCAATAACTTGTTCGGAGTTGAATTAGATCTGTCTTCAATAGAGAAGGATATTTCGACACCAGAATCATTGAAACAGCGTATTGAAGGCGCAGATGCTAAATTGACTATAATTAGACGCGAAAGAGAGGAAACGATTATCGAGAGGGAGAGAGAAATAAAGCAGATTAGAGAGAAATTTAACAAGAAGGGAAAAGAGATTTCAGACAAAATTCAGGAACTTAGTCTGAATATTTATGAATCTGAAGAAAGGATTAAACGGTATCGAGTCGAGGTATCAGATTATTCAAAGCGAGGAAGTGAAGAGAGGAAATCCGCGCTTGATAACATTGACAATACTTTGGATAGTCTTTCTCGTAAATTGGAATCTGCGAAGAATGAATTGCAGCATTATAAATTATCATTGGATAAGAATCTCAAGACCGCGAGAAAAGAATTTGACAACGCTCTGAAAGCATTGAACTGCGAATTTAAAAACCAGTGTGAAAAGATCAATGACAGCCTTCATACAATCAAATCTAATTTAGACAAAGATCTTAGGCTCAATGCCAAAGCGAGGTTGTCAGAATTGAAAGAATCCGGCACAGATATAGAGTCGTTGAATCACTATGAAAACAAAATCAAAGAAATAGACAAGGAACTGGCTTACATCAAATCAAATAGAAGCCATGTGTCTGATTATGAGAAAGATAAGCGAGAGTTATTCGAAAAAGAGTCGGAGTTTCTTAATTCAAAGAAGAGCTTCGAGCTGAAATTGACTAATCTTGAGATGAAGTATGAACATCGTAAGAACAAATTGGAGAAAGATGCAGTTCTAATTGAAAAGGAGTTGGAACTAAAACAAAACCTGCTGACTGAGAATAAAACCAATAAGGACCAAGCTGTTGGTTTTATGGAGAACTCATCTCTTAGTCCATACGAGGAGATGACTGACAATGAGAGACAAACGGAGAGTAGTTGTAAGGAGATCATTAACGACCTTACATCCAGAATTATTTCTCAAAATAATGACATGAAGTTGTTCAAGATGTCAGTGAATTCGTTCAGGGATGGATTTTCATCCAGAAATCTGTTCAACTTCAAGACCGGAATGGTTACTGATACTGAATTTCTGGATTTCGCTGCAGGTCTAGATAGTTTTCTATCGGAAGACATGTTAAAGGATTATCAAAAACGTATAAGCGAGCGATATACGGATATAATCAGACGTATAGCCAAAGAAACTTCAGATCTCACCAAAAGCGGCAGTGACATCAATAAGGTTATCAATGAAATCAATGCGGGTTTCAGTAAAGATAATTTTGTGGGTGCAATTAAAAGCATCTCTCTCAAGCAAGTTCCAAGCGAGAATAAGCTTATTCAATTATTGCTGACTATCAAGGAGTTCAATGAGGCGAATCAGTATAATATGGGAGAGGTTGATTTATTTACTCAAGATAACAGAGATGATGTCAATAATAAAGACGTTGATTATTTAATCCGATTCATGAAGGCTCTGCAAAACGAGCCTGAAACTTCATCGTTAGGAATCGCAGACTCATTCAAACTTGAGTTCAGAATTGTCGAAAATGACAATGACACCGGATGGATTGAGAAGATTTCTAATGTTGGCTCTGATGGTACGGATATTCTAGTTAATAACGCTAACATAATGCTTATCAATGTTTTCAAGGAACGCGCATCGCGTAAGTTTGGAGACTTCAGAATCCATTGCATGATGGACGAGATTGGCAAACTTCATCCTAGCAATATCAAAGGCATTCTCAACTTTGCAAATCAGCGGAATATTCTACTGATTAACAGCTCACCTACAACATTCAATGCTGATGATTATAAGTACACCTATTTGCTTGAAAAAGAAAGGGATAATAGGACAAAGGTTATACCGCTCATCAGGCATCTAAGTTAGTTAAATATGGCAAATATTACTCCTTCACAAGCGGCGAAGCTCCAGAAACTTATTTCTGGGGAATCTTTACCCTGGTCTGCCCTACCAGAATGGATAATGGAAATACTGATTGAGGAAGAGTTAATCAGCATACAAAGCAATGGTGTCAGGAAATCAGTCCACGCTCAAAATCCAACTATTTTCGAAAAGACAATAACGGAATTATTCACTCATGGCGCTAGTCTCAATGAGTGGATTGGCCTTTGTCGCAATAACGCTTCAAGGGGTCAGCTTGTAGATAAGACCGGTGATTCCAAGTCAATGACCGTCCGGACTTTTAGTGGATTTCTGCTCGATAGCATTGATCCAGTCCAAATATGTAATGATGGCAACCCCGTGACAATCAGGCATAGTTCCGGAATATCTTATTATATCCAAAATCCGAAAGCTTTATCGATTCCAGAGAATGTAGTCGTTGTTGGCATTGAAAATGCAGAAAATTTTTGCAGACTTAACGAACAATCATATCTATTTGAAGCTATGCAATGCATCTTTGTGTCTAGATATCCTCAAAATGCCTCTCTTTATAGGTGGTTAGAGGATATTCCTAATAGGTATATCCATTTCGGAGACTTTGATTTGGCTGGCATAAACATCTATCAAACCGAATTTTATAATAGACTTGGAAAGCGCGCATCAATGCTTGTTCCATCTGATATCGAACAGCGTATCATGAATGGTAATACAGAACTGTTCGACAAGCAATACGCAAAATTCAAGTCAATTAAGATTATAGACAGCAGGGTACAACCGTTATATGATTTGATTATGAAATATCATCGTTGCTACGAGCAAGAGGGATATATTCAAAATGATTAGACCGCATTTAAAATGATTACTATATTGTTACAAGGCATCTACAATAAATCAGCGTGTATAATATGCGCTGTGGTAATGTCGTTTTGTTTAAGTTCGTTTGGTTTTGAGACGTATGCAAACAATGATTATTTTAACGATCGTCAAATTGACACGAAGCTAATTGACTCGTTGGGGAATAAAGCCAGCTTAATGTACCATAAACATAATTATATGGCTGCGGATACACTTTTTGGTGAATATTTGCATCATATAATTTCATCTGAGGATATTATCATTGACGATATTTGTAAATTAGACGACAAGGATTCAATTGGTGAAAGGCTGTATGACTATGCGTTAAACTCATTCTTTCTTGGGCAAGAAACAAAAGGTATTGAATTGCTAATGCTATCACGAAAATGTGGTAATCTGCCCGCAACTATAGCATACGACCGCTTTTCAGAATGTGCATATATGAATACTGATGAAAAATTGAATCTGCAAACTGAACGGCGGATAAAACATGATATCGCAGAACATGATATCCGGTTTGATGAAATCAATAGTTCTTCAGATTTCTGGAATAAGCTTGTTTCTACGAATAATGTTTACCAAGAATATCAATGGGAACTGAGTCGAAATAAAATCAGCAAACCGTTAAGGACCGCAATATCAGACATTACATATACAGAGTCTAGCATGAATAAACGACTGGACGATTGCACTCCGTTTGTGACAGGTGATTTGGAGGATTCACTTTCTATATATCTGAATAATCCTATCCGCCAGATACGTGAATTAAGAATCTATCCATCCACCTCTATTAATGCTTTTGCTACCCCATATGGCGACATATACATGACTTCGTCTTTGGTGGACAGGTGCTTCAGTTCAGAGCAATTACTTCTTGGTATTTGTGCACATGAGATGACACATTATATCTGTCAACATTCTCTCATGGAATTGTGGCAAACATATAGGAAAGAGCGAAATAACAGAATATGGGGAGGGATCGTGGCGGGTTTATACATGGCTGGAATGGCAGCTACAACTATTGCAGGTTCTGTCATGGGATATTCTTCTTACGAAAATAATAACTATAACAACAATTACGGAAAAACTGCCTTTCAGTTATTTTCATCTATCGCCGATGCATCACACTATTATCAGTTCAAGTATTCAAGAGCGCAGGAAATTGAGGCAGATATAGCCGCGTATAGATTTTGTGAGGCAATCGGAATAGGTGGTTATTCTTACATCATGGCATTGCATCTAATCAATAATGATACTACCCTCAAAATGAAATCAAGAAAAGACTCGACACATCCGACAATGGCATATAGAATAGCACTGCTGAGATATTTATACAGTAGAGAACATCCTTATAACTTAAAAGAATCTCTCCCTCATCCGGTCCGGATACACAAGCCAATGCTACCTGTAAGGGGTCGGCGGATTCCCATTTTTGTAGAGGCTGATTATCAATGAGTTATGAAAAGTCATTCTGCCGAGCCCTAACAAAAAGGTCGAGTCGGCAGATTTGAATTTCAGGAATACCTCATTTTCAAGCACTTACTAAAAATGAATCCGCCGACTCTCTTTGCGTATATAATACACAGCCATCCAACACCTTCACCGGACCAGATCCAATGTTATGTCGGGGAGGAGAATCAGATGCTCGCTGTATTTGGGCGGGGTGACGTCTTTGTCCTCGTGATGCCAGAAAACTTGGGCCCGGACCTTGGAGGATGCAGGGACATAACCCTTGGACAGGATTGAGTTGTAGGCATTGACAAAGGCACTTGAAAATTTCACGACTCTGACAGGCTTATTGTCAATTTCCGCATATAGGCCTTCTGACTGGACGGATAATGGACTACCAGAATGGATGGTGTCAAACGGAATCCATTGGTTCATGAAGGCACTCAAAACCACATCTTTGTGACCAAGTTGGAGAAGTATGCGTGATGGCCTGCCATAGTCGGTATCGTCTGTGGAGTAAGATGCACACGAAAGCACATCCTGGCCGAACAGCGTGCGGTTGTCGTAATGCATTGACAAGTTGTTCTTTGCACGTGTCATGGCGACATAGATGGCACGGCGCTCTTTGTCCGTTATATAATGCAATCCCTTGAGCGAGACATAGACATTGTCATACTCACGCCCTTTGGCTTTGTGGATGGTCGAGACTATTATCTCAGAGGCGTTACCCGGAATGAAGGTCTCGAGCTGGGACTCGTTCAGATAGGTCTCGAAATCAGACAGATAGATTGTATGACGACCTTCTGACTCAAACTCTGAAATACAGTTCCTGAACACTTCGAGATATTCGCTGTCATGATACTTATTATGGACATCATCCTTGGCCTGCTCCCAGTCAGTTAATGAAATGACCGTTGTTCCTGGCTTCTTCACAATAGAAAGGAAGTAATGCAATTCGGCAAGGTCCTTCAGATTGAAGTCCTCCCTTGACTGGACAAGACGCGCTTTGTAGCCGTTCTGCTTGAGAAGTGCCGAAACGACCAGAGCATCCTCATTGGTCAATGTCAGCACGCATGTCGAGCCCTTATGCGCATCGGCAACCAATTCATCGACAACGGCCTTCTCATAATTCGGAGAACGATGGAAAGTAACATTGACCTTACCGTGAGACTGCTTCACCGCATTGATAGGAACTATTTTCAGTCGGTTCCGGATCGTTCTCACGAAGGCATTGGAAATGCTGACGACCTCGTCGGAACTGCGGAAATTGTCCGTCATGTTATAGACTGTCGCACCGTGTTCAGATATCAGAGCCTTCATATGGCCCGAATCGGAGCCGCGGAATTCATAGATGTTCTGGTCATCATCACCGACAGCTATCACACGCATGTCTTCATTGAACTTTATGAGACTCTCCACAAGGGCGAACTCGTCGGCACTCATGTCCTGGGCCTCATCAATGACAAGAATCGACTTGGTAATCTGGCTGCGCTCGACGTTGCCGGCAGATATGGCTTCCACTGCATTACTGACCACATGGTCGGAATCCTCGACTGTTCCGATTTTGCCAAGCAGGTCAAAGCAGTACGAATGGAAAGTCTTGATTTCCACGTATTTGGCAGCGCCGCCGATGAGATCTGACAGGCGCTTGTAGAACTCCGTGGCTGCAGCACGTGAAAATGTCAACATGAGCAGCTGTTCGGACTTGATGTCCTCCATCAATATCAATGATGCCAGCTTCCTGACAAGGACAAAGGTCTTTCCGCTTCCAGGACCTGCCGGAACGACTATGAAACGGGAATCTCTATCATTGATAATACTATTCTGCACCGTCGTCAGGCTTCCGAAGATTTCGTCGAACTTCTTTTTGCTGACGTTGCGGTTTATCTCCTCCGCTTCCTTGCTGTCGAAATAACGCTTTATGAAGGCCTTGAAATCCATTGTGAAATAGTCGTGGACATACTCCAATGCCTTACTTTCATTGGCAACCATCATATTGGCATACTTGCCGACTATGTGAATCTGCTGGATACGCTGCCTGTAGAAGTCGTCCAGGTTCTTGTAGTCCTCCTTCTTGTAACGGCTGCGGTTGTCCATGTTCAGCCTCTCGAGTTCAATCTTGTTATACAGCACCATGAACCCGCCTTCGATGCTCAGGATACCAGTCTTGGCCAGGAACAGGAGAGCCTCTTCCACAGCATTGACATCGGCAAGTTCTGTCATGAACAGACTGCTTGCATTGTATTCCATGACAAGTTCGGTCAATGAAAAGTTGACCATTATGTCCTGTTCACCCTCATGAGGCTGCGACTTGAATTTGCCTAGGATATATCTTGAAATTGCAGACCTCTGTTCAGCAATACTCTTCAGGTCCTCACAGGAAACCTTAAGTCTTATGTCAATATGTTCGTCGGACAATGAGGTCTTTATCATATACCCCTTGATGATCCAGAAATATAAGATGGTCCTGATATCCTTTACAGTAGAACTTGAGATACCGTCAGATATAGCCTTTTCATTCAGTTCTTTAAGACTGAAATTATTTTCTTCGCCAGAGATTGAGTCAATGATGCTTCTCTCAAGTTTTCCATAAAACTCCAGTTTTCTTATCTGACTGATTCTGAGGTATGCGGTCATGTCATTGTCCCTGGCGAGAATGCCGTTCATACGCATACTCTCCACAACGTTTATGACCTTCCTGATTTCAATCCCAAGCATGTCAGAAAGATAATCGACACGGGATTCCGCCTCTGCAGTTCCTGCCTTTGCACGGCTCCGCTCAGAAATCAGGGACTTGATTATGCGTCTGGCATTGACCTTATCCTCAGTGGTGAGTTCGTTGCAGCTGAGAATTTTCTCGACGGCTTCATCCATAGTCCGCGGGACGATGCTGGTCGCGAAGATCCTCGGGCTGTTCATTCCGCGCCTGATGAATCCCGCATTTTCTAATGCCGCTATAGCGCTCTTGACCTTGGTTTCTATATCCCGAATCTCATCCCAGCCGGCTTTCCGGGCTATCTCCAGAGCGGAAATCGTAATTGTCGAACGCTTCGAAGTGAGGCTCTTGATGGCTCTCCAGACCTGATTTATCTCGCTGAGTGTCAGTTTGGTCTGGTTCAGCAATGTAAAGTGTCGGTTCAGGTCATCGTCATTGTAAAGGACATAGCAGTCGGCATTGGAAGCCACATCTCTTCCGGCACGACCCGCCTCCTGAATATAATTCTCCAGCGAATCAGAAATTTCATAATGCACGACAAGGCCGACATCGCTCTTGTCCACACCCATACCGAAGGCGGAGGTTGCGACAATAATCCGTACTCTGTTATTGATGAAATCATCCTGAGCTTTGACCTTTTCGCGAATATCCATCTGACCATGGAATGCCCTCGCTTCCAGTCCGTCCCTATTCAGGCGGCCGGCAATCTTCTCTGCAGTCTTCGTCCTTGTAACATAGACAATTGCGGGCGTTTTGCAGTCGAAAAGAAGATTCCTCAATGTCGGATACTTTTCATCTTCACTGCGATGCAGAACAGTGTAATGAAGATTCGTCCTGGTCGCGTCAGTCGTATATAATTTCAGCTCCAGCCCGAGATTGTCGCGGAAATAATCGGTAATGTCGCTGACGACCTTAGGTTTGGCGGTCGCCGTAAAACACGATACCGGAATAGGTTTGTCAATGCCTTTTTTCGACTGCAGCTGCCTGATGAAATCCGCTATATGCATATATTCTATGCGGAAATCCTGTCCCCAGGCAGAAAAACAATGGGCTTCATCAATGACAATGCGGACGACTGTCCTTCCCATCAACACCTTTTCTATCGTCTTGGATCTCAATGATTCAGGAGCGATATACAGAATCGAAGCTTCTCCGGACACGATTCTTTCCAATGCATTTTTGCGCTCCACCTGAGACAGAAGGCCATTGATATAAACCGCATCGGCAATACCACGCTTTTCCAGATTCTCGACTTGGTCTTTCATCAGAGACTGCAACGGAGAAATGACAACCGTAAGACCCCGCAGCGACTCCCCCTCCATCAATGCAGGAATCTGGAATGTCAATGACTTTCCGCCTCCTGTCGGGAATATGGCAAGTATTGACTGGCCCCGAAGCGCTCCCTTGACGGCATTTTCCTGCAGGGGTTCTCCTCCGAATTTCCTGAAATGGTCATAGCCGAACCATCTTTTCAAGGCTACTTCAGGGTCTCTTTTGGATTTGCAATAATTGCATCTTCCGCAGTCGCACTCGCGGAATTTCCTTATAATCCGTTCAGTATCAGGGTAATTCTTGAGCGCCCAAGGTGCCAGTATTGAGTTCCTGTCGTCTGTCGAAATCAATGCTACAGAATAGGCTGTCGCGATTTTGGAATTCCGCACGGCATCATTGACATCAGCATTGGCACAAATCTTTCCGGCGAGCGCCTCTTTCACATTGTCGGCCGTAGATTTTTTCAGGAAGAACAGGCGTCTTTCCGGCAAATAACCGACATAGTCGAGAAAGCCGTTAAAGTGAATGTCATCAGATGTCAGGTCATAATAAATCTGCTGCATCCGCTTGTCAATGTCACGAAATGCATTGACCTCATCCTCAAACAGTTCCTTTGCCTTTACGGCGTCATTGAGAGGGTTGTTCAGTTCATCTGAAAGCAGTTTGTCGTCCTTGAGCAATCTATGATATGGCTTCCTCGGGAACATTAGAGGCGACAGATACAATGTGTCTATAAGTTTGTAATCCCTCGACAGAAATGGCCTCAGGTACTTATAGTCATGTTCTGTTATATTGTGTCCGCACAAAAAATGTGCATCGCTGATGAAGTTCACAAAATCCGCGATGCGTGATGTATGTATTGATTTACCGGCTTTTACGGCTCCGGCATCTACAATTTTGCCTCGGCCGTCGATTTCCAGATCGATAAATGCTATATTATTCATTGGTTATTTGCCTTGCAATTTGACAAATATAATGAATAATAATGATATTTAATTTTTTCGGCGGAACAACCTGTCGGTGGCGATAAGAATGAAGGTCAATGCTTCTGAAACGGGCAGGGCCAGCCAGATTCCCGGGGTGCCTGCAATGCGCGGCATGAGGAGGAATGCAGGAACGAGGAAAACAAGTCCTCGTGCAAAAGAGTAGATGGTCGCAGGAATAATCCGCTCAATGCTCTGATAGTATCCGATTACGGTAACATTGACAATGTAGAAAACGAATCCCGTCGCCATTAGCGGCATTCCGGCGGAGGCGATGCGGTAGCCGTTCGCGTCGGTGCTGAGAAACAGCGCTGCAACGTATTTTACGCCGAAGGCGAGTGCGGACGAGAGGAGGATTCCGGCGCCGATTGCGGTGATCAATGCCACTTTGCGGGCTTCCACTACCCTGCTCCTTTTGCCTGCGCCGTGGTTGTAGCTGATAATCGGCTGGGCGGACTGTGAAATGGCATTGCCGGTCATGAAGATGAAGGGCATAATGTAGCATGCGATAGAGAACGCAGCCACGCCATCTTCGCCCAAGTATCTCATAAACACGTAGTTGCCGATGAACATAAGGATAGAGATGCTGCATTCTCCCAGAAATGCTGAGAAGCCGAGGCGGAACTGGTAACCGATATTTCTCGCAAACAGGCAGATGCTCTTGAAAGACCATTTCAGCCGGTACACTTTCATTGACCTGGACAGGAAGAGTATATAGAAGATGACCATGCCGGCACCGAACCATAGAGCTATGAACGTGGCGAATGAGACGCCTTCAAGGCCTTTGTCGAGGATGAACAGGAATATGTAGTCCAGGACGATGTTCAATATCGCCGGTATCGAGGATGTGAACATCGCGTAGGTCGGCGACCCGTCCAGGCGTATGATGAGGAGTCCCACCGACTGAAGGAACATGGCGCAGAAAGCCAATGACAGCCACCGCTGATAATCAAGAACATGCTGCAGGAGCCTATCCGAAGATCCGAGCAGGTAAGCGGTCTGCGTGCTGAAGCACTGTACCAGAATGGTTATTGTCAATGTCAATGCCAATCCGAATATGATGGTCTGTGTCATATTGATTCTGGCCGCCTTGGCATTGTCCTGGGACAAATGGATGGACGAGACGACTGAGCAGCCAATGCCGAGCATCAGTCCGATGGCGGTCATCAGGAGCCAGAATGGCGAGAATATATTGACGGCTGCCAATGCGTCACTTCCGACGCCGTGTCCGATGAAGACACCGTCAATTACTGTCATCAAGGAGATGCAGAGCATTCCCAAAAGTGTCGGCGTAAGCATTTTGCCGAAGAGCTTCGGAATGTTGTCCGAGCCGAAATCGATTGCGTCCCTTTGCATAGCTGTCTGGTTCAAAGAACGCGAAGATACGAAAATAATGATAGTTTTTATGTAACTTTGTTTGGTATAAAATATTTTCGCTATGCTTGAAACAGGTAATCCTATGCCGGATTTTTCGGCGCAAGACCAGAATGGTAACATTGTCTCATCACGTGATCTTATCGGGAAGAAGACCGTCGTATATTTTTATCCCAAGGCCAATACTCCAGGTTGTACTGCGGAGGCATGCAGCCTGAGGGATAATTATGAAAGGTTTCTGGCATTGGGTTACAATGTCATTGGCATAAGTAAGGACAGCGTGAAGGCACAGAAAAATTTCAGTGACAAATACACATTGCCGTTCCCTCTGCTTTCTGATCCGGAAGCATTGATAATAAAAGCTTTCGGTGCATGGGGAGAGAAGAAGCTTTACGGGAAGGTTTATGAGGGCATTCTGCGTAAGACTTTCATTTTTGATGAGAAGGGCATTCTCGTCGAGGTTATCGATAAGGTGAACACCAAAAATCACGCTGAACAGATTCTGGGTTAGTTGTTATGGTGAATTATCAGTTTACGGACGGAACCATTTGCGCTCCTGCCACGATTCCCGGCACGGGTGCGATTTCCATCATACGCGTAAGCGGGAAAGAGGCTTTGGCAATAGCGGACAAAATCATTGACCTTAAGGGTGAGTCTCTTTCTGAAACCGAAGGTTACAGGCTTCGCTACGGGACGATTTTCGCGACTGACGGCAGCGTGCTCGACAATGTGATTGTCAGTGTGTTCCGCGCGCCGCATTCATATACCGGCGAGAATTCGGTGGAGATTTCCTGTCATGCGTCCAGGTTCATTGTCAATGCTATCCTCGAGCTTCTTGTCAATGCGGGAGCGCGTATTGCTGCTCCTGGTGAGTTTACGCGTCGCGCTTTTGTCAACGGCAAGATGGATCTTGCTCAGGCTGAAGCTGTTGCGGATGTCATAGCGTCTCAGAGCGCGGCTTCCCACAAGGTGGCGATGAATCAGCTGAAAGGTGGCTTTTCGTCTGAGCTTAAAGTTCTAAGAGACAAGCTTTTAAAGATGACTTCCCTACTGGAGCTCGAATTGGATTTCAGTGAGGAGGATGTGGAGTTTGCCAGCCGTTCCGAACTGGGATCTCTGGTCAATGAGGCATTGTCCCATATCGGCCGTCTGACTGATTCTTTTAGTCGTGGCAATGCTATCAAGAATGGTGTCCCGGTCGCTATCGTTGGCGCGACCAATACGGGCAAGAGTACCCTGATGAATGCCCTTCTTGGCGAGGATCGTGCCATCGTTTCCGATATTGCCGGCACGACGCGTGATACCATAGAGGAGATGCTGAATCTTGGCGGCGTAATGTTCCGTTTCATCGATACTGCAGGTATCCGCGAGACTGACGAGATAGTCGAAAAAATCGGTATCGAGAGGACGTTCAAGAAGATGGATGAGGCGTCTATCGTATTGGGTATAACCGATTTGTCCCGCGGAGAGAATTCTGTTCTGGCCGATGCGGAGTATATTTGGGATAAGGTCAATGCTTGTGGGGCCGGGCGCGAGTTTTTGCTGCTGGCCAACAAGTGTGATGTCGATGAAAGTGAGTCAGTGATGGCCGGTGAAGGTCATGTCGCAGGTTATGCCGGGACCGGTTTTACCGAGACAGGTTCTGGGGCTGTTTCTGCTGACAAGACCGGAAAGATGGCGAGAATTGAAGCCGCCTTGCGCGTGAAAGGTATCTCCGCCAAGCTGATACCGATATCGGCAAAAACAGGTTATGGTCTAACTGTGTTGACAGAAGCTCTGGCGGAAATCGGCAGACGGATTACTGGTGACACTGACGAGACCCTGGTGACGAATATCCGTCATTATGAGGCGCTGGTACGCGCTGCGACGGCTCTCGGGCGTGTCCGCGACGGGCTGCAGGTGGCTACGCTGCCGCCGGATCTAATTGCACAGGACCTTCGCGAGGCTCTGTATCATCTCGGGGAAATCGTCGGGGAGATAAGCACGGAGGAAGTTTTGGGGAATATTTTTCGGAATTTTTGTGTGGGGAAATAACAGAACAGCCATTAAGACACTTCTTTAGAATTACGAAAACTTAATTGATATGGACAGCAAATTCACATGGGTTCCTCTATATGAGGAATTGGCACAGGCTCTTCTTCGATATAAAGAAGACAGTACTGAGCTTGTCGAATGGATATATGAGGACCTTGGCAAATTGACAGGGGCTGACGGACAATCACTTGTTGCATATCTAAAACAAAAAGATGGGTCCAAGATTCTTGACATTGATCCGTTTTCAGTATTCGCGATATTTAACAGAAATACGAGTTGGGGCAATCGAACAGAACTGCTAAATCATTTCAAGAAAAAGTTAGGGTTGACTTTAGATATCCCTACTGATTTCAACGGTATACCAACAGTTGACGCAAGGCGATCCTTTTTCTTCTCTTGGAAATCAGACAATAGCAAGGTCATTAATGATCTGTGGCAACTTTTTGAAAAAGTTATTTCAAATCATAACATTTCAGAAGCATTTGATCAAGTTCTTGAAAATGGAATGCCCAAGTATAGCTTGACTATGTGCTTGTTCTGGATTTGTCCGAGAAAGTACCTCGCCCTAGATTCCAGAAACAGGTCATACTTGAACTCATTTGGTTTTCCCAATGAATTTCCGAAGTTCAACTATCAGGAATATTCTGACCTGCTGGCCAAGGTTCAAAAGAAGATAAACAATGGAGATTTACCTTGTTCTTCTTTCTTGGATATTTCCTTCCGCGCATGGAAAACAACCACGACTACGCCTAAAGTGTGGATGTGGAGTGGAGGAACAGAAATATTCTTGCAGGACACGTTGAAAGTTGGTTCTTACGCAAAAGGACTCGTCGATTTTAAAGCATGTGATTCAAAAGAA
>ULWK01029996.1_pt1 | contig 18350 bp, 11 predicted proteins | sample 1960281 | NCBI WGS metagenome assembly ULWK01 (sample SAMEA4835810, study PRJEB28245) | human gut metagenome | biome: gut microbiome; material: fecal sample | place: Denmark | collected 2008 | reverse complement strand
CCGCCACAAGCAGCGCACCGAGGAGGAGTACAAGCACCTCATCACCCGGCTGAACCGCATCGAGGGCCAGATCCGGGGCATCCGGAGCATGGTGGAAAAGGACGTGTACTGCACGGATATCCTGGTGCAGGTCGCTGCCGCCAGAAGTGCCCTGAACGGTTTTACCCGGGAGCTGATCGACCAGCACCTGAGCACCTGCGTGGCTGAGGACCTGAAAAACGGCGGTGAGGAGAAGCTGCAGGAGTTTTTGTGGATCCTGAACAAGCTCGTTTGATCCCATTCACGCAGCGTTTTTTATCGGAGGGAAACAATGGAACAGTATACTGTTACGGGCATGAGCTGCGCGGCCTGCTCTGCCCGGGTGGAAAAGGCCGTAAAAGCTGTGCCCGGCGTGACCAGCTGCTCGGTGAGCCTGCTGACTAACTCCATGGGAGTGGAGGGCACCGCCAGCGCCTCGGCCATCGTCAAGGCAGTGCAGGAGGCGGGCTACGGCGCAAGCCCCAAGGCTGCTGCCGCCGAGACCCCCAGCGCCGAGCTGGATGCACTGGCTGACCACGAAACACCCAGACTGAAGAAACGGCTTATCGCATCACTGGTCTTTCTGGCGGTGCTGATGTATTTCTCGATGGGCCACATGATGTGGGGCTGGCCGCTCCCCCACTGGTTCGACGGCAACCACGTTGCCATGGGTCTGGTCCAGCTGCTGCTGGCGGGCATCGTGATGGTCATCAACCAGAAGTTCTTCATCAGCGGCTTCAAGGGCCTGCTCCACCGTGCCCCCAACATGGATACACTGGTGGCGCTGGGTTCCTCGGCCAGCTTTCTCTGGAGCACCTACGCCCTGTTCGCCATGACTCGCGCCCAGGTGGACGGCAGCGACGCGCTCGTCATGCACTACATGATGGAGCTCTACTTTGAATCTGCCGCTATGATCCTGACCCTGATCACCGTGGGCAAAATGCTGGAGGCCCGCTCCAAGGGCAAGACCACCGACGCGCTCAAGAGCCTGATGAAGCTGGCCCCCCAGACCGCCACCCTGCTGCGGGAGGGGGCCGAAGTGACCGTGCCCATTGCACAGGTAAAAAAGGGCGACCTCTTTGCGGTGCGCCCCGGTGAGAATATCCCGGTGGACGGCCTTGTGCTGGAAGGTTCCAGCGCCGTGAATGAGAGCGCCCTGACCGGCGAGAGCATCCCGGTGGACAAGGCTGCGGGAGACAAGGTCAGCGCCGCCACCACCAACCAGTCCGGTTTCCTGAAGTGCGAAGCCACCCGTGTGGGCGAGGATACCACGCTGGCCCAGATCATCCGGATGGTCAGCGATGCCGCCGCCACCAAGGCCCCCATTGCCAAGATCGCCGATACCGTTTCCGGCTTTTTTGTGCCCGCGGTCATCTCCATTTCGGTGCTGACCACCCTTGTCTGGCTGCTGCTGGGCCGGGAATTCGGCTATGCGCTGGCCCGGGGCATCTCGGTGCTGGTCATCAGCTGCCCCTGCGCGCTGGGTCTGGCAACGCCTGTGGCCATCATGGTGGGCAACGGTCTGGGGGCCAGGAACGGCATCCTGTTCAAAACTGCCGCCTCGCTGGAAGCTGCAGGCCGTACCCAGATCGTAGCGCTGGACAAGACCGGCACCATCACCAGCGGCGAGCCCCGGGTCACTGACATCCTGCCCGCGGAGGGCGTTTCCGAGAGTGAGCTGCTGACGCTGGCAGCCTCGCTGGAGCAGAAGAGCGAGCACCCGCTGGCCAAGGCAGTGCTGGCCTATGCCGAGACAGAGACCATCGCCTGCCCCGATGTGACCGATTTTGCCGCCCTGCCCGGCAATGGCCTTTCCGCCCGGCTGGACGGCATGGAGATCTACGGCGGCAATGCGGAGTTCATCGCCGCCAAGGCATCCGTACCCGCCGAACTCCAGGCCGAAGCCGCCCGGCTGGCCGCTGAGGGCAAAACGCCCCTCTTCTTTGGCGGTGCAGGCCGCCTGATGGGCGTGATCGCTGTGGCGGACACCCTCAAGGAGGACAGCCCCCGTGCCATCCGGGAGCTGCAGAACATGGGCATCCGGGTGGTCATGCTGACCGGTGACAACCAGCGCACCGCCGATGCCATTGGCCGACAGGCGGGCGTGGACGAGGTCATTGCAGGCGTTCTGCCCGACGGCAAGGAGGCCGTGATCCGCAGGCTGCAGGAGAGCGGCAAGGTGGCCATGGTGGGCGACGGCATCAACGATGCCCCCGCCCTGACCCGCGCGGACACCGGCATCGCCATCGGTGCCGGTACCGATGTTGCCATTGACGCAGCCGATGTGGTCCTGATGAACTCCCGGCTCTCCGATGTGCCCGCCGCCATCCGGCTGAGCCGCGCCACCCTGCGCAACATCCACGAAAACCTGTTCTGGGCGTTCATCTACAACATCATCGGCATCCCGCTGGCCGCCGGTGTGTTCATCCCCTTCGGCCTGACCCTGAACCCCATGTTCGGGGCTGCGGCCATGAGCCTTTCCAGCTTCTGTGTCGTGAGCAATGCCCTGCGGCTGAACCTGTTCGACCTGCACAGCACCAAACACGACCGCAAACCCAAGTCTGCCGCCCTGCCCGCTGCCCCCGTGCAGCCTGCAGCGGCTGAAAATACTGCCGAACCCGTTTCGGCTCCCGTTGTCAAGGAGGACAATGCCATGAAAAAGACCCTGCATGTTGAAGGTATGATGTGCTGCCACTGCGAAGCCCGCGTGAAAAAGGCGCTGGAAGCCCTGCCCGCCGTGGACGAGGCCGTGGTCAGCCACGAGGCCGGTACCGCCATCGTCACCCTGAACGCCGAAGTTTCCGACGCAGACCTGAAGAAAGCTGTTGAGGATCAGGACTACAAGGTGACCGGCATCGAATAACGGATGCGCAAAAAGCAGCGCCCTGTTTCCCATTGCGGGAGACAGGGCGCTGCTGCTTTTTCTTTTGGGATTGGGATCACACCCAGCTGAGGATGCTTTTGTGTTCAGACTCGTACTGCTTCAGCGCAATGGCCTGCTGGTAAGCATCCAGCACCTGCTGAGCGAAATGCTCTGCCGAGTAGCGGGCCGCGGTGGCCAGAGCGTTCTGGTGCAGCTGCCCGCGCAGGGCGGGGTCCGAGATGATGGTGTTCAGTGCCGATGCAAACTCGGCTTCGTCCTTCCACTGCCAGCCGTTGAAGCCGTTTTCCACCACGCCATCCAGGCAGGGGTCCGCACGGCAGAGCACAGGCAGACCACAGGCCATGCCCACAAAGCGGACACGGTCGGTCAGCTTCAGCTCTTTTGTCAGCGCTTCCAGGTCAGGCCGGGCGGGGCCGTCGCCCACAAACACCAGCCACGGGCGGTTCTCCTCCGGCTGCGCGGCCAGCAGACGCACCAGCTGGGCGTGGTTCTTCTCGGCAGCCAGACGGCCCAGCGAGAGCAGGACGGTATCCCCTTCCGGGATGCCCAGCTCTGCCCGCATCCGGGCCTTTTCCTCGCCGTTGTCCTTCGCCGGGCCAAAGGCGGTCAGGTCGATGCCGGTGGGCACTGTGACCACCGGGCAGCTGACCCCGTAGCGGTTGAGCATGGCGCGCACCTTTTCGGTGGGGGCCAGCATGAGGGAGCAATAGCCCGAGAGGATGCGGGTGGCCTTTTCGGCGGTCATCCGGCCCAGACGCTCACTGAAGAAAAGGTACTGGGTATAATCCTCGTAGACAGTATGGTAAGTATGTACCACCGGGCAGTGGCACCGGCGGGCCACCCGCTGTGCCAGCATAAAGGTAGAAAACTCGCTTTGCGTATGGATGACCTCCGGGCCCCAGGCTTCCAGCTCGTCCAGCCAGTGGGAGATGGGCAGAGCGCCCGCCGCACTGATCCGCACGCCCGGGTAGACCCGCTCCGCGCTGATGCTGCCCACATACAGGATGCCGTTTTCCTCATGGGAATGGCCATTCTGGGCAAGGGTCACCACCCGAACGTCATGGCCCAGTGCCAGCAGCTGGTGGTACAGCAGCTCCACCGAGCGCACCACACCGTTGACCATTGGGGACCATGTATCTGATGCAAGAAGAATTTTCATTGGAACACCTCAGATTACCGCATAGAATAGGGGTTATGTTCTCTGTTCTATCTTTCATACGTTTCAGAGCCGCAGAATCTTGCAGATCCGCCCTGATTTTTCAAAATTTTTCCGGTTTCACCACCGAGACCGTCTCCACGCCGTAGGCTGCAAAGAGCTCCAGCGCCGCCGGGCCGATCACCTCGCCGCTGACGACAATGGGGATGGCGGGCGGGCAGGACACAGTGGGCAGAGCGCAGACCCTGCCCAGCGCAGACCCTGCCGGGATGGTCTCCTGCGGGGCAAATACGGCCTGCCGCACGGTCAGGCGCGGCTCCGCCTGCCGGGCCAGCGCACAAAATGCCTCCCGGTGCTCGGCAGGGGGTTCTGCCGGGGGGATGCCCCGCGCACAGAGTTCTGCCAGAGCCGCTTCCAGCCGGGCCATGTCCTCCGCCGGGTTCTCCGGGGTGAACATCAGCACAAGGTAGCGGGGGTCGGCATATTCGCACTCCATTCCGTTTTGCCGCAGATGGTCGGCCAGTGCCTGCCCGGTCAGGCCCAGCGCCGCCGCGTCCAGCGTCAGCTTCATGGGTTCCCGGGCGGGACCGTCCAGTGCCAGCTGCAGGGCCGCGCCCTGCCCGGCAGTCAGCGCGTTCAGGCGGGCACGCAGAGCAGCCAGCCGGTCACAGCATTCCTGCAGGCGTGCCGGGTAATCGGCGGAAAGCAGCCGGTTGCAGGCATCGAGAGACTGCAGGATCAGATAAGACGGGCTGGTGGAGCCAAACAGCGCCAGCGCATTGCGCACGGTGCTTTCCTCCTGCACGGGGGCCTTGGGGCCCAGATGCAGGTAGGCTCCCCCGGTGAGCACCGGCAGGGTCTTGTGGCCGGAGTCACAGCAGGCCGCCGCGCCCAGGTCGATGGGGTGGCGGCTCCCGCCGGGCAGAAAGCGCAGGTAGGCCCCGTGGGCGTTATCCACCAGCAGGGGCACGCCGTGAGCATCGCAGACGGCAGAGAGGGCCGCGATATCCTGCATCCCACCCAGATAATCCGGGCTGGTCAGGTAAACGCCAAAGGGTGTTCTCCCCTGCCCTGCCAGCTCCTCCAGGGCGGCGGAAAGGGCCTGCACCGTTACCGGGCAGCTGCACAGCGCGCCGGTATCCTCCGGTGCAGGCCAGAGCCACCGGATGTCGAAGTCCAGCAGAGCCGCTGCATAGAGCAGGGCTTTGTGGGCATTGCGGGCCGCCAGCAGCACCGGACGCTTGCCGGTGCGGGGCGCACCCTGCAAAGCAAGGCAGAGCATGGCCCGGATGCACTGGGAAGAACCCTCGGTGCTGTAATAGGTGTGGGCCGTGCCGAACAGCCGGGTGGCGTTGGCCTCGCTTTGGGCGATGATGCCCTCGGCTTCGTAGAGCTCATCGGCCCCCCGGATCTCGGTGATATCCCACGGCTCACAGCCCAGCAGGCTTTGCCCCTTATGCCCCGGCATGTGGAGCCGGGCGGTGCCGGACTGGGCGTACTGCCGCACAAAATCGACGATGGGGGTGGTCATTTATTCGCAGGCCTCGCCGTCGGCGCAGGCATTGCAGGTGGAGCCCAGCTGGATGGGCACTTCGATGCCCTGTGCAGCCAGCTCCTGATTCTGAGCCACCTGGATCATAATGGCGCACTCCATCCGCTTGCGGAACAGCTCACAGCCGTACTCGTACACGCCGGTGATGCTGCCGGTTGCGTGGTAGGAGTTGGCTGCACAGCCGCCGGAGCAGTAGAGCTTTGCCCAGCAGTCCTGGCACTCCTTACGGGCGTAGGCGTTGCAGTGCTTGAACTCGTCCCGGACTGCCGTGTTGGTGACACCCTTCCAGATATCGCCCATCAGGTACTTGGGATCGCCCACGAACTGGTGGCAGGGATACAGATCGCCCCAGGGGGTCACAGCCATGTACTCGGTGCCGGAGCCGCAGCCCGAAATGCGCTTGTAGATGCAGGGGCCGCCGGTCAGGTCGATCATGTAGTGGTAGAAGGTGAAGCCGCGGCCCTCACGGTTCCGCTTGATCATCTCCTTGGCCAGGATCTCATACTGCTCCTTCAGGATGGGCAGATCTGCCTCAGTCAGAGCGCTGGGGTCACTGGGGTCGCAGACCACGGGCTCCATGCTCAGCTCGGTAAAGCCCAGATCCGCCATGTGGAAGATATCGTTGGTGAAGTCGGTGTTGTAGTGGGTAAAGGTACCGCGCATGTAGTAGCCCTTATCGCCGCGCTTCTTCACGAACTCCTGGAACTTGGGCACAATGGTATCGTAGCTGCCATGGCCGGCGTAGTCCTTGCGGAAGCGGTCGTGGACTTCCTTGCGGCCGTCCAGGCTCAGGACCACGTTGTGGCACTCCTTGTTGCAGAAGTCGATGACATCATCGTCAATGAGCATACCGTTGGTGGTCATGGTGAAGCGGAAGTTCTTATTGTGGATCTTCTCCTGCTCACGGCAGTAGGCCACCAGCTTCTTGACCATATCAAAGTTCATCAGAGGCTCGCCGCCGAAGAAGTCCACCTCGAGGTTGCGGCGGCTGCCGGAATTCTCAATGAGGAAATCCATTGCACGCTTGCCCACCTCAAAGCTCATCAGGGCACGCTCGCCCTGATAGCGGCCCTGCGAGGCAAAGCAGTAGGAGCAGTTCAGGTTGCAGGTGTGGGCCACATGCAGGCAGAGGGCCTTGACCACGGTGTTGCGGTTCTTGAAATCGAACGCGAGGTTCTCATAGGTGTCGGGGCTCCACAGCTTGCCGGATTCCTTCAGGCTTGCCACGTCATCGATGCACTGGCGCAGGTCGGCCTCGGTCACGTCCTCACGGTCGCCGTACTTTGCCATCATGGCGGCAACGATCTCGTCGGCGGTGTGGTCGGGGTACATGGCAATGACATCATACGCCACCTCATCCACCACATGCACCGAGCCGCTGCAGGTATCCAGCACGATGTTATAGCCGTTCAATTGATACTGATGTACCATTTTATTCTCCATTCCATTGTTACATAAAAAAATGCCGCCCGGCAAAGGCGGCATCCGATTTGCAGAAATTACTTGTTGCTGTTCTCGCACTTCTGGTTAGCCACGCCGCAGGAAGTCTTGCAGGCAGACTGGCAGGAAGTCTGGCACTCGCCGCAGCCACCGGTCACAACGCTCTTGGTCAGGTCACGAGTAGCGATCGTCTTAATACGTTCCATAATTAAAAACCTCTCTAGCTCCAAATAGTTGATACGCAGAACCACCTGCGCAATGTTATCTTGATATAGGATAGCACGGTTCAGGGATTCTGTCAAGATTTTTGTCGCATCTTCTGTGGGCAGTATTTTGTAGGTTGTACAAAGACGAAGCCTTACCCCACCGGCTGATACTTTTCCAATATTGTATGCAGCCCCAGCTCCCGGGCCTTGCCCAATAAGTACCGGTAGCGGGCCAGAAGGGCCTGCCGCTCATAGATATGCTGTTCGATGAGGTCGGTATCCACCTCAAGGTCGAACATCATCTCGTTCCGGTGCAGGCAGAACAGGCACTCTTTCAGCTCCTCCTCCAGCTCCGGGTGATAGCGCTCGTGTTCGGTGTCCCGCGGGATGCGGGGCGAAAGCAGGGTCTTTTCCTTTTGCGTGGTCTGGGTCATAGCAGTTCCTCCTCTTTGTGCGTCTTTGCTTCTTCTGATTTCCAGTATATGCAAAGAGCATGAGAAGGATGACGGAATCAAGCAGCCCGCAAGAACTCCTGCGAAAGTGCGTCTTTTTTCCGATTTCTGCAAAAAATTTCAAAAAAGCGCTTGACAAAGCGGCGTTTTTTCCGTATAATAGCACACGTTGAGCGGCTCACCCCGCAAGACAGACCCAAGCTGATGGGGATTTGCATAGTGGTAGTGCGGTAGACTCTGACTCTACTTGTGGGAGTTCGATTCTCTCATCCCCAACCAAAAAGACATCCGAACACTCCGGATGTCTTTTTTTGTCGTATCCGGGTTATGGAGTGCACTCCGCCCTTGCACACGAGAGGAGTATTGGACATGGAAAACATCAAGAAAAACTTCGGTTTTGGCTGTATGCGCCTGCCCTTGAAGGATGGTGAGATCGATCTGGCCGAAACCAGCCGGATGGTCGATTATTTTCTGGAGCAGGGCTTCAACTACTTCGACACGGCCCACGGCTACCTTCAGGGCCGGAGCGAGACGGCGCTGAAGGCCTGCCTGACCAGCCGCCACCCCCGCGACAGCTACATCCTGACCAACAAGCTGACCGGCACTTTCTTCAAAACTGAGGCTGACATCCGTCCCTTTTTCCAGAGCCAGCTGGAAGCCTGCGGTGTGGACTATTTTGATTTCTACCTGATGCACGCCCAGAGTGCAATGTTTTACCAGCATTTCAAAAAATGCCGGGCCTATGAGACCGCTTTTGCGCTGAAGGCCGAGGGCAAAATCAAGCATGTGGGCATCTCCTTCCACGATCATGCCGAGGTACTGGAGCAGATCCTGACCGATTACCCGGAGATCGAGGTGGTGCAGATCCAGTTCAACTATGTGGACTACGACGACCCCGCCGTGCAGAGCCGCAAGTGCTATGAAGTCTGCCGCAGGCACGGCAAGCCCGTGCTGGTCATGGAGCCTGTGAAGGGCGGCAACCTGGTCAACCTGCCCGAAGAGGCCCGGAAGGTGCTGGACGAGCTGCACGGCGGCAGCCCAGCCAGCTACGCCATCCGCTTTGCGGCGGGCTTCCCCGGCATGATGATGGTGCTCTCCGGCATGAGCAGCATGGAGCAGATGAAGGATAACCTCAGCTACATGAAGAACTTCCAGCCCCTGAACGAGACCGAGCTGGAAGCCGTGAAGAAGGTGCAGTCGATCTTCCGCGGCATGAACCTGATCCCCTGCACCGCCTGCCGCTACTGCACCGACGGCTGCCCCAGGCAGATCGCCATCCCCGACCTGTTCGCCGTGATGAACACCAAGCAGATCTATCACGACTGGAACGCCGACTTTTACTATAATAATGTCTATACCGGCGCAGGCCGCCGGGCATCTGACTGCATCCAGTGCGGCAGGTGCGAAAAGGCCTGCCCTCAGCACCTGCCCATCCGCAGACTGCTGACTGAGATCGCCGCGGAATTTGACAAGCAGTAAATAAAAAAGAGCGATACAGCAAACGCTGTATCGCTCTTTTTTTATTAACGATAATTAGTAATTCAGACCGAAGCCGCTGCGGTAGTAATTGCCGTCGGCATCGCAGTAGGCGTAGCTGCCGCCCTTGACGTTGGCGAGGATGGCGGGATCGATGTACTGATCCTTATCGTAGCCGGGCACGTCGTTGGGAGAGGCGCAGATCTCGCGCACCACACCGTCGATCTCCTGCTCGGTGATGGCGATGACGGCGGGGTCAGAGACCATGGTCAGGCTCAGCTTGCCGGTGGGGGCAAAGTCGCCGCTGATGACATCGACCTGAGCGTTCAGGGCGTTGTTCAGGGCAACGGCGCTGACGGTGTACTGGATGGTCAGCGCGTCGCAGTAGGGCTCCAGCTTGTCCAGCAGCCAAGGGTTGCAGACCACGCAGGTGCCAACCACCTTGCCGCCGCGGGCATGGATGGCATCGGCCAGTTCCTTGATCTTTTCCACGTCCTTCAGGGTGACAACGGTGACCTTGTTGCCGGTCTTTTTCTGGCTCTTGTTGCGCTCGCGCTCGTCAGTGACGATCTCACCCATCTCGATGACGGGCATTGCGTACTGGTTGAACACCAGACCGTTGCTGATGGGCCAGACGTGCAGGTAGAGCACATCGGCCTCCTCCGGAGTGGCCACCACGGTGTAGCCCTTCTTCTCAAAGGCTTCCGTCAGGGTCTTGCGCAGAGCGGCATCCTCGTCCGTGTTGCCCAGACCGGCACCCATGGCCTGTGCCATCTGTGCAAAGCCGGAGTCCACACCCTTGAAGGTGACGATGCAGACCTTCTGGCTCTTGGCCAGAGGCAGGAGCTTCTCGTGGTTCTTGACCAGAACAACAGCCTTCTGGTTGGCCTCGTAAGCCTTCTTCTTGGCACCGTCGAAGTTGTCCACGCGGGCCTGATCGGCCTTGTCGGGGTCGAGGTAGGGGTTATCCACCCGCTTGGTGCGGAACAGGCTCAGCAGACGGTTGTAGCTGGCGCGGTCCAGATCTGCCTTGGGCAGCAGACCGTCCTCCACAGCCTTGACGATGTTCTCGGGGTCGGTGTTGCCGCCGATGACATCGGTACCGGCAGAGATGGCCTTGGCGTAGCGCTCAGGCTCGGTGAGGTTCTCCACGCCGTAGATCTGAACAGTGGTGATGCCGGAGTCGGAGTTGACATAGCCGTCAAAGCCCATCTTGTTCCGGGCCAGATCGGTGATCAGCTCCTTGCTGTAAGCGCTGGGCACTTCCTCGGTGCTGGTGATCTCGCCCCGGTAGGTCTGGGGCACGGCACGGCCATCGGTGGCAATACGGGAGTAGTCCGGCATGATGGAAGAGACCTTGTGGTCAAAGGCGCGCTGGAACGGGGGCAGATGATACTTTTCCATAGAGCCGGGGGTGCGGTAGATGCGCCACTGGCCGATGGGCACATGGGGCTCAAAGCCGTTCTCAGAGGGGGCATCGCCGGGGAAGTGCTTGATGGTCAGAACAACAGAACCCTCGTTCAGGCCGTTGTCGCCATCCTGATAGCCCTTGACCAGAGCCTCGGCAATATCGCTGGTGACATCGGGACGCTCGCCGTAAGTACCGGAGGTACGGGGCCAGCGGGGGTCAGAGGTCACATCGACCTGAGGGCCGTACATGATGTTCAGGCCCTCGGCCTTCATCATCTTGCGGTCGGTCTGGGCCATCTCATAGACCATGTCGGTGTTGCCGTCGCCAATGACAGCCGCGCCGATGCCCAGAGAGTCCGGGTAACCGATGTTGATGGGGTTGGTGTGGAGAGAGTACGGAATGGCCACGCCGCCCTTGCAGGCCTCGTATTCCAGCATCTGGGTGCCGGCGTTGTGGTACAGGGCCACCATGCCGGCCTCGCAGCGCATGTCACCGCGGTAAACACCGGCGGCGATGTGCTTTTCCAAAACGTGGCTGTCATCAATGCTGACGGTCATGCCGGGCAGAGGGCCGGGCATGGGCTTTTCACCGGGGTTGTGGTGCTTGTAGATCTTGCCCAGCTCCAGCTTGCCTTCGGCGTTGGTGGCCTCGGCACGGGTGGGCACCACAGGACTGTTGAACAGGGTGTTCAGCACAAGGCCTGCCTGCTGATCCAGCCGCAGGTGCTTGACCATATCCTCAGCGCGCTGCTCAGGGCTCAGCCGCCAATCCTTGTAGGGGGCCAGCTCGCCGCTGTTGTCCAGATCCTTAAAGTACAGGCCGTCCTTGACGATCACGCCGCAGGTGGTCACACCGATGTCGGGGCCGTTGACGTTATGGAAGATGACCGGCTCAAGATACTGGTCAATGATCTGCTCGCCCTCTTCCAGAGCGTAGGGTGCAGGGATCACGCCGTCCTTGGCATCTGCCCACTGGTCGGCGCTGGTATATCGTGTCAGCATAATGTTTCTCCTTTGTTTCTGTGCCTGCCACAGCACAGCTGATATATTACTTGCCTGTTTATTATACTTCCAGCGCAGATCGTTCGCAAGCAAACAAATAAAAAAAGTTACAAACTTTGGCGTAGTATACAAGGATGCTCTGCCGGATTTGTGCAACTTTCCCCTATCCCGATCTACAAACCGGGTTCGTTTCCTGCTGACAATGCTGCTAAAAAATAACCCTCTCCGTCAAAGCCTGCGGCGTTGACGGAGAGGGTCGTATCCTTAATTTACCAGATCATCTGGATGCGGCCTGCGCCGTACGGATCCTCGTAGTTGATCAGGTAGCCGGGGTAATCGGCCAGCGGGCTGTTGGCGCTTGCCAGATGCGGCAGACCGTTGGCATCCACGCCGCCGAACATGGCTGCGTAGCTGGACATGACAAGGTAATCCTCAGAGACATAGTCCTTGATGAGGGTCGCGCCATCGAACATGGCAAAGCCATCACCCAGATTGCGCAGGGTGTAGTTCATGCCGGCCAGAGCGTAGGTGGCGTTCGGGTCAAGGGGCTGATAAGTACCGGTGGTCTTGTCGTAGATCTCCACATTGCTGACACGCGGGGTGGCGGCGCTGCCGGTCCAGACGTTCTTGTCGTTGGTCTGAACGGTGTTGGGGATCATGGGGTGGATCGTGTACCTGGCACCTGCCACCTGCAGGAAGCCGCCGTTCTCCTTGCCCTCAGCACCGGCAAAGCGGGCACCAAACTCCAGAGCGTCCTGGATCTGCTGGCCGGTCACGGACATCAGGCAGGCCACGTTGCCAAAGGGGCTGACGGTCTTGCAGGTCTTGAAGCTCCAGGGGCCAGCCTCCACATCGGTGCGGATGCCGCCGCCGTTCATAATGGCGACATCACAGTGGAGCTCCTCGATCTCGTTGAAGTAGGTGTAGATGCCGTCGGCCACGAAGTCGCCAAGGTTGGTCTCGCCGGAGCGGATGCGGCGCTTGCCGGTGGCGGGATCGTTGATGTAGAATTTGGTATCGCCCACTGCGATCTCCTCGCCCAGCATATCGTCCACTGCGCTGATCCAGTTGGAGGCAGTGGCGGCCACGGCAGCATCCAGACCCTCGTAGGTGTCGATGAGCTCAGTGGTGATGGTGCCGTCTGCGCCCACAGTCATCTTGCCGATGTTCTTGAAGTAAGAACCGGTCTGGGTCAGGGTGACTGCCTTGCCGGAAGCATCGGTGACCTGCTTGTTGGCCATCACGGTGTGGGAGTGGCCGTCGATGAAGGCGGTGAAGCCGTGGGTGTGTGCAATGACTTCCTCACTGGTCCAGGGAGAGGAGGAGGGGTCAACGCCCAGATGGCCCAGACCGATGATGGTGTCAGCGCCCCAGAACTCAGCCTTGTCGATGGCTTTCTGAACGGCATCGTAGAGCTTCTGGCCGTCCTCGCCGCCCAGAATGTCGTAGATGTACTTGGTCTGGGCATCGTTCATAAAGTAGGCCGGGGTGGACTTGGTGAAGGTCTCGGGGGTGGTCACGCCCACAAAGGCGATCTTGCGGCCGCCCACAAAGAAGAACTTGACGCTGGGCAGGACGTTGAAGCCAGTGCGCAGATCGACCCAGTTGCAGGAGACATAGGGGAAGTCGGCTTCCCGGAGCACAGCCTTGGCGCGGGCCATACCGTAGTCGAACTCGTGGTTGCCGGGGGTGGCCAAATCGTAACCGGCCTCGTTCATCAGCTCGATGATGGTAGCGCCGTCATCCATGGAGCCGTAAGCGGTGCCCTGGATATGGTCACCTGCATCCACCAGCAGAACATCCCGGCCGGTGTCCTCGATGCTCTTTTTCAGGGCAGCAATGGCGGCATAGGTGGGCTTGGGGGACTTGTTGTCGATATAGGTGTGGACATCGTTGGTGTAGAGGATGGTCACATCCGCTTTGTCACCAAAGAAGCAATTGGTCTCCTCCGCAAAGGCGGCGGGTGCACCGACAGAAACTGCGGTCAGTGCCGTGGCAGCACCGGCAGCCTTGATAAAGCTGCGGCGGGTAATGAACTGTTTCACAGGGAAAGACCTCCTTTTTATCTTGGGTGCTCTCGGGGTGAGCACATTCTTATTTACAGCTTAACACAGTTCCCCATTTATCGCAAGAGAAAACTGTAAATTCTGTGTCAATTTCTTTCACAAAAGAGGTTCGATTTTGGGCGGTTTCTCGCAAAATGGCAAAAAAAGGGCAAAGGGCTGTCACTCACCCTCTCAGTCTCGCTACCGCTCGCCAGCTCCCCCAAAGGGGGAGCCAACGCATCTCCAAGGTCAGCAGAAGCTGAATCTGGGAGAGCAATTGCCTCTCCCCTCGGGAGAGGTGGCATTGCGCAGCAATGACGGAGAGGGCTTGCAACAGCCCTTTGCCGCATTCAGAAAAGAGGGTCAGAGGATCGGGGGACGATTCTCAGACAGCATCAGATGGCATGGTATTCCTTGAGGAATTTCTCAAGGTCGGTGCCCTCGATCTTCTTGAGCACTTCCTTGAGGGCCACCCGCTGGATGAAGGGCAGATCCAGATCAGTGATCTTCTTGCCGTCACGCAGTTTGACCGTTGCATCGATCAGGCTGCGGACATCATAGGTGCTGCCCCAGACCTCGGGCACGCCGCGGTCGATGTTGAGCAGGGTGTAAACCGCTTCCATACCGGTGCGCATGGAGTACTCGGTGGTGAAGATGGTGTCACGGCCGGTCTCGGCAAACTGGCCCAGGAAAGCGAAGTTGACAGCGCCCTGGGGCACGATATCGGGGCGGTCGCCGAAGGCACGGGGCATGAAGAAGGCATCGATATAGGGCATCATCACAGGCACGGTGTTGGCGCTGTGCTCAGCCAGCTCGGCAATGTCCTCTTCGGGCACGCCGATGTGATACAGCCACTCCATGCAGATCTCGCGGCCGGTGCAGTCGCGCATGGGCTTCTTGACGTAATCGCCGGGCTTGTCGCTGAACAGGCCGTAGACCCAGACGCAGAGCTGGTTCTTGGGCTGGTCACGGAACTGCTGCTGGCGGTTCAGGGTCCAGCTGAGCAGCCAGCTGGAATCCTTGACCGTGACGATGCCGCCGGTGACGGTGTGGCCGCTGAAGGGGTCACGCTTGCAGATCTTCTTGATATACTGGGGGATCTTGTCGTCCAGGGTGGTGATGGTGGCGCTTTCCCAGTTGGACAGCTCCGGCTGAGAGCAGAACTTTTCGGGATGGCCGAAGGAGGGATCCTGTGCAGCAATCTTCTTCCACAGATCCCAGCCGTTGCCCGGCCTGATGGTGGGATCAAAGCCTGCGGCCTTGTCCTGAGAGCCGATGGTGCAGCTCTCCACGCAGCCGCCGTTGGTGATGAAGAGCAGGTCGTTCTCGGTGAGGTCGATGGTCCTGCTCTCACCCTTGTGATCCACGGTCACGCTGCTGGCCTGCTTTTTGCCGCCCTCGATCCGGAACTGGACATCGGTGACCTTGGTCTCGTACTGGAAGTCCACGCCGTGGTCCTTCAGGTAGGTGACCATGGGCAGGATGATGGATTCATACTGGTTGTAGCGGGTAAAGCGCAGGGCGGTGAAATCGGGCAGACCGCCGATGTGGTGGATATAGCGCTTGAGGTAGAGCTTCATCTCCAGCGCGCTGTGCCAGTTCTCAAAGGCGAACATGGTGCGCCAGTACATCCAGAAGTTGGAGGAGAACACCTCATCGTCAAAGATATCGGTGATCTTTTTGTCCTGCAGCTGCTCGTCCGGGGTGAAGAAGAGCTTCATGATCTCCATGGCACCCTGATCGGAGATGGCGAATTTGCCATCGGTGTGGGCATCCTGGCCGCGGTTGACGGTGGCACGGCAGAGGGACTTGTTGGGGTCCTCCTTATTCAGCCAGTAATACTCGTCCAGCACGCTGGCTCCCTCGGTTTCCAGCGAGGGGATGGAGCGGAGCAGGTCCCACATGACCTCGAAATGGTTGTCCATCTCACGGCCGCCGCGCATGACATAGCCGATATCGTACTTGTAGCCGTCGCAGGCACCGCCGGGCAGCGGGTCCTTCTCAAACACATGGATGTGGTTGCCCTGCATCTGGCCGTCACGGACCAGGTAGCAGGCGGCAGTCAGGGCCGCCAGACCGGAGCCGATGAGGTAAGCAGATTTATTGTCAACGCCCTCAGGCTTTTTGGGGTGTGCAAATGCTTCGTAGTTGCCACTGGAATAATACATACTGGGAACCTCCTGTAAATCGTATTGGGAAGACCGCGTTCATGGTTCTGTGTCGTCTTCCCTTTCGTTGTGCCTAGTATACCCCAGTGGTTTTTTCAGAACAACAAACAAATTCTGAACAGTGTATAAAATTTATACAAAACACAACCATTGTCTGAAATATGGCGAAACTGTGTATAACCCCCCAGTCACCTGCGGTGACAGCCCCCGCTAATAGGGGAGCTGGCGCAAAGCGCCTGAGGGGTTTCGTCCAACAAAAAAAGCGCTCACCCTCCAGGGAAGGTGAACGCTTGCGTTTTTTTATCAGTTATTTTGTTTCGGGTGCCACCTCAAAATCGACCTTGCCAAGGTTGATATCGGCGCGGACGATGGTGATCATCATGCTGTCGCCCAAGCTCCAGGTCTTGCCGGAGGCGGGGTCAGAAAGGCGGATCCCCTCGGTGAGGGTGGTGCCGGTGGCGGTCAGGCTGGAAGCGGGCACAAAGCCCTCCACGCCGTTCTCCAGCTCCACGAAGATGCCGCGCTGGGTCACGCCGGAGATGATGCCATCGTAGCACTCACCCAGATGGCGGCGGGCGTACTCGGCCTTGTAGTAATCCTCGGCCTTGCGCTCGATCTGAACGGCCAGCACTTCCCGCTCGCTGGACTGCTTGGAGGCCTTCTCCGCGAAATCGGTGTAGCGGACGATCATGGTCTCCTTGTCGGTGCCGCTGAGCAGGTCGGTCATCATGCGGTGGATGGCCAGATCCGGGTAGCGGCGGATGGGGCTGGTGAAGTGGGCGTAATCCTTGAGCACCAGACCATAGTGGCCCTTGGGCTTTTCCTCATAGCAGGCCTTGGACATACAGCGGAGCATTCCGGTGTTGACGATCTGCTCAAACGGGGTGCCGCGCACACCTTCCAGAATGGCGCTCAGCTCCTTGGGGGTGGGCACTTCCTTGGCAAAGTGGTCATTGATGCCGCAGGCCTGCAGCAGGCTGTGCAGGCGCTCCAGCTTCTCGCCGTTGGGCTCCTCGTGGACACGGTAGACAAAGGGGATCTGCTTGACCCGGGCAAAGTGGGCGGCGCACTGGTTGGCCAGCAGCATGAACTCCTCGATCATGGCCTCGCTCTCGCCGGAGGTGCGCTTTTTCACATCGATGCAGTGGCCGTTCTCATCCAGAATGAGCTTGACTTCCCCGCTCTCGAAATCGATGCAGCCGCGCTCCTTGCGCAGGCGGGCGCGGTGGGCGTACAGCTCCTTCATGGCGGGCAGCTGATCCAGCACCTCGGCGTACTTGGCCTGCGTCTCGGCATCGGCAGTGCCGGCCAGCAGGGCGTTGATCTCAGAATACACGCCCTTGACCCGGCTGCAGATGATGGATTTGACGAACTTGTAGTCGGTCAGATTGCCGTCCTGATCCAGACGCATCAGGCAGGAGAACGCCAAGCGCAGCTCCTTCTCGTTCAGGGAGCAGATGCCGTTGGAAAGGCTCTTGGGCAGCATGGGCACGACCTGATCCGCATAGTAGACCGAAGTGGCGCGGTTGAAGGCCTCCTCGTTCAGCTCACTGCCGGGCTTGACGTAGTGGGAGACATCGGCGATGTGAACGCCCAGCTCATAGCCGCCACCGGGGAGCCGGGTCAGGCTGACAGCATCGTCGATATCCTTGGTCTCGGCGCTGTCGATGGTGAAGATGGGCAGAGCGCGCAGATCCATGCGGCCCTTGCAGTCCTCCTCAGACACGGTCATGTCCTCGAACTTCTTGGCCTCGTCCCGCACCTTCTCGGGGAAACGGGTGTGGATGTCCTTGGCATAGAGCAGGGCCTTGGCGCAGCGCTTGGCCTCCTCGCAGCTGCCAAAGCGCATGGAAACGCCCACGCGGTGATCCTCCTGCCGGGTCCCGCGCTGCAGGATCTCCACAGCCACCTTGTCTCCGTCCTTCGCGCCGCCCTCGCAGTCGCGCTGGATGGTCATGGAGATGGCCGGGCAGTCATCGGGCACGAACTTCAGGCGGCCCTCGATGCGGCGGACAGTGCCCACCATGTCGTTCTTCTGCTCGAGCACGGCAAGGATCTCGCCCTCATCGCTACCCTCCACCCGGGGGTGGGCAAACTTCTCTACCAGAACGGAATCGCCGGGCATGGCACCGCGGGTGAAGCGGCCCGGGATGAAGATATCGCCGGATTCATCCTCCAGCATCACAAAGGCAAAGTTCTTGCCCAGCTTGACCACCTTGCAGGGCAGGGCCTTTTCGGCACGGCCGGAGCGGGCAGTGAAGAACACGCCGGACTTCTGGCAGACCACAGCGTCGTGCACCAGCTCGTCCAGAGCCTCCATCACCTTGCGGTCCGCGGCACGGTCGCCGCCGAACTTTGCCTTGAGGTCCTTGACCATGCAGGGCTGGTTCTGGATGGCATGTTCGATTTTATCGCGTAATGACATATTTTTCTCCTTAACACTTTTCCGGCATTCTCCAATGGAACCCGGACAACTTCTTTCCCACGAGAGGTTTAGACAGAAAAACAGCCCCGCCTTACACGGGGCTGTACACGAGTGCT
>ULWK01056198.1_pt1 | contig 18978 bp, 18 predicted proteins | sample 1960281 | NCBI WGS metagenome assembly ULWK01 (sample SAMEA4835810, study PRJEB28245) | human gut metagenome | biome: gut microbiome; material: fecal sample | place: Denmark | collected 2008 | reverse complement strand
TCGCCATGGCAGGACGGGCTGTCCTGTTTCGGGCTGCCGAAGCCGATGTGAGTACGTACAATAATCAGAGAAGGATGCATAGTATCAGCCTTAGCTTCTTCGATAGCTACCTGCATAGCGTCAACATCCTCGCTGCTTTCTACGCGCAGAACCTGCCAGCCATAAGCCTTGAAGCGGGCTTCAACATCCTCAGTGAAGGCAATATCGGTGCTGCCTTCGATAGTAATCTTGTTATCATCATATAAGTAAATCAGTTTGCCCAAGCCAAGGGTACCTGCCAGAGAAGCAGCCTCGCAGGAAACGCCCTCCATCAGGTCGCCGTCAGAGGTCAGACCAAAGGTATAGTGATCAACAACCGGGAAATCGGGTTTGTTGTACTTTGCACCCAGCATAGCTTCGGCAATAGCAAAGCCAACGCCCATAGCAAAGCCGTGGCCCAGAGGACCGGTAGAAACGTCAACGCCAGGAGTCAGGCCGAATTCCGGATGGCCCGGAGTTTTGCTGCCCCATTGACGGAAGTTTTTCAGCTCGTCCAGGGACAGGTCATAGCCTGCCAGATGCAGCATAGCATAAAGCAAAGCGCTGCCGTGACCCGGAGAAAGGATAAAACGGTCGCGGTTGAACCATTGCGGGTCAGCCGGATTATAATTCATAAAGCGGTCCCAAATAGTGTACATCAAAGGAGCGGTACCCAGAGGGAAGCCAGGATGGCCGGATTTAGCCTTTTCTACCTGGTCTGCTGCCAAAAAGCGAAGAGTGTTTACACATGCCTGATCAATTTTCTGCATCGAGAAAACCTCCATTTTTCCAAAATTATCTAAACTAATTATATCATATTTCCCTATATTGTCTACACTTTTTCGTTAAAATTGTAAACTATTTACACTTTTAACAGAATCTCCAAGTGAAGGTAATCGTATGATATTATTATTTGCCTGTGCTGCCGAAGCCGCCGCCACGGACTGCTTTTGCTACCTTATCATCATCATCCACCGTCAGGTAATTGTAAAAAATACCTTGGGCAATGCGCTCGCCCTGCGGAATCGTAACAGCCTCGGTGCCCATGTTCATCAAAGCCACCATAATATGACCTTCGTTATCAGCATTATTATAATAATCGGCATCAATAATACCGACATTATTCACTAGCATCAGATGCTTCTTCACCGCCATGCTGCTGCGGATATGCAGGCCCAAGAACTCGCCTGTCTGCATATAAGCCTTCACACCTGTAGGCACCAGCACCAGCTTACCCGGCTCCAGTACAACCTCTTCGGCAGCGCTGATGTCATAACCGGCGCTGAACTGTGTCTTGCGCTCCGGCATCGGGAACTCAACATCCATATACCTGGCAACCTTTTCAAAACCACGTGTTTTCATTAGTAACTCACTCCTCCAATCTACAAAAAAGAGCTGTCACAAATGCGACAGCTCTTTTAAATTCACAAATTATTTTTGTACGCTCTTCATCAGAACAGCCTTGCGGGACAGGTTAATGCGGCCCTTGTTGTCGATTTCGGTAACCTTAACAACAATTTCATCGCCAACACTTACAACATCCTCAACCTTATCTACATGCTCGGTAGACAGTTGGGAAATATGTACCAAACCTTCCTTGCCCGGCAGAATCTCAACGAAAGCACCAAAGTTCATCAGACGGGTAACTTTACCGGTATAAACCTTGCCAACCTCAGCTTCGGCAGTAATGCCCTCGATCATCTCGATAGCTTTATTAGCAGCCTCGGTGTTAACAGCAGCGATAAATACGCGACCGGTATCATCGATATCAATCTTAGCGCCGGTTTCGTCAACGATCTTCTTAATCATCTTGCCGCCAGGTCCGATAACCTTAGCAATCTTATCAGGATCTACATGGATAGTAGTAATCTTCGGAGCATACTTGGACAGCTCTTTGCGCGGTTCGCTGATGCATTCCATCATTTTGCCCATGATGAACTCACGGCCACGTTTAGCCTGTGCCAAAGCCTGAGTGAAGATATCCTTGTTGATACCGTCAATCTTAATATCCATCTGGATAGCAGTAATACCCTTTTCGGTACCTGCAACCTTGAAGTCCATATCGCCCAGAGCATCCTCCAGACCTTGGATATCAGTCAGAATAGTGAAGTATTCGCCATCCTTAACAAGGCCCATAGCAACGCCGGCAACAGGAGCCTTAATAGGAACGCCTGCATCCATCAGGGACAGAGTGCTTGCGCAAACAGAGCCCATGGAGGAGGAACCGTTGGATTCCAGAACCTCGGATACCAGACGGATTGCATACGGGAACTCCTCTTCGGAAGGAATAACCGGACGCAAAGCACGCTCAGCCAGAGCACCATGACCGATTTCACGACGGCCGGGGCTACGCAACGGTTTGGTTTCGCCTACGCTGTACGGCGGGAAGTTGTAGTGATGGATATAACGCTTGGTTTCCTCAGCGCCAAGACCATCAAGAATCTGTGCTTCACGCAGCGGAGCCAGAGCCAGAACGTTCAAAATCTGAGTCTGACCACGGGTGAACAGAGAGCTGCCATGCGGACGAGCCAGCAGGCCAACCTCGCAGCTTACCGGACGTACTTCGTCTAATTGACGGCCGTCAGGACGAATCTTATCTACAGAGATAGTGCGGCGAACGATTTTCTTAACCAACTTTTGGGTGATGTAAGCAACGTCTTTAGCATTATCAGGATATTTCTCCAGGAATACTTCAGCGATTTCAGCTTTAACCTTAGCAACGTTTTCTTCGCGCTCCAGCTTGTTAGCATCCATCAGAGCATCTTTGAGTTTTTGAGCACCGTATTCTTCGATTTCCGCAGCCATTTCTTCAGGCGGAGCGTAGAACGGAACTTCCATTTTCTCTTTGCCGATTTCAGCAACGATTTTCTCCTGGAACTCAACGAGTTGTTTGATTACGCCATGACCGAACCAGATAGCATCCAGCATGGTTTCTTCGGAAACTTCGTTAGCACCTGCTTCTACCATCAGGATAGCGTCTTTGGTGCCGGCAACAGCCAAGTTCAGTTGGCTGATTTTAGCCTGTTCAACAGTCGGGTTGATGATGAATTCACCATCAATCAGGCCTACGCGCACACCGGCGATAGGACCTTCGAACGGAATATCGGAAATAGACAAAGCGCAGGATGCACCGATCATAGCGGGCATATCCGGAGCATTGTCGGGATCAACGGAAACAGCGGTAGCAACAATTTGTACATCGTTGTGGTAGCCTTCCGGGAACATCGGGCGAATCGGACGGTCAATCAGACGGCTGGTCAGGATAGCCTGCTCAGACGGACGGCCTTCGCGTTTAATAAAGCCACCGGGGATTTTACCTACGGCGTACATTTTTTCTTCAAAATCAACAGTCAAAGGGAAGAAGTCTACACCCTCACGCGGGGTCTTGGTGCCGGTAACGGCAACTACTACGGCGGTATCGCCATAACGAACTAATACAGCGCCATTAGCTTGTTTTGCAATCTTGCCGGCTTCAATAGTAAGAGTTCTGCCGCCAAGATCCATGCTGTAACTATGCATATCTTATGCCTCCTATTCTTTTCACACATTGTGTACCTGCATATTATTCGCCGTCAATCAGAAAAATCCTCTATATTTTTACGGCTTTTTAAAATTTTTTTGAAAAAAATTCTACAACAGACGAAAACAGCCGGCAGCTCTGCCCAAGGCAACACTGCCGGCCGTCAGAAATACATTTTTAGGCCATTAAAAGCCCATAAAAAGACGCATAATAAACAAAACTATTGCGCCGACAGCGGCAAAGACAATAAACGTCGGCAGCAAAAAGAAGATAACTGCCACAATGCCGCACAAAATCAGAAAAGTAATCAGAATGCCGCTGCCGCAGCCAAAGGTATGTACCTTGATATTCGGCGGCACCTGCTGCTGTCTTTCATTGTAAGCATCAGCACCGCTGTCATATACAGCGCCTTCCCTGGCACTTTTGTTTTCCTCTGTGCCTGCGCTCTCGTCTATCGTCACGCCCTCAAAGGTATCACGCTCCTCCGGACTGAGCACCTGCGCATCAATCTTGAACTGATAATGGCAGTACGGACATTCCACTGTGCCGGGAGCAACCTCGTGGCCGCAAAAATCACACTTCATATTCTGGTGCCTCCTCTCACTGCAGCAGCATCAGCAGCAAACCCTCTTCGTTAACATAACGCGGGTCGTGTGCCTCCAGCTGCAAGGTTTCATTTATCATATCTATCATCTGCTTCAGCTTTGCATGGTCGGTAGCACGGCACATAGCAAAAACCTGCTTTTCCGTAAAGGTATAAACATCATTCAGCTTAACAAAGCAGTACATAACCGCTGCCGTCCAATGCTCAAAATCAGCGTCTGTATTATCAGGCAAAGCATTGCCACGAAGCATAAAATCGCTCCACATGGTACGCATCAGCTGTATATCATAGGCAGAAAAAAGGCCTGTTCCTCTAAGAGATTCCAGCATTGCCGAGGTCTTGTCCTTAAGCAGCGCCGCAGGCTGATAATCACTTATCTGCGTACTGAAATTAAAGCCCTCCATACGCACATAGATTGCATACAAAACAGAAACATGGCGTACGAACATCGGATTACGGTTGATGAACTCCTCCCAGCTCATCTCGCCGCTTTGGCGCACGGCAAACCAGTCTTTCGCCGCACTGACAACCTCGAAAAAGCGCTTACGCGAGGTCTGCGACATCACCAGTCCGCGCAGGAAGTTCATCACCATAGTATTTTCATAAAAAATATGGCCCATGAAAATATAGCCTTCTGTGTCAATATTATCATCTACCGGCAGCATCAGCGTATATTTTTCATTGGTGAAAATATTTCTGCAGACATACATTCCCTCCTCCGTGCGTCTTTGCACATCAAAGAGAACCAGCTTTGCCTTAATCAGCTCATTCAAAATATCAACGGAGGTATCCATCTCGGAAGCATCACGGCAAATTACATCACGGTAATGCTGCAGCGGCGTTTTGTCATCTTCAAGCAGGCGATAGTCAAAAAGAAAATAATCCCAGAAGGTCTGTGAATATTCCTCCGTGCCCGGCTTTTCCTGAACAGTACCGTTCTGGAAAATACCGCCGAAGAGGAAATCTGCCCGCTCCAAATCGCGACGGAACTGCTTCTGCGTATAGTAGCTTTGCACATCATCCAGCAGATTCTGCATTCTCTCGCCGATGTTCAAGTACACCTTCGTCGGCAAATCCGGTGTAGAATACAGATTGTAACGGTCATGCCCAAGCAAAAAGCTGCCATCCTTGCCGACAATCTGCAGTTTTCCGTCAGCCAGCAGCTTTGCTTTGGCTTCGGCAGGCGCGTTATCACGGGTAATAATGCGTTTCTTTTTCATATATGCATAAAACTCCTGCATAACATCCAGGAAATGTGCAATGTTGCTCTCCGTTGCCGGGAAGCCGGAAACATTGCGGCAGCACCAGCCTACGCAGTCAATAAAATCCTCACGCGACATATCACCGAGAAAGTTCTCGGAATTGCCAAGGTAAATACAAAGAATCGTAATATAATCCCAAATCTTGACCAGCTCGCCGTCTTTGGCTCCCTGCCATGTTTTATAGCGCAGGAAATCTTCAGCACAGGCTTGCTGCAATACCGAATTCCATTCTTCATCCTGTGTATAAAATTCTTCTATCAAATCGAAAACATTAGTCATTTTTTCTCCATTCTCTGACGTATTATGGAGATATTATACCACACTTTTGTGGCTAATTTATGTTTTTTTGCGTCAGCTGTGCCGCCAGATAGATATCCTGCAGCGGCACCCCCTGCTCCTGCGCCAGTTTGGCAGCGCTGTCATATTCCACATAACAGCGTTCGCCGCTGTCCAGCAGGCAGCGCTTCACCGCTACATCACCGTAAGCAGTGTGCACCACATCCCTGCGGCGTGGCAGCACAGTGCGTTCCATGCGCGCACGACGGATACCAATGGTTGTCGTTTCCGCAAAAATCAGCGCTTCCAGCTTCGCTCTGTCCTCTTCGCGGCAGATAACAGTAAGTTCCCACGCCGGACGGCTCTTCTTCATAACCACCGGCTGATAATGAGCATCCAACGCGCCTGCCGCCAGCAGGCGCTCCAGCGTGTAACCTAAAAGCTCGCCGCTGCAGTCATCAATATCAGACTGCAATTGGCAGATGCAATCTGTCTGCAAAGCGTTACTGTTTACAGAGTTTTTTTTTGCGCATTATCCTCAATCATCAGCGCACGCAAAATGCTGGGGCGCTCATACTGACGCTTGCCTGCTCCCAGACCGATGCCCAGAATCTTAAAGCTCTGCGGCAACTCGTCCGTAGTCATCAGCGCAGCAGCGGCAGCAGCACCAGTCGGAGTTACAAACTCACCCTGTACCGGCAGGAAGCGTACATTAAAGCCAAAGCGCTGCATAATATTGGCCGTTGCAGGAACAGGCACCGGCAGCACGCCATGCTGACAGCGGACAGTACCGCGGCCCTCACACAGCTCCGGCACAATTACGTTTTCAACGCCTAGGCTATCGGCACACACAGCAATCGCCACAATATCAACGATGGAATCAATCGCGCCAACCTCATGGAAATGCACTGCATTCTTCTCCACAGCATGCGCCTTTGCCTCAGCATCCGCAATAATATCAAAAATCTTCAGCGCCAATTCCTTGGCTGCAGCACTCATATCCGTAGCATCAATAATCGCAATAACCTCCTGCAGACCGCGGTGCTCATGGTGATGATGATGCTCATGCGGCACATGGCTGTGCTCATGTTCATGCTCATGATGATGTTCGCGTTCGTGCTCATGCTCGTGGTCATGATGATGTTCGTGCTCATGGCTATACACTACAGCATCGCCGTTGCCATGCAAAAAGGCCATATCGTGGTCATGGTTAGCATGCTCCTCATCCAGAATAACGTCAAAATCACAGCAGTCAACGCCTGCCTTAGACACTCTGCTGATTTTATACTCAAAGCCCTTTGCAGGAATACTCTGCAGAGCCTTATCAAGCGCCTCTTTGTCCGCGCCCAGGTCCAAAAGTGCTGCTACCAGCATATCGCCGCTGATACCGGCATTACATTCCAAATATAAGCTTTTCATAAATCTTCCTCCTAATTTGAAGTCTGCATACTTATAGCAGGCTAATGCTAAAATTCGCTATAAGTACAAATTAATCCTGCTTTAAAGTTTCATTCATGCTGCCTGTACGATAGCCCTGCAAATCAAGTGACACATAAGTAAAGCCTGCAGCCTTCAATCCTTTGTAAATCGTACTGCGCATCGGCTCCGCCACCGCCTGCTCCAGCTGCTCGGGCAGCAGCTCAACGCGCGCCAAACTGCCATGCACACGCACACGGAACTGCTTAAAGCCCAGCTCCCACAAAAGCTGCTCCGCCTTATCCACCGCTGCCAGCTTCTCCGCTGTAATACGCTCACCGTAAACAAAGCGCGAAGCAAGACAAGCAAATGATGGCTTATTCCAAGTCGGCAGCTGCAGCTTATGCGACAGCAGGCGGATTTCCGCCTTCGTCAGCTCTGCAGTGCGCAGTGGGCTCTGCACCTTCAGCTCCGCCAAAGCCCTCAGACCGGGGCGGTAATCACCCAAATCATCCATATTCGAGCCTTCGCAAAGCACAGCACTGTTTTCCTTTGCAATGCGCAAGAAATTACTGAACAGCGTTTTTTTGCAGATATAGCAGCGGTCCGGCGGATTTTCGGCAAACCCCGGCACCTGCAGCTCATCAAAATCAAAGTAAAGATGACGGATTCCCTGCTTCCGACAGAACTCCTCTGCCTCCGCTACATCGCGCTGCGGCACAACACCGGAACGCGCCGTCACCGCAAGCGCCTTATCGCCCAAAGTCAAATGAGCCGCCTGCAGCAAAAACGTCGAATCAACGCCACCGCTGAACGCAACCAGCACACTGCCCAAGCGCCGCAGCTCCTGCTGCAGCACAACAAGCTTGGCTTCCGCCTGCATTTCTAAATCTTTTGGCATATTGTTACCTCACTTGCACGCAAGCCTGTTAATCTGCGTCGCAATAATCCCCGCGCCATATCCATTATCAATATTTACAACCGAAACACAGTTAGCGCAGGAATTAATCATCGTCAGCAACGCACTCAGACCATGAAAACTCGCCCCATAGCCGACAGAAGTAGGCACCGCAATCACCGGATTACGCACAAGACCGCCGATAACGCTCGCCAGCGCACCCTCCATCCCTGCAGCCGTCACTACACAGTTCGCCTGCTGCAGCAAATCAACCTTATCCAAAAGACGGTGAATACCGCTCACGCCAACATCGTAAAGCCTCTCCACATGCGTCCCGAAAAACTCCGCCGTCTGCGCCGCCTCCTCCGCAACGGGAATATCGGCAGTACCCGCAGTACACACAACAACGCAGCCGCAGCGCTCCTTATCCGGGCGCTCCTGCTTCAGCGTCCGCGCCACCGGGTCATAAACAATATCAGGCAGCTGCCGCCGCACCAGCTCGTACTGCTCCGGCGTTGCCCGCGTGCCGAACACCTCACCCTCCTCCGCCAAAAGACGCTTATAAATCTCTGCCAAATACGCGTCAGGCTTACCGCTGCAATAAACAACCTCCGCAAAGCCCGTACGTTGCTCACGAGAAGTATCAAGACGCGCATAATTTAAATTCTCGTACGCCTTGCGATTAAAATAACTCTCCGCCTCAGCCACCGACAGCTTGCCGCTGCGCACCTGTTCAAGTACACTCCTGGAGTCCACTTTATACCTCCTTTTATGACAAAGACTTAGTCCGCTGTTCGGCAGACTAAGTCTTGCATATATAAATATTAAATTTTGGTTTTATTATAGCGAAAACATACCAGCAACGCAAGTATTCTCCGCATCAAGTTACACCAGGTTCTTCACAACCGCCAGCTCCATCTTGTCCGCAGGAATAACCTCGGAATGCAACACAGGCAGGTTCTCCAGCGCCAACATACGCGGCGGAATCTCCGCGCCGGTATCGGCATGCAGCTTTTGCAGCAACTCAAAAGGATTGCTGCCCTGCGGCTGAGCATCATCAAGCGCAGCCAGCACGCTGTCGGCAAATTTATACGGACTTGCGGTAGACAGAACAACGGTATAGGTTTCGTCACTGGTCAGGAAGCGATATTTTTCCATCGCACGCCAAGCAACAGCAGTATGCGTATCCATCAGATAATGGTAATCATTATAAATACGGCCGATAGCCTCCTTCGTTTCCAGCTCATCAACCCAGGCACCGAAGAATTGGCTTTGAATCTGCTTCAGATCATCGCTGTCAATCTCATAATGACCTTCGGTATTCAAACGCTTCATATAATCCGCTACGCGTGCAGCATCATGCTCCGTCACGCTGTAAAGCAGACGCTCCAGATTACTGGAAACAAGAATATCCATAGAAGGAGAAACAGTTTTAAAGAACTCACGGCGTCTGTCATAAACACCGGTATTTATAAAATCAGTCAGCACGTTATTGCTGTTGGATGCACACAGCAGTCTGTCAATCGGCAAGCCCATCAGCTTAGCATAATAGCCTGCCAGAATATCACCGAAATTGCCGGTAGGAACAACAAAATTAATCGGTTCACCGGCAGTAATCTTGCCTGCCTTCACAGCATCTACATAAGCGCTGAAGTAGTAAACAATCTGCGGCACCAGACGGCCCCAGTTAATAGAATTGGCAGAAGAGAAGGTATATCCCTTCTTCGCCAGCTCATCACTGAGCGCAGTATTGCCGAAAATTTCCTTCACACCGCGCTGAGCATCATCAAAGTTACCCTCAATACCGAAAACCTTAACATTTTTGCCTGCCTGGGTAATCATCTGCTGCTTCTGGATATCACTCACCCCCTCGCTGGGGTAGAAAACGATAATCTGCGTACCCGGAACATCAGCAAAGCCTTCCAAAGCAGCCTTGCCAGTATCACCGGAGGTAGCAACCAGAATAACAACCTTATTCGTTTCACCGGTCTTTTGCATCGAACGTGTCAAAAGATGCGGCAAAAGCTGCAGTGCCATATCCTTAAAAGCAGACGTCGGGCCATGCCACAGCTCCAGCACACCGGTGTTATCATTTACCTGTACCAAAGGCACAGGATTATCACCGAATTTTTCTGGCGCGTAGGCAGCATTTACACATTCGCGCAGCTCGTCCTCGCTGAAATCAGTAAGATACTGCAGCAGAACATCAACAGCACGCTCCGTATAAGGCTTGCGCTCCATCGCCTTTATATCAACCATACGCATCGCAGGAATATTCTGCGGTACAAACAATCCTCCATCCGCTGCCAAGCCACGTGTTATCGCGTGTGCAGCGGAAAACAAATCAGTTTTCCCTCTTGTACTAACATATAACATATATTCAACCTACTTTCTTCTTTAAATTTTGACGTCATACTGCCGTCAGCGTTAATAATACGCCTTCAGGCCAGCACAGTCGTATTTCTTTCAAACACAATTGTGCAAATAGGTTATCAAGATTATAATAGCATATTTTATAGGAAGGAACAAGAGTTACTCTGCAAAAATCAGCGGTGCCACCGTTGCAGCCGTAGCACGCTGCAAATCAGCAGGCGCTGCAATAATCTGCATACCGCGCTGACCGGCACTGATTGCAATCTCCGGCCAGTTATTGCTGGTTTCATCCATATATACAGGATAGTTCTTTTTAGCGCCCAAGGGTGAACAGCCGCCGCGAATATAGCCTGTCAGCGGCAATACCTCCTTCAGATGCACCAGCTCGGCACGCTTATTGCCGCTGGCTCTAGCCAACGCCTTTAAATCAAGCTCGCCGTCGCCGGGAATTACGGCAAACATAATGCCGTTCTTGTCACCGCGTACTACCAGTGTTTTGAATACCTGTGATGCAGGCATGCCAACCTCTGCGGCAACATGCACAGCATCCAGATGCTCCTCGTCTACCGGATATTCCATAATACGGTATTCTATCTTCAGCTCGTCCAGACGGCGGGCTGCATTAGTTTTTTTGTTATGTTTCATCAGGAAAAACCCCCTCTAAGCTAGAGAAATTACTTCATCTCTGTTATAATAGCACTATAGTAATGTAAAATGCAAATAAAATTGTGAGGACAATAAATTGAAGCTGAAAATTATCTGCGGACAGCTGGAAATCACTCCCGGCCGTCCTGATGTAAACTATAAGAAAATCATTGACGCTATTGAAAAAGCACGCAGCCTTGAGGCCGATATCCTGCTTCTGCCCGAAATGGCACTGCCGGGTTATCTTATCGGCGACATTTGGGAGCAGCAGACCTTTTTGGATGACTGCGCCTATTATGCCGAAAAAATCGTCACTGCCACCGAAAATATCTGCGTTATCTTCGGCAGCGTTGCCACCGAACCCGGCAAGCTTAACGAGGACGGACGCGTGCGCAAATACAACGCCGCCTTTGCCTGCCAAAACGGTAAGCTGCTCGGCGGTTATCAGGGACGCAGCTTCTTCATCAAGACATCGCTGCCCAACTACCGCGAATTTGATGACTGCCGTCATTTTTACAGCCTGCAGAAGCTCTGCGCCGAAGAAGGTGCAAGCGTCAGCGAAGCACTGCAGCCTTTGGAAATCGTCATCCGAGGCACCAGCCTGCGCATCGGCGTCATGCTGTGCGAGGATGGCTGGACGGAAAACTATCACCTTAACGTACCGCAAACGTTGGCAGACAACGGAGCACAGCTTTTATGCAACCTTTCCTGCTCCCCCTACACGTTGGGCAAAAACCGTAAGCGCAACCGCCTTTTCAGTGCGCAGGCACGCACCGCAGGCATTCCGCTCATCTACTGCAACAACGTCGGCATTCAGAACAACGGCAAGAACATCTTCACCTATGACGGCTGCACTTCCGCCTACAACGGTGACGGCAGTCTGGTAACCTCTGCGCCCATGTATGCCGATACCTTTTTGGAATTCACCTGGGATACAGAAGCAAACTGCATCATCCCCACCTGTCCGCCGGCAGAGCTGCCAAAGGAGCCGGAATCCGTGTATCGCGCTCTGCGCTACGGCACCGCCAAATTCTTGCAGCAATGCGGCATCAAGCGCATGACCGTCGGCCTTTCCGGCGGTATCGACAGCGCTGTAACCGCCGTCATGTATGCGGATATTTTGGGACCAGAAAACGTGCTGCTGCTCAATTTGCCTTCACGCTTCAACTCTGCCGCCACACGCAACAGTGCGCAGCAGCTGGCGCAGGCATTGGGCGCAAACTATGCCGTAATGCCCATCAGCGAAAGCTATGAGCTGACAGTCAAGCAGCTGAAAGAAACTCCTATCACCCATCTGGCAGACGGCACAAACTTCAACCTGCAGCTCAGCGGACTCATTAAGGAAAATATTCAAGCCCGTGACCGCGGCGCACGCGTCATCGCCGCTGCATCAGCAGCCTTCGGCGGCGCCTTCAGCTGCAACTCCAATAAAGCAGAGCTGGCCATTGGCTACGCCACCTTCTACGGCGATATCTGCGGTGCCATGGCCATGATTGGTGACCTTTGGAAGCATCAGGTATATGCTTTGGGACGCTATCTGAACGAAGTAATTTTCAAACGTGAGGTAATCCCCGAAGCTATCTTCAACATCCGCCCCAGCGCCGAGCTTTCGGATGCGCAGACAGTAGGCAACGGCGGCGATCCGCTTGTTTACGGCTATCATGATTACCTGCTGCGCGCCTTTATCGAAAACTGGCACAAGACTACACCGGCAGACATCCTGCGCTGGTACAAGGCAGGCACGCTGGCCGCAGAGCTTGGCTGTACGCAGGAAGCGATTAACGAAGCCTGCCCCGATGCTGTTGCACTGATTGCCGATTTGGAGCGCTGGTGGAAGCTGTTCGCCGGCTTTGCTGTTGCCAAACGCATTCAGGCACCGCCGATTTTGTCGCTCACCAAACGCGCCTTTGGCTATGACCATCGCGAAGCACAGCTTACGCCCTATTTCTCACGCGAATATTACGAGCTTAAGGAAGAACTGCTGAAATAAACAATCTTTCAGGCAGAAGGAAAATATGATTTCAAATATTTTTCTTCTGCTTTATGATTAACAAAGTATATATTTTCTCTTGACATCTGTTTAATTAAATAGTATAATACCTTTTGTATTCGGGGTGTAGCGCAGTTTGGTAGCGCACCTGCCTTGGGAGCAGGGTGTCGCAGGTTCGAATCCTGCCACTCCGACCATGCGGGTGTAGTTTAGTGGTAAAACCTCAGCCTTCCAAGCTGATGTTGTGGGTTCGATTCCCATCGCCCGCTCCAAGTTAATATGGTTCAGTAGCTCAGTTGGATAGAGCAACGGCCTTCTAAGCCGTGGGTCGGGGGTTCGAATCCCTCCTGGATCACCATGAAAGAAACCTCGCAACCATGCAGGTTGCGGGGTATTTTTGTGTGTAAAAAAAGCGTTTTTAAGTTGTTGATTTTTGCTGTTTTTTGCCCTGTTTTTAGCTATTTTTTAGGCGCGTTGGCCCCAGCGTTGGCCCCAAATATTTCCTTATCAGCATGACGTTTAGTGGTTGCTACTTTATTCCACATAGTTAAATTAAAGCTGCATTTTAGCATTGCTTGACATGTTCAAGCATTTTTGCTACATTAATCATTGACGGAAGAGTTCCGCATGTTAGCCATACTTTCTCGTCACTTTTCCAGACATAGCCTGCTCTGCACATAATACCGCCAGTACCTTTGCCCTGTTCGCCGTTAAACTTAACTTGAATGATGTTAGAGTTATCGCCTACGATTGATACTTCTGCGGTAGTCCCTTTAGGGAGAAGGAGAGATTATTGTGAGAGAATTTATTCACTACATATACCTTGTTTTAAAATTAATAGTCATTGTAATTTGTCTATACATCTTTGTCGCCTTAGCTTTTGTAGTTGTTGGCGGAACCATGATGGATATATTTTTGAAATAAATAGGCTTTAAAAAGAGGATAGTTTTAATATGTACCCCCAATTCTGGACATCTAGAGTTGGGGGTGTTTTTATGAAATACAGGTATAAGTACAAAAAGAAATGTGTCAAATTATACAGACAAGGCAAATGGCCTGAAACACCAGAGGGAGTAAGTGTATCTAGGTTTCATCATGCAGTTGTTGAATGGACACGATTGGAAAAAGCATGTGGGTCAAAAGTGCTGAAACACAAGAATAAGAACAAAGCGTGGTCAGCACCGTTCTCAACTTTTTCCAGTGCTTCGTAAACCTGTTTCATTTCCATTTTTCTGATACCTCCATATCATGGGCCTCCGCCCTGTATTGTGCCCTCTCCTGGGCATATAAAAAGCGTATCCTGTGAAATTCACAAAATGCGCTAAATATTAAATTATTCACTACATAGAGAAAGCCCACAGCATAGCTATGAGCTTTTAAAGCATTTCAATTTCGGCAATTTCATGCTTAGCAAATTCAATAAGTACATTACTTTCATTTCTAATAATAATGCTTTCCTCTTCATCCTCTTCAATGGTTGGAATATAGTCAATAACGCGACCTTCAATCGCACCACCATCTAAGCACAAAATTTTAATTTTTCTCCCAAAAGTTTCTTGTAATTTCATATCATTCAACCTTTCTAGGATAAATATGACTACCAGTTTTAGAATAAACTATAACCGCTGCTTTAGTCCTCGTTTCTTTACTATTTTCATTATCTACATGAGTACCTATAAATTTATCACTAACAACCCTTTCTGTATTTTTCCAATCATCATTGCTGTCAAAAACAGCCTCGCCAGTAGTACTCAACTCATCAACTAACCGTTGAGCCTCTGCTAAATCACCGTCCAAATAGCTTCTTCCGTCAATATAGCCTCTACTACCCATAATATGCCTGTTTTGCTTATCAGCATTAATGGTTTTAGAAATTTCGCCGAGCCTTAGCTTTTCTTTTATTATACCATTATCTTTATTAGCTTACAATTTCTCATCAGCGTGAAACTGCAACATAAGTTCAAATACTCTGCTCTCCTGCTCGCCTAATCCTTGCCATCTTCCCACGCCTTCAAGCCCTTACGCCCAAGCACCTGCGCCCTGCGTGACTCCGGCAAGCTATTCAGCCATTTGTCGCCAGCTGTACGCACTTGGTCGCGCTACTGCTGCATATCAACTTCGCCTTCAATGACTTCCACATACCGGCATAAGCAATATGGGTGTACCGGCAAAGGCGGCAGCGATTTTGTACTTGGGAGAAGCAACGGAATACTTGACTTCATGATTGTTTGATGATACAGTATCATTTATAGAAGCAGTATTACCACTACCGGTTTCGGACGTATACTGAGGGCTGATTTCATCAGCATGACGTTTAGTGGTTGCTGCTTCTTTTTTTGTTTAACATGGTCTTGATTACAAATCAGTAACACTCATTTCATATAATAAAACAACGCAGAATGTACTCATCTTCTCAGTACATTCTGCGTTTTACTTTACAGGCTCAAAAAGTTTTTTAAAATCGTCCGTCCCTGCGGCGTCATAATCGACTCCGGATGGAACTGCACACCATACACCGGCAGAGTTTTATGCTGCAGCGCCATAATCTCATCCTTCGCCGTTTTTGCCGTAACCTCCAGGCAATCCGGCAAGCTTTCCGGCTCCACAATCAGCGAATGATAGCGCGCTGCCTCAAAGCCATCCGGCATATCCTTAAAGATGGGGCTTGCAGCCTCCAGATACACCTTATCCGCCTTACCGTGCACAATCTCCGGCGCATGCACCACGTTGCCGCCAAATGCTTCACCAATCGCCTGATGCCCCAGGCAAACACCCAAAATCGGGAACTCACCGGCCATCTGGCGGATTACCTCCAGACAAATACCTGCCTGCTTGGGATTGCCCGGCCCCGGCGAAATAATAATATGATCCGGTTGCATAGCTCTGATATCCTCAATCGTCAGCTTATCATTGCGCACAACCTTGATATCAGGATTAATTTCGCCAATCAGCTGATACAGATTAAAAGTAAAGCTGTCGTAGTTGTCTATAATCAAAATCATTCCTTACTCCTCCTCTGCCGTCATACGCAGCGCTGTCATGCAGGCGCCGGCCTTATTCACGGTTTCCTGAAATTCATTGTCCAACACGGAATCCGCAACGATACCGCCGCCGGCCTGAATATAAACTCTGTCATTCTTCTTAACCATAGTGCGGATAGTAATACAAATATCCATGTTGCCGCCAAAATCAAGATAGCCCATGCCACCGCCGTAAATACCGCGGCGCTCCGGCTCCAGCTCGTCAATAATCTCGCAGGCGCGAATCTTCGGCGCTCCGCTCAGCGTGCCTGCCGGGAATACTGCTCGCAACGCGTCCAATGCGTCCTTATCGGCGCTCAGTTGGCCTGTAACCTTGCTCGTGATATGCATAACGTGCGAAAAACGCTTAATCGCCTTGTAATCGCTCACCTTAACGCTGCCAAAGTCGCAGACACGGCCCACATCGTTGCGCCCCAAATCCACCAGCATATTATGCTCCGCGATTTCCTTTGCATCTGCCAAAAGCTCCTGCTCCAGCGCCAAGTCCTCCTCACTCGTACGTCCGCGACGGCGTGTGCCGGCAATCGGCATGCTGATGACCTTTTTGCCTACAACCTTCACCAACGTTTCCGGCGAGCTGCCGGCGATTTCCATATCGTCATTATGTAAAAACACCATGTACTGCGACGGATTCGTTGTCCGCAAATAGCGGTAAGCGCTGAAGAGGCTCTGGTCATAGGTTGCGCTAAATTTTTGCGCGTAAACAATCTGAAAGGCATCGCCGTTTTTGATATATTCCTTGCAGCGGAGCACATTTTTATTATACTGCTCACGGCTCTGGTTACTGGTGAACTCGCCCAGCTTAGCCTTTACAGGCTTCTTCGGCTGCACAGGCTGCAGCAGCATTTCCTCCATCGCCGCAATTTCACGCTCTGCTTTAGCGTAGTTGATAGCAGCATTATCCGTTTTGACATTCACAATCAGGAAAATCTTCTGCTTGAGATGATCAAAGGCAATCAGCTTATCAAACAGCATCAAATCGACATCGGCAAATTCCGCCTTGCGTTCTTTATTTACCCGCATATCCGGCTCGCAGTAACGCATAAAATCAAAGCCGAAGGTGCCAACAAGGCCACCGGTAAAATTAGGCAGGCCTTCAATCTGCGGTGCCTTGTATTCCTCCAGAATATGGCGGATGCAGCCCAAGGGATCGTTTTCCTGATACTTCACGGCAGCACCGCTGATGATTTCCGCATTACCGTCGGTTATTTTCAAACACAGCACAGGATCATAGCCTACAAAGGAATAACGCGCCCAGTGCTCACCGCCCTCAATGCTTTCCAAAAGGAAGTAGTTGCGGCTGCTGCGTCTTACATTGTCCAAAAACGCCAGCGGCGTCAGCATATCCGCCAGGCATTCCTTAGCTACAGGCACAGCCTTGTAGTCCTTTGCATACTGCATGACCTGCTCCAAAGATAAATTCAACATTTTGTCACCTCATCTGCTTATTTTCACCCGTGTCAACAAAAAAGCCTGTCCTCGTACTGCTCACTTTGAGCAATATCAAGGACAGGCTATAAATTCTTATACCTGCGGTACCACCTTGCTTCGCCGTACATCGGCGCTCTCTCGCAGAATGCTGACACATTCCTCACCCTTAACGCCGGTGTAGCGTTGCCGAATACTCTCGCCTAAGCGATTTGACAGCACCCTCAACGGTCCATTTATCAGCCTGCATCTCTATCCGGCTCCCACCTGCCCGAACTCTCTGTAAGCGCATCTGCTGACTTGATCTCCGTCTCAACGGTTTGTGGTCTTTTTTTGAAGTTGTGCCTAGTGTAACACTCTGCATTAATAGTGTCAAGAAAATATTACACTTTGCGTACTTCCGATTATTTTGCAGTAAATAATGTAAAGCAGGTTACAGTTTCAAACTAACTGCGCAACAGCAAGCAAGGCAAAGTTTACGCAAGTTTTTCTTATCCATGAGAAAAACTCAGTAAAAATCCAAAGTTTTTCTTTTGTAAACGAAAAACTTCTGAATTTCAAGTACTATTTCTTCTACAGGCGAAAAACTTGGGAGTTAAAAATTTCTTTATACAAACGAAAAAAGGCGGTGCACTCACACCGCCCCAAGGTTTCAGGTTAATTTTACTATTTCATACACGCATCACGTGGCAGTCCCAGCTGCTCGCAGATGTCGCCCCATTTTTGCTGACGTGTTTTCATCGCCAGAAGCTCCTCCACGCTCTTGTCGCAGTGGCGCGCCAAGAACATTGCGCGCTTCACCTGATGCGAAGCATAGCCCATGCGCATGTATTTATCCACCAGCTTTTTATCCAAGCCGAACAAACGGTGAATGCGGTCAACCTTGTACTCATGCTCGGCACGCGCCAGCTTTTCCGGCGTCAGCCCCAGCAGATAATCAACGCGCGTCCACACGTATTTATCGCGCAGCTGCGCCACCTCCTTCACCGGCTTTTTCGCTGCATAGGCATGCAGGCAGAGCTTTTTCAGCTCCATGTAGCTGATGCCGCTGTCAAAAAGCTCGCCAAGCTCCTCCTTGTCGAAAAGGAAGCTGTCATGCAGGCCGTTCACTGCCTTTTCCTTATCCATGGGCTTCTTGCCTGCAGCGCTGGCAGTTGCTCCGCCAACGACGAAAAGACCGCAAAGCATCAGGCAGATTAAAAGTGTTATCTTTTTCATTTTGCACCCCTTTGCGAATATTTAATTATCAAATGAGCATTTTTTTTGATTCTTGCTAAAATTTTCTCCTGTTCATCTTTTGTATAGCCAATTACATCTTTGATTTCGTATTTCGGTAAAACGCATAAAAGGCTGTGAAATCCATCTTCTGCATCAGGTGTTTCCACGTATACTAAAACAGTACCGTCCGCTTTCATTTCCGAATGCGTATATTCAGTTCCATCATTTAATGTCAAATATGGATAAATCATATAAAGCACTATCCTTTCATACGTATTATAGCATATCT
>ULWK01040362.1_pt1 | contig 19517 bp, 18 predicted proteins | sample 1960281 | NCBI WGS metagenome assembly ULWK01 (sample SAMEA4835810, study PRJEB28245) | human gut metagenome | biome: gut microbiome; material: fecal sample | place: Denmark | collected 2008 | reverse complement strand
GAGCTGTTAAGCTGATATATTGCGTAAGGGAAACATGGACACCTTATGTAAAATATAAATTTTTATGTGGGAGTGATTATATTTTATGAAGAAAAGACAGGTTGCTTTGGCTGCGGCCATCTGCACGGCATTGACAAGTGTAGGCTTTGTCGGTAATGCCTTTGCTGCAGAAAAAAACGATGATGATTTAATGTCATTCAATCTTGCCGAGATTGTTGTACACGGTCAGCGTTACATTGCCGGTGAATTTGTTCGTGCAACATCTAATGTAGGTATTTTAGGTGAGCAGGATGCAATGAAGAGCCCTATCAGCACAACTACCATTTCTGAAAAGGCTGTTGGTTCTTTCTTGTCCTCTACCGAAGGCTTGAGCAAGACTCTGAGCCTTGTTCCTTCTGTTGTAAAAACCTATGATGCAGCGGTAGACTGCGTTTCTATCAGAGGCTTTGCTGATGATGGTCGTGGCTTTGTTATCAATGGCATTCCCGGTATGCAGGCTATGACTCGTCAATCCAGTAATTACATTGAATCTGTTGATGTTATCGAAGGACCTGCAACCGGTATTAACGGTTCCGGTATGGCTAACCGTTCCGGCGGTACTATCAGCATTAACAGTAAAAAGGCTTTAATGGATGAGGATACACGTAAGGTTGGCATTAAATATCATTCTAAAGGTGCGCATGAGGAATATATCGATTTTGGCACTCGCTTAGGCGAAGATAAAAGCTATGGCGTGCGTATTAATGCCAGCAATACTAATGGCGAGCGTTCTATTGAGAATTGGAACCTGAAGCAGAAAAATATTTATATCAACCTGGATCAGGAAACAACAAACAGCAAGACTAATTTTATGTTTGGCTATACCGATACTGACAGCTCCGGCAGACCTTATGGTTTAACTGTTAGCAGTAAGTTTGAAGGAAACGCTTTACCGAGTGCTCCTGATGGAAAACTCAATGTAAATCCGACCTGGCGTCGTGATAAAAACACCAACCTCGTTATGACCTTAAACCATGAGCAGAAGATTAATGACCATTTGAAGGCTTTCTTGAATGCAGGTCATTTTAAGCAGGATTGGTTTTATTATGTTGGCTTCGACAAAACATTATTAAATGAAGCTGGTGATTTTTCAGCGGTATCTGATAACTACTCTCTGCTGGAGAAACGTGATTATGCACAAATCGGTTTGAAGGGTGATTTTAGAACCGGTGATCTGAAGCACGAATGGGTAGCAGGTGTTGACAGAATGTGGCACTATTATGGTGGTGCTAAAAACTATGAAGAAGAGTCCGGTTGGACTGGTAATATTTATCATCCAAATCCCGGCAGCTATGCTCCGCCGACCTTTGCTCAATCCGATGCTTACTACGGAACTCATGCACGCATCAGCGGCTGGTCTGTGATGGATTCTATTACCACTGGTAATGAGAAACTGAATATCCTGGTTGGACTGAACGGTAAGTCTATCGCTAAGGATTCCTATAGACCTGATGGTTCTCACAATAAACAAACCGGCGATTATTATGACGTATCTCCGAGCTTTGGCATTAACTACACTTTTAATCCGCGTTTAGCTGTTTATGCAAACCATACGGAAGAGTTTGTTGAAGGCGGTATTGTCGGCTCCAAATATCAGAATCAAGGTACTACTTTAGACCCATATAAAACTAAGCAAAACGAAATTGGTGTGAAGTTCAAAACCGGTGATTTCTTCCATAAGGTAAGCTATTTTGATATCAAGAAGGCTAATGCTGTAGATGTTACCAAACCCGGCTTCACCAAACCTTTCCTGCTTGCTGACGGCGAAGCTAGACACAAGGGCTTTGAATACACTGCAACCGGTACTCTGGCAGAAAAATGGAACCTGATTGGCGGCTTTATGCACTTGAATGCTAAACAAAAAACTACCAGTGCAGCTACCAATGGCAAGCGTCCGAACGGCGTACCTGAATGGAGCGCAAATTTGGGCGTAGAATATAAGGCTAACGATGATTTCTCCGTATTAATGCGTGGTAACTATGTTGGTTCTTCCTTTGTTCGTAACGAACAATACGGTGTTCCCAGCTACTTCACCCTGGATGCAGGCGTAAATTATAAAACTTCTCTTAACAGCACACCGGTAACCTTAAGAGCAATGTGCTACAATGTTACTGATAAAAAGTATTGGGCACCTAGCGGCAATACGCTGCATTTCGGTGGTCCTAGAACATTTATGCTCTCCGCTGAATTTGATATCTAATTAAATTCAGTTCATATACTCAAACATCTCAAACATCTCATACATCAGCAAAAAAATTTACCTGGTACGCTCATTAATTTTTTTAATGGGCGTACTTTGGTATCTTTTTATAACATTCTACAATATTAAGGAATTTTAAGATGCTTAACTTTTTTAAAGAAACATAAGGCATATACGTAAGTGTTTTTTTGTTGCTGGTATTAATAGCGGTTATGTTTTTGGCACTTGCTGTCGGTACGGTGAAAATACCCATGGAGCAGATTTATGTGGCGGTCATCAGCCAGCTGCAGAGCGGCACTTCACTTGATGGTGCGCTCAAAGGCTCTGTGCATGATATTGTCTGGTAGCTGCGCCTGCCGCGAATCGTTTTGGCTGCAGCAGTCGGCGCAGGATTGGCAAGCAGCGGTGTCATTATGCAGGCCATTGTTAAAAACCCCTTTTGGAAATAATGGATATCGTAAAAAGCTTAAATGCTACCGTAGTAGCAGCCATTCATGATTTGAATATCGCTGCTATGTACTGCGACAGGCTGATAGCTATCAGGAACGGTCTGGTAGTAGGCGTGGGGACACCGCAGGAATTATTGACAGAAGAATTTATTTATGATATGTATAGTGTGCACAGTAAAGTTACTTACGATGCAGAGTCAGGACGCATAAATATTATTTATCTGCCGAAGCATTGGAGGGAATAAATTGAAGAAAATTGTTATACTACGCTGCCTGCGCTCAGAAGAAAATTGTACCGGAGCGGCATGCTTTCAGGTATTTAATAGTCGTATCGCGCAGTTTGCGCGTTATGGTGACGAAGAACTCCAACTAGTGGCGTTTATGGCCTGCAATGGATGCCGTAAGCTTACATTGGGAGATAGCAGCGGGTTAGAGGAAAAGATTGAAAGAATTTTAAGTATCAAGCCTGATGTCATTCATGTTGGTATTTGCTGCAAGACGCGTACAGATGATAACGAATATTGTCCGGAAGCTTTGAGGCTGGTTGATATTTTTCGTAATCATGGTATAGAAATCGTTTGGGGAACACATAGCGGTGCTACCAGGCATCCAAGGAAGTTTACTTATGAATAAACGATTTATCTTGGCTTCCATTGCTATAGTATTGTGTATTTGTGCATTCATATATTTTACGCAGACGCAGGCGTTTAACGCTAACCGTCCAGTTGGGCACGCTCAATCTGCCTATGGCGTAAGAGCTGTAAAAAATGTTAGAGTGCAGAATTATAATGCCTTGGGTGAAAATATTTCTTATTATGACAAGGTGCCGCAAAGGGTTATTGCTGTAGGTGAACAGATTAATGAAACCTTGGTAGCCTTGGGCGTGGAGCAGAATGTTATCTGTCCGGTGCGTTATGGTAATCCCTTCTATAAGCCTGAACCACAGTATGCAACAGGATATAACAAAATTAAGTTTCAGGACAATGTTGTTTTGAATATGGAGAATGTTTTATCTATGCAGCCTGACCTGATTATTTCCGGCCAGGTGCTTTATGCGGATAAGGCGCTCAAAAGCACTGATTTTTGGAATAAGCGTGGTATTCATACCTATGTCTCGACCAATGCCAATTCTCCTACCTCACATAATAAAAAGGAGACCTTAGAGCAGGAATGTGATTTTATTTTGGGCTTGGGCACAATTTTTGACAAGGAAAACGAAGCAAAGAAAATTGTTGCCGATATGCAGCAGGATATCGCTGTTGTCAAAGAAAAAACGCGAAATATGCCAAAGCCTAAGGTTATGATTATCGAAATGCTGGGCAAGAACATTGTTGCCTATGATTCGACCAAGCTGGCAGGCGATATTTGTGTTAAATTAGGTGCTGATGTCCCCAGCTTTTCTTCAGGAACGATAGGCTTGGAAACTATTATCGAAGAGAATCCTGACGTGCTTTTTGTTGTGAAGAGTGGCGGTAATCCTGAGGAGGCAGCGGATTTTTTCCGTCAGCATCCGGGACTGCAATCACTTAAGGTTGTTCGTGAAGGCAGGGTATATGGTATATCCTTGAATTATACGTATAACAGTGCTATCAAAACAGGCGAAGGTATTAAAAAATTTGCTCATGGTATGTATCCGGAGCTGTTCTGAAAGATGAAACCGTACAACCCCTTGCTACACAAGGCTTTGGGGCTGTACGGTTTTTGCATGTGTACGGTATTGAGCTGGCGAATTTTAAAATATCATCATGAAATTGTAGTCGACACTTCAAAATATCCTCATGAAATTGTAACGAACCCATAAAAATAGGCTCATTTTTTTGTTGAAGGAGTATTGCGCAGCTTTGGCAGGTAGGCCTGCCTAAACTTGCCAAAAGCTTGTGTTTGTGCTATTATAAATATAGAAAAGGTGCTTCCGATAGATGGTTGCCCTTAAAACTTTTAGTTATGAAAAATAACCGTCAGTTTGCGAGGCTGGGCGGTTATTTTTTTGCGTTTTTATTGATTTCTATACCTAGTTTAATGCAGGCTATGCATAAGCTTATTAAAGCAATAACTTCGAGTATATCCATCAGTAACACCTCCCTCTTGCGGGATTTTCAGTGAAACTGAATTTATCGCGTCAGAGGGCAACCGCCTACCGTTATGGAAGCACCATAAAAATATTTTAACATATATAAAGAAAACTTATAACGAACAAGCTGTGAAAGTTTGGCGCTGTGCGCTTTTTGCTCTCTTGAATTACAGTGCTGATTGCGTTACAATAAAAGCAAAGGGAGGCGGTAAAGATGGCTAAATTTTGTACTAATTGCGGGAGTGAGTTGAATCCTGGCGCTAAGTTTTGCGTGAACTGCGGCCAGAAGGTGGAGCAGGAGCAAAATCCACAGGCGGGAGCTGGAGCTGCTGCTGTTACCGGTGCTGCCAGCAGTGCTGATATAAGCTATAAAAAGAGTATTAATGACAGTCCTGAGCAAGAATGTTTTGGTGCTGCCGATGCTCAAGCAAACGTAAATACTGACGCTAATGCTGATGGCAATCCTAAGGTTAATCCTGATCCTGATGAATTTAAGCATACCAATGCTGCCGGTGAAGCTGACACCGATGCGTATAGCGCTCAGGTAGCACCCAAAGCAGGCAAGAGGTTTTTGAACCTTGGCGAGGGCCTGAACCTGCTGTTTAAGGACAGCAGTGCGGACAAGGAAGCAGTTTTCAAGGAGCTGTTCTTTACGTCTAAAGGTCGCTTGAACCGTAAGTCTTATATTTACAGAAGCATTTTCCTGTCATTAGTACTGAGTGTTATACAGGTTGTTTTGACATTTGCGGCTAATACCATAGGTGCTCTTGAGCTTTTGTTTGCAGTTCTGCTTTTAGTATCAGGTCTATTTGGTTTTGTAGCCAGTATTATGATGCTTGCACGTCGTCTGCATGACCTGGATAAAAGCGGTTGGTGGATGCTGCTTTTGTGCGTACCGCTGGTTAACATTTTGTTTTACATCTATATTTTATTCTTCAAGGGAACCGAAGGACCTAACCAATATGGCGAGGATCCCTTGCAGTCGTAGTACTGCCTTGGCAGCTGAAAGCTGCTATATATAATATGTAAGTATTTCGCTTAGCAAAATAGTCGCTCGTTCTTGTGACGCAGCGGCTATTTTTGTGCTTTTCGCAAGACGCAGTGCGCAAAACTATGTTATAATAAACTGTTAGCTAATTATTAATGGAGGCGTAAGCACAATGAATTATACAGAAAGCCTGGCATATTTAGACAGCCTGGGCAAATTTGGCATTAAGCTCGGTATGGAGCGTATTGAAGGACTTTTGCGGGAGCTGGGAAACCCGGAGCAAAAGATTAAAACAGTGCATGTAACTGGCACTAACGGTAAAGGCTCTGTTACCAGCATGATTACGAATATTCTGCTGGCAGCAAACCTGAAGGTGGGCAAGTTTACTTCACCGCATCTGGTGAAGTATAACGAGCGCATTAACCTCAACGGCAAGGATATCAGCGACGAGGATTTTGCTACGGCGATTACTGCGGTAAAGGTTGCTGCCGACAGCGTTGTCAAAAAGGGCGTGTGCGAGCAGCCGACGCAGTTTGAGATTCTGACTGCTGCAGCATTTTTATATTTTTATCTGCAGAAGGTTGATTATGCTGTTATTGAGGTAGGCATGGGCGGCCTGTGGGATTCCACCAACGTAATTACGCCGGTGGTCAGCGTTATTACCAATGTTGCGCTGGACCATACTGATCGCTGCGGCAAAACTTTGGAGCGCATTGCTATGCAGAAGGCAGGCATTATCAAGGAGAAGGTGCCTCTGGTTACCGCTGCCGAAGGCAATGAAGCTCTTGGTCCTATTGTAAGCCTGGCTATGTTTAAGGAAGCACCGGTTTATCTTTACGGCAAGGCTTTTCACGGCACGGAGGTAAAAAGCTCGATGGAGGGCCAGACCTTTACGCTGCATGCAGGTGATTTTTATCATTCCGATTATGAAATCAAGCTGCCGGGCGAGCACCAGATTAAGAATACCAGCGTAGCGATTGTTGCTGCCAAGCTGGTGAGCAAGCAGGATGACCGCATTAACGAGCTGGCGCTGCATGTGGGCGTGGCCAATACCGTTTGGCCGGGACGTTTGGAGCGTATTCATAAGGATCCGGATGTTATTCTGGACGGTGCGCACAATCCTGACGGTGCCAAGGCTCTGCGTAATGCTTTGGATAAATACTATCCCGGCAAGCAGGTGCAGTTTATCTTTGGCATGATGGGTGACAAGGATATGAGCGGTGTTATCAAAACGCTGATTAAGCAGGATGATGTTGTTTACACCGTGCGTGCCGATGAGGGTGCGCGTGCTGCGGAGGCTGCGGATTTAGCGAAGCTGGTGGGCAGCAATGCTGTGGCGGAGGCTGATCTTGCTACGGCGTATGATGCTGCTATCCGCGGAGCAGGCACTGACGGTGTTGTGTGCGTTTGCGGCAGCCTGTATCTGGTGGGCGAGTTTAAGAAGATGCTGCTGGCGGATAAGCGTGGGATGAACTGAAGGAAAGCACAGCATTAATAGTTGTCGATTTCGTTAACAAGCATATGCGTCGCCATTAAATATCGCGTTGCAACGAAAAATTTTCCCGCAAATCGCTTATTTGGTTTTTATATTCCTAAGGAATTTACAGTAAGCGATTTACGGACGGCAATTTCGTGCGGATTCAGAACGAAACGTGCGGCGCCGATCTTGTTCGAAAGTAACATTTATGTTTGAGTTGCCTTGTTTCTATGAATCCAGGCACTCATTCCCTAAAATTTTTATGTTGCGCTGCGATATATTAATGGCTCGTTCACGAAATAGAATCTTTTGTTAGGGTGTATCATGACAAAACTGGCAAATTATCTCGAAAATAAAATATGGTATATGCTGCTGTTTACTGTGGCGGTTATTCCGCTGGAACAGGAATTTACCTCCTTCTGCGTAGCAATGACCTTTATCAGTGCTGTGATTGTAGGCCATGTTAAGGGACGTCCGCAGCAGGAGAATGTGCTGAAGCCGTGGCAGCAGGGAGCGTTTTATGCACTGCTGCTGATTGCGGTTGTTTCAGTATATTTTTCCCTGGACAGGTTTTTGTCCTTTTGGAATCTGGTATATGTTGTAGGCCAGTATGCGGCGCTGTTTTTTGTCCTGCTGCGCTACGGTCGCAGCAGTGAGCAGGACAGGGCAACTTTGACTGCTTGCGAGGCTGAGCCGCTGACGCAAAGCGAGGCCTGGAAAAATGCTGACGCTAAGCAAAAATTTGCGCTTGGGTGGCAGCGCTTCGGCACTTTGCCGCGTCCGCTGCAGCTCATGGGCGCCTTTTTAATCGTATCGCTGCTGGTGAGTGCCATCGGTATCGCGCAGAAGATTTTCGGCGTTACGGCTGAGGGCATCTGGGTGGACCCGGCGCAGTTCCCTGATTTGAAGGTGCGCGTTTTCTCTACGCTTGTTAACCCCAATATCCTGGCAGGCTATCTTGTGCTGGTTGTTGCTTACAGTACAGCCTTTTTCAATCAGACGAAGGCGTATAAAAAATGGCGTCTGGCGTTTCTTGTTACGGGACTTTTGGCAGCAGTCTGCCTGCTTTATACATATTCACGCGGTAACTGGGTGGCCTGCGCTGTGATGCTGCTGGCGTTCTGCGTGCTTTTCTGCCGCAAGGCTTTTATTCCTGTCCTTGGCGGCGGTGCGGCGGCTCTGGCGCTTGGTGGTCAGGCGGTGCTGCAGCGTCTGGAATCTATCCGCGGCGGTTACGGCGGCGATACATCTATTGCTTTGCGTATGGCATATTTGAAGAGTACCAAGTGGATTATTGAGGAATTCCCGTTTGGTGTAGGCTGGTATGGCTACCGTTTTGTATATCCTACATATAATTTTTATCTGGCGGACAAGAACGTTATCATGTACCACTGCCACAATATTTTCTTGAATATCTGGGCGGAGCTGGGTGCGCATGGTTTGCTGGCCTTTCTTGTTATCTGGTTCGGCATTTTTCTGCCTGCAGGCTGGAAGCTGGCATATCATGGACGCAGTTTGTGGCTGAAGGCTATGGGACGCGGTTATGTGCTGGCAACAGTAGGCATTATTATTGGCGGATTGACTGACCATGTTTATTTCAATACTCAGATGGGATTGTTATTTTGGACCTTGGGTGGTTTGACTTTGCTTTGTGCCGGAATAAATGAGCGTACGGATGAAGAATAGAAAATGGTAGATTTGATATTCAATTTCAATAAGAAAAATTTTAAGAATGCTACAAACAGCGATTAGAGATTAAAAGAAAAATGGATAAATTTTCAAAAAATACTAGACAAAAATAATGCAGTATAGTATAATTATGCACATAAAGAGCTGTTGATAAAAAGCTCCGGGAACGAAAATTTACTACGGCTATTTGTGATTTACAAAACTCAAATAGCCGTAAAAAATAGCGACAAATTTTGCGAATAAAAACAAAAATCAGAATAGAAAGAATTATGAATTTATACTGGGCTGATGAGTATAAATAGAGTGTTTTTACAATCAGGGAAAGGAGAGGAGCCTTAAAAGGCCTGAAAGAAGTAAGGTAAACAATTAATTTGATTAAGGAAGGGATGATGCAATGTATAAGTGCAGAGAAGCAAGCACTAAGGAAATCATTGCTTTTCAAAAAGAGTTTTGCGAGAGCTTGTCAGCAGCTATAGGAATGAATAAAAAACATCACGTTCAGGTAGAATCTTATGAGGAACTGCCGCCATGGTGTTTTGTTTATAATGCTGATGGCAGCGATCGCTTTCTGAAAGATGATATAATTATGCTTAAGGTGTGCGATTTGGAAAAGAGAGTTGTCTATTATCCGGTTTTTCCAGAAAAAAGAGGACTCAAGCTGCTACAATGCTGGGATATGGCAGTTCCACCGAAGCTGACTGCATTTGAACAGGAAGGTAAACAGGAAGGCAATGTACATCGTGCCAACCAAAGCTTGCGTAATCTTATCGCCTTTGCCCGTCTGTTTATGCTGTCGCAAAGCCGTTGGCATAAACCTATGGCCTACAGCTTCAATAATATTATTTCGCAATTATATCTCGTGCCGGAGGCAGACGTTGCTCCGGAAACGATTAAGCTTATAAATGATGTAATCGGCAAATATATCAGGGATGATTCCCAAGAGCATTATATTAAATGTAATAATTTACAGGATTTTATAGATTATATTCAAACTAAGTATTCTCTGGTGAAGTTTAAATCAGATGATTTTTCACTTTTAAGGAAAATACTGCATGACTATTATCCGGTAGAAAAAATATATTTTTAAACAGAAGCTCAGCGCAGAACACGGCACGCAGACAGTTCTGCGCTTTTATATTGCATGGATATCAATGCGGCAGCTTATGCCGAAGTTTGCCCTTTCTTACATATTAGTTACATATTTTCTTGCCTTGCTATGATATAATAATTACATTAATGTTTATTCTATGTGAGCGGCATAGAGGAGGAGCAGTTATGGCAGATAAATTTTTAGTAATAGATGGCAGCAGCTTAATACATAGAGCGTTTTTTGCTTTGCCGCCGCTGACTACGCGTCAGGGTATCCATACGGGAGCAGTGTACGGACTGTGCAACATGCTGCTGAAGCTTTTGGATGAGGTGAAGCCTCGTTATATGGCGGTTGCCTTTGATAAATCGCGCAAAACCTTCCGCAGCAAGCTGTATGCGGAGTATAAGGCGCAGCGTAAGCCTACTCCGAGCGAGCTGAGCGAGCAGTTTCCTTTGGCGATGAAGGTTTTGGAATGCATGGGAATACGCACGCTGGAGCTGGATGATTATGAGGCCGATGATATTATCGGTACCTTTGCTGTGCAGGCACCGCCGGAGGTTGAGGTTATCATTGTTACCGGTGACCGCGATGAGCTGCAGCTTATTGATAAGCGTACCAAGGTTTTTTATACCAAGCGCGGCATCAGCGATATTCAAGTTTTTGATGAGGCGGAATTTGCTGCCAATTACGAGGGCCTGCAGCCTAAGCAACTGATTGAGCTGAAGGGCCTGATGGGCGATACCTCGGATAATATTCCCGGCGTGCCTGGAGTAGGTCCTAAAACAGCGATGAAGTTGATCAAGGAATACGGCAATGTGGAAACGGTGCTGGAGAATATCGAGAAGGTTTCCGGCAAGTCGTTAAAGACGAAGCTGACGGACAATAAGGAATCTGCACTGCTGTCGAAGCAGCTGGCAACAATCTGCACGGAAGCACCGGTTGATACCGCTGTGCAGACCTACGAGCTGCAGCCGATGAAGGAGGAAGCACGTACACTGATGCAGGATTTGGAGTTCCGCAATATGTACGAGCGCTTTGCCGCGGTACTTGGCGGTGCGCAGGACAGCTTTGACCTTTTCGGTGAAGCTGTTGAGCAGGAAGGCTTGCTGCAGGTGGCAGTAAATACGCCGCAGCTGGCAGAGGAGCTCTTTGGCGCATTGGCTAAAGCAAAGCAGCCTGTTGCCGTGCATGCTCAGGTAGCAGGACAGCTGCCGGAGCTGTATTTCAGCAGTGCCGAAATTTTGGTTAATGATAAAATTTATGTGCTGGACGCGCAAAGCGGCTGTTGGGATAAATTTGACAGCTGGCTGGCAGACGCAGACAGCAAAAAGATAACGATAGACAGCAAGGAGCTTTATAAATGCTGCCTGTGCCGCAAGGTGAAGGTGCAGGGAATAGTTGATGATGTAGCTTTGGCAGGCTATGTTGCCGACCCCGGCCACAGCTCCTACAGTCTGGAGGATTTGAGTCGCCGCAATCTGCCGGGAGTACTGGCAACGCCGTGCGAAAATCTGCAACAGCTCGCATCTAAGCTGCGCGGACTGTTGGCTGAACAGCAGCAGCTCAAGCTGTATGAGGAATTTGAGCTGCCGTTGGCACCGGTGCTGGCGCAGATGGAGTTTGCCGGTATTACGCCGGACAAGGAGCTTTTGCTGCAGCTGAGCGAAGATATGGGGCACCGTATTGCAAAGCTGGAGGCTTTGGCACAGGAGCAGGCGGGCGAAGAGTTTAACCTGAAATCTCCCAAGCAGCTGGGCGTGATTTTATTTGAACGCTTGCAGCTGCCGGTAATCAAAAAGACGAAAACAGGCTATTCTACCGATGCCAAGGTATTGGAAGCACTGGAGGGTAAGCATCCGCTGATTGCTACCATTCTGGAGCATCGCAAGCTGGCGAAGCTGCAATCCACCTATCTGGAAGGTCTGCAGCCGTTGATTAATCCCAAAACGGGACGCATTCATACGCACTTTCAGCAGACTGTAACGGTAACAGGCCGTTTGTCCAGCACGGACCCCAACCTGCAGAACATTCCTGCACGCACGGAGGAGGGCAGACAGATTCGCCGTATTTTTGTTCCGGGAGCAGGCTATGATCTGCTGATGAGCTGTGATTATTCGCAGGTTGAGCTGCGTATTCTGGCCTGCATTGCGCAGGATGAGCTGCTGTTGGAGGCCTTCCGTCATGGTCAGGATATCCATGCCCGCACAGCTGCCGAGGTTTTCGGTGTGCCGCTTGAAGAAGTAACGCCCCAAATGCGCAGCCGTGCGAAGGCTGTTAACTTCGGCATTGTTTACGGTATCAGCGATTTTGGCCTGGCTAAGCAGCTGGATGTCGGCCGCAAGGAGGCAGCAGGCTATATTGACAGTTACTTTGAACGCTATACAGGTGTAAAAAAATATATGGAAGATATTGTAGCCAAGGCACGTGAGCAAGGCTATGTTAGCACGCTGATGGGACGCAGACGTTATCTGCCGGAAATCCGCAGCAGTAATTTTAATCTGCGCAGCTTTGCGGAGCGTACCGCTATCAACACCCCGATTCAGGGAACTGCCGCAGATATTATGAAGAAGGCTATGATTGCCGTGCAGCGCGAGCTGGATAAGGCGCAGTGCAAGAGCAGAATCCTGCTGCAGGTACACGATGAGCTGGTGCTGGAAGTTACTGAGGATGAGAAGGAGCAGGCAGCGCAGCTGGTGCGCACAGCCATGGAAGGTGCTGCGTCACTGGATATTCCGCTGCTGGCCGACGTTAATTGCGGTCGTGACTGGGCGGAAACAAAATAACGGATACTTTACGGAAAGAGGGGAAGAACTGTGCCGGAAATGCCTGAGGTGGAGCAGGTGCGCAAAACACTTGCGCCTCATATAGAAGGAAAGAAAATTTTAGCAGTAGAGATATATTTGGAGCGATTGATAAAATATCCTCAGCCTGATGCCTTTATCAAAGGACTGGTGGGCAAAACTATCAGCAGCGTAGGCCGACGCGGTAAATATCTGGTGCTGCACACAGCACCGAAGCAGCAGCTGATAGTCCATCTGCGCATGACAGGCGCGCTGTTGGCGCAGCCGTCAACTGCACCTGCACCGGCGTATGCCAAAATCAAATTTACGCTTTCTGATGACGTGACGATGTGGTTTACGGATATCCGTACCTTTGGTACGCTGTATCTGGTAACCGATAACGATACATATATTGAAGGCTATGAAACGCTGGGACCGGAGCCGCTGAGCGAGGGCTTTACTGCCGCATATCTGTTGCCGTTGGCGCAAAAAAGCAAGAAGGCTATCAAGAGCTTTATTCTGGACCAGCAGATTATTGCCGGTCTTGGCAATATCTATGCTGATGAATGCCTGGCTCTGTCCGGCATTCTGCCTATGCGTAAAGCCTGCAGCCTGAGCGCTGCTGAGGTAGGGCGCTTGTGTGAGGCAGTCAATGCGGTAATCGCGCAGGGCATCAAAAATCGCGGTACAACCTTCCGTGATTATAAGGACGGCGAAGGAAATAAGGGCGATAACCAGAATCATCTGCTGGTGTATGGCCGAGGCGGCAAGCCCTGTAAAAAATGCGGTGCGCTGCTGCAGACAACCAAGGTAGGCGGCAGAGGCACGGTTTATTGTGAGCATTGCCAAAAGTAGGAGTGGAGAATAATGATAACAATAGGTTTGACGGGAGGCATTGCTTCCGGTAAAAGTACAGTTTCTGCAGAGCTGCGCAGCCTGGGACTGCCTGTTTTTGATGCGGATGCCGAAGCACGTCTGGCAGTAGCTGCAGGCAGCGAAGGACTGGCGCAGGTAATTGCCGTATTGGGCAAGGAATATCTGAGCGAGGAAGGAACACTTGACAGAGCCAAGGTTGCCGAGCGCATTTTTCATGACAAAGAAGCGCTGAAGGCAGTGGAGGCGATTATCCATAAAATAGTCTGGCAGCAGGCAGAAAGCTTTTTGGCTGCAAGCAGCAAACAGGGACATAAGGCAGCGGTGCTGGATGTGCCTCTGCTGATTGAATGCGGCTGGCATAAGAATGTGGACAGCGTGTGGCTGGTATCCGTCAGCCGTCAGCAGCAGGTTGAAAGAGCAATGCTGCGCAGCGGCATGACTGCGGACGAGGTGAATGCGCGTATTGAAGCGCAGATGTCCTTGGCGGAAAAGAAAAAATATGCCGATGTAGTATTGGATAACAGTGGCAGTCAGGCGGAAACCATGCAGGCTGTGCATTCGCAGCTGGAGCTGCTTTTGGGTGGCGTCAGTGAAGGGTAAGCGCAAAGCCCGCAGCAGACGGACTAAGACATACGGAAGGCTGTACAGCTGGCTGCTGCTTCTTGGCGTGCTGCTTGTCATAGGCTTCGGCGGCTGGAAAATCTGGAGCAGCGATACTGTACAGATGCGCTTCGTTTATATGTGGGATTATCAGCAGGATATTGTGACCTACAGCAAGAAAAATAATGTAGATCCTTTTCTGGTTGCAGCAATTATTAAAAATGAAAGCAACTTCAAGCATGATGCTGTTTCCAAAGTCGGAGCTGTTGGCCTGATGCAGATTATGCCGGAAACAGGACGTTGGATTGCCGAGCAGATGGACCTGGAGAATTATCAGGACAGCGATTTGTACCAGACGAGAAAAAATATCCGCATGGGCTGCTGGTACGTAGGCGAGCTGGAGCACGAATTTCAGCATAACCTGGTACTGCTGATGGTGGCCTACAATGCGGGGCGCGGACAGACGCATGAATGGATGCAGGAAAACGGCTGGGACTATAATTTCAATGATATAAAATCTATTCCTTACCCTGATACCCGTGAATATGTAGCTAAGGTTATGCAGGATAGGGATAAATATTATCTGCTTTATAAGGATAAGATCAAATAATAGCAAAAGAAGATTTTATAAATTTTTTCGCAAGGTTACTTGACGAACGCGTCAGAGTATGCTATTATATCTATGTTGCTTATGACAGCAACGAAGTGAATAAAGCATGCGGTAGTGGCGGAACGGCAGACGCGCTAGCCTCAGGAGCTAGTGGGGGAGACCCCGTGGAGGTTCAAATCCTCTCTACCGCACCATTTTTATTTATGAACTTTATCCCAAAGACGCGGTCGTGGTGGAACGGCAGACACGCCACTTTGAGGGGGTGGTGGGAGAAATCCCGTGTGGGTTCAAATCCCACCGACCGCACCAACATTGAATTAATGAGGACTTATGTTAACGCATGAGTCCTTTTTTGTTTTGTGTTTTGGGTTGTTTTATAAGAAGATGGTTTGGCAGATATTTTTTGAAAAAATTTAAAAATAGTGTTGACAAGGTATATGGTTTGTGTTACTATATCTATGTTGCTTACAACGGCAATGAACTGAATACAGTATGCGGTAGTGGCGGAACGGCAGACGCGCTAGCCTCAGGAGCTAGTGGGGGAGACCCCGTGGAGGTTCAAATCCTCTCTACCGCACCATTTAAATCTCAGGTCTAAGAGCATGGCTCTTGGGCTTTTTTTGTTTTGCTTGCGAAAGCTCTGTAAGTATGAGAAAATGTAAGCATAGTATGAGCTTCTGACAATAATATCTAAGGGAGTGTGTGCTTATGGTTTTTGATAAACTGCAGAGTATAAACAGGAAAACTTCTGCTGTGTGTGTGGCGGCGCTGCTGACAGGCTTTATTGCCGGAGCAGGCTATGCCTGGAGCAGCAATAAAACCTCGCCGCATTATAATACGGCGAAGCTTACGAGTGAGCTGCATTATGCCAAGGTAGAAACAGGCAGACTGCAGTGCGTTGTGCTGCAGGATAAGGCTGCTATGTACAGTGATCCGTCAGGTCTGCATGGAAAGGTTGTTGATTATCTGTCTGCCGGTGTTAAGCTGGATTATATTGATACAGTTTCCAGTCAGGATAAGGATGAACGCTATGCTGTTACGGAGCAGCAGATGCAGTTCCGCAAGTTTTTCGGAAGGCGGCATATTATTCCTGCCGGTACGCAGGTACTTGTGTTACAGCCGGACAGAGGCAATGGTGAAACCAAGGGACGTGTTTTGGTTGATGACAAGGAATATGACCTTGATTTTTCTACCAATCTGTTGCGCTTTCCTTATGTAGGACAGTGGAAAAAGGTTGAGTTCAACGGCAAGCCGGGCTTTGTGAAATACAATGCGCTTTCGGATGCGAAGCTGATGTGAGGTGGGCATGATGAGTAATAAGCTGGTAATGAGAATTGCGGCATTGCTCTGCCTGCTGGCGGGCTTTGCAATCGGTATGAATATTTTTGGACTGAAGGACAGAAGCTACAGTGTGAAGGAGGGCGACAGCTTTTACAGTCAGCCTTCTGTGACTGCTCAGCCGGCAGGCGGCTTTGCCAAAGGCGAGGAGTTGGATGTGACGGATAAGCTGGAGCTTGCGGCGCCTACTGCAGTGAAGGTGCTGCAGACTAAGATAGTAGAGGATAAAAACCGCACAAAATATCAGCTGCGTGAGGGCGATGTTTATAAACTGGCGGAAGCACGCATGGATAAGGCGAATAACCCCTGCGTGATTGAGGTGCATACTACTAAGGGAGCAACTGCTAAGCTGGAGGTTGACAAGGCCTTGCTGCAGCCGGTTGATGAAGGCACGTGGCTGCAGGTGCGCAGCAAGGGCGGAGCCGCTGCCTGGGTGCGTGTGCAAAGCAAATGGTATTAGAGATTTTCAACCACTAACGCTTGCAGCAGTTCATTATGAGCTGCTGCTTTTTACTTTTATTAAAGGCATCGTTCACTTTAGACTTGACTTTTGGTTAACCTGGTGTTACTCTTTGCATATCGGAATGTCTTTACAGACAGGCTTTAGACTGATAAAGAAGAGTATTAAGAGAATCGGAGAGGATGATATATATGCGTAAACGTATTTTGGAGCTGCTGCGAAACAGTAAGGGGACACCGGTTTCCGGTGAAGAGATTTCCAAGGAGCTGGAGGTTTCGCGCACTGCTATCTGGAAGCATATTCAGGCTTTGAAGAACGAGGGCTACGAGATTGAATCTGTGCCTAAGCGCGGTTATATTCTGCGCGAGGTGCCGGACCGTCTGTTTCCGCAGGAAATTTTGTCCCGTCTGCAGACCAAATGGCTGGGACGCAATATCTGCTACCGTGACAGCGTTGATTCCAGCAACAATCTTGCCAAAGCATTGGCCAACGAAGGCTGTGAAAACGGTCTGCTGGTAGTAGCAGAGGAGCAGGGCGCAGGCAAAGGACGTTTATCACGCGGCTGGATTTCCCCTTATGCAAAGGGTATCTGGTTTTCCGTGGTGCTGAAGCCGCCGTTCCTGCCGCAGGAAGCCTCTAAATGTACGCTGCTCGCAGCTGTTGCCGTAGTAAAGGCTATCAACAAGATTGCCGGCGTTCATGCCGCTATCAAATGGCCTAATGATGTGCTTTTGCTGGGACGCAAGCTTGTAGGCATTCTGACGGAGATGAATGCTGAATTCGGTCATATCAATTATGTAGTTATCGGCACCGGCATCAACACCAACGCTTCTCCCGAAGATTATCCCGAAGAAGTACGCGACCTGGCTGTTTCTGTGGCTGATGCCGCAACGGAGCCTTTTACCAGAGTACAGCTTTTGTGCGATATCCTCAAAAATATGGAGGAGCTTTATGAAACTGCGGTTCAGGAGGGCTTTGACCCCGTGTTTGACGAATGGCGCCGTTATTCCTGCACCTTAGGTCAGGAGGTAAAGGTTATTGCCCCTGATATGACTTATTTCGGTACGGCCGAGGATATTGATGAGGAAGGCCTGCTGATTGTACGCCGCGAGGACGGCAGCAAAGAAAAGGTTGTTGCCGGTGATGTTTCTATCCGTCCGGCGAAGGCTAAGGGGAATGAGTACGCGTAAAAAGCCGAGCGTTAATTAGCTACAATTTCTTCTTGCAATATTTCCGCTTTGTGGTAAAATAAAAAAGGCTTTTATGCCGTATTTTGCGAATGGAACGCAGATTTCCGAGGAGGATCTTAGAATGTTACTTGTTGTGGATGTAGGAAATACAAACATCGTAGCCGGTGTTTTCGAGGATAAAACTTTAAAGGTACACTGGCGCTTTTCTACAGACCGTTCTAAAACTGCAGATGAATTTGGTATTATGCTGCGCAGCATGTTTGCTTATAGTGATGTGGAAATGGATAAGATTTCTTCCGTCATTATTTCCAGTGTTGTGCCTCCGGTGCTGATTCCTTTGTGCCACATGTGTGAGCGCTATTTCGGTATTAAACCGATGGTTGTAGGACCCGGCGTTAAAAACGGCATTTTCATTAAATACGATAATCCGAAAGAGGTTGGTGCAGACCGTATTGTCAACGCTGTAGCAGCCTTCCATAAATTCAGTCATTTGGGCAAGCCGATGATTATTATTGATTTCGGTACTGCCAACACCTTCTGTGCTCTGCTGCCGACAGGTGAATACTTGGGCGGTGCTATTGCGCCCGGCATCGGCATTTCTACAGAAGCGCTCTTCCAACGTGCGGCAAAGCTGCCGCGTATCGAGCTCGTTAAGCCTAAATCCGTAATCTGCCGCAATACTGTAAGCTCTATGCAGGCAGGTGCTATTTACGGCTTCGTAGGTCAGATGGAGGGCATTGTCAACCATATGAAGAAGGAGCTCGGCGGTGATGCTTATGTTATTGCTACCGGCGGATTTGCCAATACTATGGCTGCGGAATCTGATTGTATTGATGTTGTAGAGCCTTTCCTGACTTTGGATGGTCTGCGCATTCTGTACGAAAAAAACGCTAAATAAGAGCAGGGATTTATTCCGTCGCTCGTGATAAAAGAGTTAAAGCTGTCGTGAGTAGCGTTTTGCTGCGCGGCAGCTTTTTTCGATAGGAGTTATTTTTATGAATATTGGTAATATAGAGCTGTCTGCACCGTTGGCGCTGGCGCCGATGGCTGGCATTACGGATTTGCCGTTCCGCCTGATTTGCCGCCGTCTGGGCTGCGGTATGACGGTGTCGGAGATGGTGAGCGCCAAGGGACTGCTGTACAAAAACGTCAAAACCACCGAAATGCTGCGTATTGATGACGGCGAGCGCCCTACGGCTATCCAGCTTTTCGGCAGTGTGCCTGCGGAGCTGGCAGAGGCTGCACGCATGGTAGAGGCCAGCGGTGCGGATATGATTGATTTCAATATGGGCTGCCCGGTGCCGAAGATTGTCAATAACGGTGAAGGCTCGGCGCTGATGAAGAATTCGCAGCTGGCGCATGATATTCTGGCGGCGATGGTGAAGGCCGTCAAGATTCCGGTGACGGTAAAGTTCCGCGCGGGCTGGGACGATAACAACCGCAACGCGGTGGAGATTGCCCGTGCCGTGGAGGCAGCAGGCGTGAGCGCTGTTGCCGTACACGGACGTACACGCCAGCAGTTTTACGAGGGCAAGGCTGACTGGAGCATTATCGCCGACGTGAAGCAGGCAGTGAAGGTGCCTGTGTTTGGCAATGGTGATATCTTTACGGTAGCAGACGGATTGCGGATGCTGGAGCAGACAGGCTGCGACGGCTTGAT